>Ga0114993_10006013_pt1 | contig 11545 bp, 13 predicted proteins | sample ArcticOcean_MG_C_FD_87042 | JGI IMG/M metagenome (GOLD analysis project Ga0114993, IMG submission 87042) | Marine microbial communities from western Arctic Ocean - ArcticOcean_MG_CB2_150 | ecosystem: Environmental > Aquatic > Marine > Oceanic | place: Arctic Ocean: Canada Basin | collected...
CGGCAAGGTGCGCACCGTACCCAGATCCAAATCACCCGAGGTGGAGCCTTTCACCTCAACGGAATGTTTGGTGGAGCCCAATATCAGTTCGGCGGCGATGTTTTTGGTAAAGAAGTATGAGAAATCCAGCTCCGGCACATAGGCGTTGCTGGTGCGGGCGCTGCCGCCCAAGGTATCGGTGGTGCCGTCGGTATCGGTCATAAAGGCGATAGCACGCAAACGGACCAGCAGATCACCCTGTTCTTTCGCAATCGCGACCGATGGCAGGAACAGCGCCGGAGCCAAAGCGCCAAGCGCGGCGAGGGTGGTAATATTTAAGGTCTTCATTTTCGCTCTCCAGGACCGTTGATTGGTTTCCTCCTGGCAGATCGAGCATTTATATTTTCAACATATAGACCATACAATCCTTAATGTCACTATATTTAGTTAACAATTCCTGGATGGATATTGCGGCGATTTTGCCGCCCCGCCACAATGGCGCCCATATCGGGGCGGTTAACCGGTTCTTAAACCTGTTAACGTACACTCCTGGGTAACAATAAAACTGATGTGGTGAGTGTGGTGGCGGACCCCGATCAAGAGGTTCGAAAAAGTGGCGGCGGCATCGATCTGATTGCCGGCGGCCCGGTTTCGGACACCCCCTTCGGCGATAATATCCAAACCATGGATAGAAGCGCGGCCAAGGCCGTGGCCATCAAGGATGCGTCCCTTGGCGGCAATTTGCCGCGCGTTGTCGCCAGCGGCAAAGGCAGCGTCGCCGAGCAAATTCTGCTAATCGCCTGGGCCAACGACATCAAGGTGCGCGAAGACGCCGATCTGGTCGAGGTTTTGTCGGCGATCGATGTGGAAAGCGAGATTCCCATCGAAGCCTTCGCCACCGTCGCCGAAATCCTGAGCTATGTCTACAAGGCCAACGCCGGAGAAATCCCGGTGCCCGATGCGGCGCCGGAGACCAGCCGCCACGCCTTAGATGGCGACGAGGAGAGAGCCAATGAATGATGCCGAGCTTACCCAGCGGGCCGAGGTCATCCAGTCGTTGATCGACGTTTCCAGGGCGCGGATCAAAAACCGCGAACAGGTGGATATGGGCCTGATCGAAGCCAAGGTTGCGGCGCTCTACAGAAGCGTTTCAGACGATGCCGAACACGGTGCCGGCGCCGCCAAGCCGTCAACCATCGCGGTCATGGAGAACATCAGCACCGATCTGGACAGTCTGGCCCTGGAAATCCAGGCCAATTACGAGGCGGTCTCCGGCGCCCAGCCGGCGGCCGCCAACACCTATTCCAAAGGATAGAAGATCATGGATTTCGCGGGCGTCGATTATATGAAATTCCTCATGGCTCTGGTGTTTGTGCTGGGCCTGATCTGGGGCCTGACCCTGGCCGCCAAGCATTTTGGCCTTGGCAACCGGGGCCCGGTAAAACGGGGCGCGGCGAAGCGCCTTTCTATCATCGAAACCATGGCCTTGGACGCCAAGCGGCGGATGGTGATCGTCCGCATGGATGATACTGAACATCTTTTGCTGCTTGGCCAGACGAGCGAACAGATTGTAGGCGGCGGTGAAAACGCAGCCCAAGCGCCGGCGCAGCCGCAAGCGCAGCCGATACTGCATGCCATCGACACGCGCCGGGAGGCGGCCGGTTGACGTATTTGAGACACTATCCAACCCGCCTTACCGTCGGCCTCATTGCGCTCGGTCTGGCGCTTGGCACCGCCGGTCCGGCGGCGGCGCAATCCTTTTCCTTCGATCTTGGGGATGGGCCGACGGCGACCGGCCGCATGGTCCAGTTTTTCCTGCTGTTCACGGTGCTTTCGATCGCGCCTTCGATACTGGTCATGGTGACCAGCTTTACCCGCATCGTCATTGTGCTGGGATTTCTCAGAACCGCCATGGGTACCCAACAGACGCCGCCCAACCAGGTGTTGGTCAGCCTGGCGCTGTTCATGACCATTTTCGTTATGATGCCGACCATCGAAAAATCCTGGGATGAGGGCGTGCAGCCGTTCATCGAAGGCCGCATCGACGAAAAGGAGGCGTTTGTCAAAAGCGCCAAGCCGATCCAGGATTTCATGCTCAAGCAAGTCCGCGAATCGGACCTCAAGCTGTTCATGGAAGCGGCCAAGCTGCCGCCGGTGGCAACGCCCCAGGACGTGCCCTTGCGCGCCTTGATCCCGGCCTTCATGGTCTCCGAGCTGCGCCGCGCGTTCGAGATCGGCTTCCTGGTGTTCATTCCATTTCTGGTGATCGATATGGTGGTGGCGTCGGTGTTGATGTCCATGGGCATGATGATGCTGCCGCCGATCATCATCGCGCTGCCGTTCAAGGTGATATTCTTTGTGCTGGTCGATGGCTGGTTCCTGATCGTCGGCAGCCTGGTGCAAAGTTTCGAAGGCGGCATTCCGCCTGGTCCATGACCAGGGCCGGACGCCGGGCGCCTCACGCCAGCAGGGCTTCAATATAGGGCGGTAGAGCGAACGCCGCCCGGTGTATGGCCGGCGAATAATAGCGGGTCTCGAAGCCCGCATCTTTGAGGCGGCGGGTTAGCACATCCGCATTCACCGATTTTGGCGCCCGGCTGTCCGCGGCCAAGGCAAAGGCCATGGCGCCGCCCACATAGGTGGGAATGGCGGCCAAATAAACCGCGGCATCATCGAAGACGCCGGCGAGCCGCTGATGGCTGGCGGTTAATTCGCCGGCTTGCGAAAACGGAACACCGCATTGGGCGGCGAGGATGCCGCCATCGGCCAGAATTTGCCGGCAATCGGCGTAAAATTCTTCGCGGAACAAGACTTCGCCGGGGCCGACGGGATCGGTAGAATCGACCAAAATAACGTCAAATTTCTCGCCGCAGCTTTTGACATAGTCGCAGCCGTCGTTGATGACCAGATCGGCCCGCGCATCGTCGAACGCGCCCTGGCTGAGGCCAGGCAGGAATTGCCGCGATATTTCGATGACGCCTGGATCGATCTCCACCAAGCGCGCCAACGCAGGCCCCGGGTGGCGGAGAACTTCGCGCAAAGCGCCGCCGTCACCGCCGCCGATGATCAAGACCCGGCGCGCCTCGCCATGGGCAAACAGCGGAACATGGACAAGCATTTCATGGTAGATGAATTCATCGCGCTCGGTGGTCTGAATGATGCCGTCGATGGCCAGCACGCGCCCGAACATGGGCGTCTCAAAGACGATCAGATTTTGCTGGCTGGTATGCGTTTGGTGCAGAATGCGCGAGATTTCAAAGCGCTGCATGTAGCCCCCGTGGGCCCATTCGGAATAGAGCGTCTCGTCGAACCAAGTCAACGAACGAGGCCCCTTCGCTGTTCGTTCACCTCAAGGGTTTCGGGCTCGAAAGCGCGTTCCAGGACCGGAACGGCGGCATAGGGATCACAGCCGCCGCACATGAAGATATCGATGGCGGCAAAGCCCCGTTCCGGCCAGGTATGGATGCTCATATGAGACTCGGCCAGAACCAGCACCCCCGATATGCCGCCGTTTTCGGCAAAACGCTGCAAATGCACGGCCAATATCGTCGCGCCGGCGGCGGCGGCGGCGTCTCTCAGCGCCGCCTCAATGGCTGTTTCGCAGGTCAAATTGGCGGCGCCCCACAAATCGATCAGCAAGTGGGTGCCGGCAAATTGGGCGCCGTCCCGGCGCTGGAAATAATCGTTGACCGGCGCCGGTTCCGGGCGCTGATATTCGCTGACATTGGATTTCATCGGCAACCCCGTTTCCCCATTTTCCGGCCATTTCCGGGAGACGGCGTTGTAATAGGCTGGCTGTTTAAAGCAAGCAATTTCCGCAATCGCGGATCTCTAGGCCGGCCGATTGGGATCAATTAAGCAAGGACAGTTTTCCGGACTTCAAACGTTCCCGATAGGCGCTCATGAAGGATTTGAAATTGTTCACCGTCGCCACCTTCGAGGCCACCGTCCGATAATCCAGCAAGCCGACCGTATTGGGGCTGGCGATCAGGCGAAAAGCGTCTTTAAACTCGGTCGCATCCATGGCCGCCGCGTGATCCTTGCGCAGCCGCCCAATGCCCCGCTCATTACCGCTTAAAGCCAGGGCAACGGCAAGATTTAACACCGTTTGCGCCTGCGTCTCATCGAGCGGATCGCCGGGCCCGGCGCCCATCGAGCGCACCAGCCGTTGCAACGGTTTGGCAGCGTTCGCCCAATCGGTATCCTTCCAGAATATTTCCGAGCGCAGCAAATCGGCTTCTCGGCTGTCGTCATCTTCCAAAAGCGCGATGGCGCTGGGCGATTGGTTCATTTCCATCAGGGCGCGCGCCGATAGCAGCCGGCGCTGGGCGGCGACCTCCGGCGGCAGGTCGCTGGAGGCCGATTTCTGCAATCCTTCGCGGGCCAGTTTGGGCTGCTTGTTCAGCAGATAGATCGCCGCAAGGCGGGCGCCGACCCGCGCCCGTTCAACACCCTTGAGCCTGGACTTGATCTGCTCTTCCAATAGTTTCGCCGCCGGTCCAAGCAAATCCACGGCGGCCAGACGGTCGGCCAGCTTACGGATCATCTCTTCGCCGTCGGCGTTCGAAGGGGTCAGTTCCTTGAATTCTTCGAACAAGGCGATGGCGGGCACCGGCTGCATGGTATCGGCTTTGTCCTTCAAGTAAAGATCGGCAAAGGCTTTGGCCATTTGCTTGGTGACATTTCCGGTGGTCGGCTTGTCCTTGAAATAGGTAACCGCCTGGCGCAGCGTTCTGAGGCCGTTGCGGTAATCGCCGCTTTTGATGTGCAGCGAACCAAGCTTGCGCAACAGATCATATTCAAAATCGCCGCCGCGCCAGGAAAAGCGCAGCTTCTCCAATTCCTCGGCGGCCTCGTCGGCTTCGATTTTCTTGCGCCCGAGGAGCAGATCGGTGCGCAGCAATACGGCGCGCGCAACGCTGGGACGATGGTCGCCGCTTTCAACTTCCTCCCAGGCGGAAACCGCCGCATCGAAATTACCGGAAATCTGATTGACCCGTCCCTCGATCAGGGCAAGCTGATCGATCTCGGTTCCGGTTGGCTTTTCCTCGGCCAGCACACCAAGATAATCGGCCGCGAATTTGACATCACCGGCGCTAACGGCGGCGTCGGAGACCACCATGCCGACCCGCATTTTTATGTTCCTGGGGTAAATTTTGAAGACCGAGCCGGTTTTTTTGAGCGTCCCGGCAGCCTCGATCGGTTTGCCCTTGGATGCCATCACCACGGCGCGCCAAAACTCGCCTTCATCATTGCCGTCGAGGCCCGACAGGCTGAAATCCCTTTCGGCTTCGTCGACCCGGTCGATCAGGTAATTGGTTATACCGCGCGTCATGCGAAATTCTGCATTGCTTTCCAACGTCGGCTCATCGGCCAACATGGTGCGCAGAATGCCGATCGCCTCGTAGCCATATTGGGTCGCCGCCAGAAACTGAGCCAGGGCGAGGCGCCGCTTTTGCCGGTCTTTTCTTTTCGAGCCAGTGACATTTTCAAACAGCTCGGCACGCTTTTTTATGAAATCGCCGACGCTCTTGACCCCGCGCGCCACGCGCCACGCGCCGGCAGGCACCGCGCGCGACAGTTTTTTGAAGCCGCCGCCAAGCTTGGCGTTCACTTCGGTCCTTGGCGACAGGGATGACAATACGAGCCGGCCAGTGCTGGAAAGGGTAACCCCCTGGGGCATGGACTGGACCCTCAGATTATCGATATAGGGTTTGATGACCATGCCCTGGGCGCTGGCAAGAATGCGAAATTGCGGCAAGGCGTATTGGCGGTCGATGCCATGGGCCAGGGGTATAAACGGAATCACGACCAGATTGTCGCCGACCACCGAATCCCGGATCGGCAAGGCCTCGCCGGCCTGGGCGACATTGATAAGCATGCGCGCGCCGCCCGGTGCGTTCGGCTGTGATTTCGGCTCTATTGGTGTTCCCGGGCTCAAGCCCTGCTGCTTGAAATCAAAAATCCAGGCAAATCCGTCGCGGCGGATGCTCGGATTAAAGCCTTGCGCGGTTATCAGGCGCAGGAAAGTTCCGCTCGGCGATGGTATTTGTGTCACCGAGCGGGCGATGTTCTGCAAATCACCGCGCACCTTGGCAGTGTCAATTTTCTTGGACTTGTCGAACACGATCCAAAGGCTTCCGGCCCGCCGGAAGACCGCCGATCCAACCGGTTCGCTCCAATCAAAACGCACGCTAGCCGAGGCGGCGGGCCGACCGGTGGGCGCCGCGGCTGGCGCCGGAGCCGATTTTGCGGTCGCCGATGGCACCGGTTTTGCCGAGGCCGGTTTGGCGGCGGCGCCCGGCGGCGCAAGTGCCACCGGCGGTTTCCCCTTGGCGGCGGGCGCGGCCGCCGCCTTTAACGGTTCCGCCTTGACGGATTGGCTCGGTGATTTGGCGGCTGGTTTTGCCCCTCCGGGCTTTTTGGCGGCGGGCCGGGCCGATGCGGTGGCGGTAGCGGCAGCAGATTTGGGCGCCGGCTGGTTGGCGGCGGCGCGGGCATCGTTGGCGCCGGTGGGATTGTAAACATCGACCACCACCTTGGTGCCGCTGTTGAAATGCCGGATCCGGGATGAGCTTGGAACGGAGAGGGTGACGGTGGTTTCATTGGCGCCGGCGCGCGCGTCGGCGGCGGGAATATTAACAAGACGCCTGCGGCTGATCCGGCCCAGGTCAATTTGCGCCGGGCGCCCGAAGATAATATCGGCCCGATTGCCGCGCCGCGCGGCTTTGTGGCCAACCGCTTTGTTCCAATCGAACACCAGGCGCTGATAATCGGCATGAGCGCCGGTGCGGACGCCAACCGATTCAGACCCCGCCCGGCGCGCCGCCGCCCGGCCAGCGCGCGCCGGCGCCGGAGCGGACACGGTGGCAGCCGGAGCCACTGCGGACGCCGTGGCAGCCGGAGCCGATGCGGTTCTGGGCGGCGGTTCCAGATCAACCACATCGACGGTTACCGTGCGGCCACGCTGATTGTAATTGAGGTCATAATTGCCGCGCAGCGGGAACACCACGGTGCGCCCGCCGTTCTGTAAGCTGGGCCTGCCGATATATTGGGAGATGGCGCCCGGAATTCCGGCAAAGTTGGATTGCACGGGCCGGCCGAAGCGCACCACCAATTGGCGGTTTGAAATACTCGCCGTGAACGGCACGGGTCGAGGCCAATTGAAAGCGATGCGGCCATAGCCATCACCCTTGGCTACGCGCACCGACACCGGATCGGCACTGGCGCCCACGGAGATCAGCATCGACACGGCTGATACAAATATTGTTACGATGGCTTTCAAATTCAAAAAACCCGTCAATTTTCGCCGCCGACCGCCATTATCACGATATCGACGCGGCGAGACAACAATCGCCCTTGATCCTCGGCCAGACTACGCAGCTTCGATGCGTGGGAATTTCCGAACCCAAAGGTGACAATTTGATCCTCGTATCCGGCCCGCTTCAATTCATTGGCGACGGCAACGGCGCGCGCCAGCGACAGTTCCCAGTCGGACTTATAGACGGTTTCGCCGGCATTGGCTTCCTCGGAATAGCCGTTGACGCCGATTTGATTGTCGATATGGCGGAGAACACCGCCAAGATCAAACAGGGCGGCGCCGGCATCCTGGTTGAAGGCGGCGCTTGTCGCGGCAAACAATCGGGCGCCCGGAAGCGAAATAATGAGCCGGTCTTCCAGGGGCACGATCAGACTGTTTTTCAAAACCTCGGAGCGTTCGATCTTTTGCTTAAGAACGGCGGTCAGATAATCAAGATTGATCGCGCTTTTGCGAAACACCGAGGAGATGTTGTATTGGGCGCTGGGCACCTTGGCGGGCTCCGCCCGGGCCGGGTTCAGCGACTGGGACAGGGTGTCGATCATCTCTTTCCAGCGGTCAATATTGACGTTCGACATGGAGAACAGCATGACAAAGAAGGTCAACAGCAACGCCACCAGATCGGTAAACGTCAATAGCCAGATCGCGCTCGGCTGAGAGGAGGGGATGCGGGGATCACTGGCCATTGGGGCCGGCCTCCGGTGCTGGCGCTGCGGCCGGCGGAATGTTGATTCCGTCCTGGGCCGCCGGCTTGGCCAAGGTCCCGGCCAGTGTTTTGTAAAACAAATCCACTTCATCGGTGGCGCGGACAAAAAACCACATGGTAATTTTGTTCGGCGCGCCGCCCCGAAGGCCGATCGAGACCGTGTCCGGAGGCGCGCCCCGGGCCAGCATTTCCCGGGCCAACGATCCCGCCCGCGCCATTTGCAATGTCTGGCCTATCGGCAATTCGCCGGCGCCGGTTACCTCGGCGCCGATGACAAATTCCATATCGAAGCGGAGGCCGGGCGGGCGTCCATTCAAGGATGCGATGATGCGGTCAACCATGGGAATTTGCGCTTCGCGAATTTCTATTTTATCGGCGTGAAACAAGGCGTCGGCGTCCATGACCACCCGCATGGACCGGCCCGGCGCCACGATTTCCACTTGTTCCACGCCAAGGGCGGCAGCGAACAAACCATCGATCCGATCCTGAAACTCATCGGCCCCGATGAAGCGGCCGGCGCGGGAGGTGAACACGGTCAATTCGGTGCGTGGCTGGCGGACCGAGGCGAAGGTGGAGTTGAGGCTGTCCATGACCGCCTTCGATTTGATGTTTTCCGGGGTGGAAATGGACACCAGCGATATAAAAATAGCCAATAACAGCAGGAACAAGCTTAGAAACTGGATCGTGGTGGAGCCGGAATGCACGCCGGTCTGGCGCCCGCTATTGTCCGTCAAGGCCATGGCAATCAATCAATGCAATCAATCAAAATCAGCCAGCAATGCGTCGATGTTCTCCTGCTTTATGGCCGTGTCTTTATGCTGTGGGCCTTCAAGCAGCTCATTATCATTATGACCCGCCCTGCTCGCCGCCTTCTTTTTCGGCGTTTTTTTCGGCGCCTTCGAATTGCGCCCTTTTTTGCCGCCTGTATTCAGTGCGGAGATCAGCTCATCAACGCGCGTTTCGATATTTTTGAGCGCGCCGACGACCTTGGTAATACGTTGTCCGGTGATATCCTGGAAGCCGCAGGCGGTATAAATCTGCACCGTCAAATCGGCCAGCTTGTCTTCGTTATCGCCGCCCAATTCACTGCCGATTGCATCGATTTTCTCGGCCGCCGACATGATCTCGTTGGTCGCCACTTCGGTTGCTTCGATGATCGCATCCAGTTCGTCGGATGCCGCCGGCAAAAAATCCGATTTGACGTCTTCGGGCTTCAAATTTGCGATTTCCGCCTTGGCGGAACGGATGATCTGGGAGACCTGCTCCAATTCGGCGCGAACCCCGGTTTCGGTGTCCGAGGTTCGCTTCAGCGCCGAGGTAACCGCTTCCTCGACGATATGGGCGACTGCATCGATGTTGAAGCCGCCGCCGCGCTCCTCTTGAAGCGATTCCAAGCGGCCAAGCAGATTTTTATGGGCATTCCGGCTTACCATATTGATTTTCTTGAACCCGCCCAGATAATTTTTTAGAACTCGCCGAGCACGCTTTCCATTTTGGACTTCAGCGTTTCGGCGTTAAACGGCTTCACAATGTAATTGGAAACGCCGGCTTCCTTAGCGGCAATCACGTTTTCCGATTTACTTTCAGCCGTCACCATGATGAATGGAATTTGTCTCAATTCGTCATCACCGCGCACTTCCCGCAAAAGCTGGATTCCGGTCATGGGTTCCATGTTCCAATCGGAAATGACCAGACCAAACTCGCCATTGAATTCACGCAATTTCTCCAACGCCTCGGTGCCGTCTATCGCTTCCTCGACATTCTCGAATTCAAGTTGCTTCAAAAGATTGCGCATAATCCTGAGCATGGTCTTGTAATCATCCACGATCAGGACCCGCATATTTGTATCAACAGCCATTTGTCTCTCCGTTCCTTATAACCACCAGCCAAAATCAAATTTGGACTACATTTCCCTCGTGGAATGTAGATAGTTATTGTAGCCCCCTGATTACAACCTATTTTTCAGCGGTCCTGTGATTTTTTCTTGGTTATTGGCCCGCAGCGCCTCCGAGGTCGGCTCCCGGCAGCGGCAAGGACCGCAATGTCGAGAGTTTAACGGTCACGTCCCTGGCCTTGGCGGAATTCATTTGCGCCATAACGGGCGCGAGTTTGCGCTCCTTCATGCGTTCGGCGACGAGCAGCAAAGTATCCAAGTCCAGCTCTTCGAATATACGGGCCGCATCCTTCGGTTTCATGTTTTCATAAATTTTTACGAGGCTGCGAATTTTGGTTTCTTCCTGGTCGTCGTGCTTTTTGATGAGATTATCGATGGCGGCTTGAAGACCGCGCAATTCCTGGATTTTCCGGTCGATCCTTTGTTCGGCGGCGTTCAAGATGCCTTCGCGCAGCGACATTTCCTGGACGCTTTTTTCCAGCTCTTCGCGCCGTTCAGCCAACTGCTGCAGCAAATCGATCTCGTTCTGGGTCAGCAACGTGGGATCATTTTCCGGCGCTCTGGGATCGCTTTTGTCGGGCTCGCCCTCGGCGGCATCGGCGGCATCGGCGCCGCCTTTGTTGTCGTCCTGACCGGCTTCGGCATTACCGTCTTCGGGTTTGGGCGGCGCATTTTGCGGCGGCGTTTCCTCCGGCGGCTTTTGCCCCAATGCCGACGACACCTGCAACGCAGGCGGATTTCCGTCGAAACTGCCGGAAATATCGCTGACTTTTACCGTCAGCATCAACGCAGCCACAAAAATTGTGACCGGCAATACCCTTATATGCGCAAATATTTTTCCCATAACCATCATACATACTATTCGTTTAACGCCGGCTCGCCGCTTAACACCGGCACATGTTATCGAACCGCCCGCAACGCCTTCAGCAATTCAAGCTCTTCATCGGTATTGCCGGCCAGATCGGCGTCTTGTGATTGTTCCAGGCGGCGGCCACGTTCGCCCGGTAGGGCGCTTTCGCCGTCGCGCACGGCGCCTTCCAGCCGGTCTGCCGTGCGATCGCCACGCTCCAGCAGATAATCCATATCGCCGATAATTGCCTCGGCCTTGGCAATCGTCTGCTGCAAGGAGCGTACCGAGTTTTCGGTTGCGGCGCGCAGTTGCGAGACGCCGGCCTCGGCGCGCTGGGTTGCCGAATTGAAGCTGGCGGCGAGTTTATCCAAATCTTTTTGATCGCGCCGAAGCGCTACGATACGCCGGTTAAGAACAAATCCATAGCCGATCGCCAGGACCAGAAGTACAATGAGAAATATATCCAAAGCGAAGGTCAATTTTGTGGTTTCTCCTTGGTGATCCGTTCGACGATGCGCACGGCCATATTGTCGCCCTTGCGCCCCATATTGCCCCGGAACATGGAAACGTCGCCGCACTTGATTTCAACGAAAGAATCCTTGGTCGCGTTCAAGGGAATTTGCGATCCGACCTTGAGCGAGAAGATATCGCCAAGGGTCATGGCCTGTTGATCCAGAACCGCCGTCAAATCCACGTCGGTTTTCCATAATTCTTCGGCCAGATGGGTCTCCCAGATGGAATCACGGCCAAATTTTTCGCCCATGAACATCTGCAACAGCAATTCGCGCACCGGTTCCA
>Ga0114993_10006015_pt1 | contig 11541 bp, 10 predicted proteins | sample ArcticOcean_MG_C_FD_87042 | JGI IMG/M metagenome (GOLD analysis project Ga0114993, IMG submission 87042) | Marine microbial communities from western Arctic Ocean - ArcticOcean_MG_CB2_150 | ecosystem: Environmental > Aquatic > Marine > Oceanic | place: Arctic Ocean: Canada Basin | collected...
ACTTGCTTGGCGGCATATCTACCTGCTGGTCCATCTGCGCCTGTTCCTGCGGCTACTTGCTTGGCGGCATATCTACCTGCTGGTCCATCTGCGCCTGTACCCGTTGCTGTTGGTGTTGGTGTTGCCCGAGTATTTTGTGCTACGTTTGCTTCACCAGGACTTTTTACACCTGCCAATCGTGTAATAGTTTGCACATCATCACCTTGTGCTTTAGGAGCATTAGCCATCGTTTTTGCATTAGCAGTTGATTGCTTCATTTGATTTTTAGTTGCGGCGGCTTTAGCGGTCGCAGTAGATGCTTTCATTTGCGCCGTTTTTGCTTGTTGGATACCTTTATCACCACCCAAAACATCAACTGGTGGTGCTGTTGGGTTAGCAGTTGCGTCAACTTCAGTACCTGGTAATTGTGTTCCTGCTGGTGTTCCAGCAGTTGCGTCAACTTCAGTACCTGGTAATTCCGTGTTCTTATCACCTCTAACATCCTGTGCTATTTGTGCCGCCGTTGCTTGGCCCGGTGTTTGTTCATCAGATCCTGTAACGGCAACAGTTTGTGGCCCTGTTGATGTATTTTGTGCTAAATTAGCAGTCTCAGGTGGTTGCTTTCGTGTAGTTGCATTAGATGCGGCAATACTATTTGCTTGCGCCTGATTTAAACCTTGATTTGCTAATTCAAATCCGTCTCGGGTATCTTCTACCTCATCCGGATCAACCTCGCCGCTTGCAATTGCAAGGTCTAGATTTTGTGCTGGATTTTGAGCAGGTGCTTTTACACCAGCCATACTTACACCACCTGCGCCAGCTGTTCCTGTTTGCAATCCAGAATCAGTATCTGCAGCTACATCACGTATTTCTCCCGCGGCTTGAGATGCTTGGGTCATTGCAGCTTTTCCGGCTCCTTGATCCCCACCTGCAAATTTATATGCTTGTATATTTTCTTCGTCGCCGGCTTCATCATCATTTGTGCCGCTATCGTTATCACCAGTGTTTGACATCATTCGATCTAAATTATAAGCAGTATTACGATTTTTCATATCGTATTTGCCAGTTGTAAATTGGGATGATCCTACGCCAGTATCGGCTAGTTCTGCAGAAGCCTTTCGGCCACCTTCTGCGTCTACTGCGGCGGCTATATCTTTTTTCTTTGCTGGACTATCACTTGCAGACGGTAGATTTTTCAATTCGTTCCGCATGTCACGGAACGCACTGTTTTTTGCTTTTGCACTACCATATGAAGATTTTAAATTAGCTTTAATATCTGCGCCAGAGAGAGGTTCACCAGTACCATCTTCGCCGCCAGCATAGGCTATACTATCAGGAAGTTTAAAAGATATGTTTTCTCCCTTTTTCCCCCCAGGTGGTCTAAAAGATATATTACCATCTTTAATACCGTTACCTCTACTTAAATATTTAAGTGCTTTTCTAATTGTGGCGGGATCTTCCATACCTTGTGATCTTAAGGCTGCGACCATATCTTGGACAACGTCCTCAGTAAGATGCGTGGCTGTTATCTGATGTACTTCGTAAATTTTCATATCTGTCTGCTCAATATATATTTAATATATTTATCTACTACTGCACGATCTATTATTACAGGGTATTCATACATTACTTTCCCTGTCCTCTATATTTTTTCCAACTGCGTTTTTTATGTTTATTTGTAGGGCGTGATCTTGAACTATTCCCTATAGATGTTCTCTTTTTAACATATATTCTCTTTTGAAAACCTAACCTTGTTGCCATAATTGATTCCTATGATGGGCCTGGGCGTGGTGATAATGTATTTGTTCCTGTCACACCTGCTTGATTTTGCAATGCATTATCAAATGTCGCGCCATCTGCTAATGCTTTAGTAGCACCTGATAAGCAATTTCCTAATGCTTTTTTAATTTCTGGATTATTCATCTTGGATGATAATGAAGATGCAAATCCTTGTAATGCGCCTTGATTTTTCACTTTCTTGGCCGCATCAGACATTTCTAAACTCATATCTTTCATTGTAGCATTTTCTTTTTCCATTATTGAAGTAATTTCACTAGATGCAGATGCCATTGCCGCACTGGCAGTACCAGCTGCCGCTTGTGCGTCAGGTATTAATTTAGTTAATACTGCTTGCAAAGAGGTTTGATCAGCCGCATCAGTTCCAAGATTTACACCAGCCGCACCTGGTCCTGCTATCGTTCCACCAGTATCACTAGATGCTGTAACACCACTCCAATCTCCATTACAAGCAGCTGCAATATCTGAAAAAACTGTTGTGCTAACATCACCCATAGCATCTTTATAAGTTGTTAATGCGGCGTCCATTGGACCATCTTTACCCATTACTGATCCCATGGTATCTTTAAATGTTTTTTCACCGTTAGTTCCACTGCCACCACCAAACTGTGATGTTAATTTAGCTGCTGTTTCAGCAGTTACTTTAGCAGTACCTGGTGGGAATTTAGTATTTCCTGTGGCACTTAAAGGCTTAATTACTGTTCCCATATCACTAGCAGTTTTTAATTGTCCAAAATCACTACCAAAATCTTTAGTCATTGCTGAGAAATCTTCTACAGCACCACCTGATGCTTTTGCATAATCCATTAAGTCACTACCTGATGCTAATTTAGCATCTGGTGTTTTTAATATAGTTTTCATTTCTGCTAATGAACTTTTACTTGTTTGTCCGGCAAGAAAAGAAGTTGCTTGTGTAGCTGTAATACTATCCGTATCTAAACTACCGTGAGCTGCCATAAAAGCAGCTTTTGCTTCTACTGCATTACCTGTTATAAGTTTATCTACAACATCAACAGGATTTTGATCAAGTGGCATTTCTCCTAATTTTGCTAAATTTGCACTTGCTGTAGCACCACTAAATCCACCTTCAGGGCCGCCTTCCATCATTGGTGCAAACTGTCCTGCTACTTTAGCAATAGGAGAAGATACTGTTTCTGTAGCACCTACTTTTGCGGCATGCATTGCATCAGCAGATTGTGCCATTGCTTGTTCCATTTGCCCAAAATTCTCAACAAACTTTGATGGGTCGCCGCCACCGAGTATTTTATCTGTATGTGCTTGAACAGAATCCATTAAAGTACCGCCATCCCCCATACTACCGCCAGCAAGTTGGCTGGCTATTGATTTTAATTGGGCAGCTTGAGCAGATGGTATACCAAACATACCACCTTCTTGTCCTGTTGCTTCTAAATTAGCAACAGCATCTACCATATCTTTAGCGGCTTTTTGAACTGGCATTTCTTTCACAGAGTCTAATAATGCTTTGGTAGTAGTAGGCATAGCCATTCCATTACCTTCCATTAATTCTGCCAATGCTTCAGATTCTAAACATTTTTCTCCAACTTCGCAACTGCCCTGGGCACCCACGCCGCCAGATTCATATATACTTTCACCACCTGCCATGATTACTCTCCTATAATAACGTCTTCACTACCGACAGCACGTGGGTGGCCACAATTATCTTTGTCAATTTTAGTTCGCAATGCTGGTTTTCCTTCAATAATAACTGACTTACATGTTGATACGGTTTTAGCACTACAATGTATGGGAACTGGCACCCAGCAAGGCGCGTGGGGAGTGACATCCATGTTGGGTATGCCTGCTTTTCTTCCATTAATTAAAACAGATTTAGCACCGCCTTGAGCAATGCCACCTGCATCATTAGGGTCTTTATCCCGCTGTGCTTTCCATGCCATAGTATTATTTATTTAACTTGGCATAGCAAGACCAGTAGTTCCTTGAATATACTGGTCAGACATTTCTTTTCTTGTTGTGGCAATTACTAAACAATTATGTTTGGAAATAGTTACTTTGCTATTCATATCCATTGTTAACATAAATTGACTAATACCTACACCTTGTGGTCCTACTTGTAGAGACATTGGTTTATCTACTGTAATATTAGTATCTGTCTCTTCTTCAAATCTAGCAACTAATTCTTCACCAGTTACTAATTTAATTGATATAATATCACCTTTTTTATGATTGAGTTCGATTAACATCCATACTTTCCTTAAAAATTCTAACAGCACTATAACATATTAATAGTCCTATACCACCACCAATTACAACATCTGGTATATTGCTCTGTGTCAACCCTACTAACAAACCAGCAATAATAATACCAACACTTGATATAGCATCATTTCTACAACATATATAAGCACTCTTTAGATTAATGTCTTTATTTTTATAATATAACAACAATACAGCAGATGCTACATTACCTATTAATACAAAAATTCCTACTAATGTAATAGGTGTAGCACTGGGCACATATCCCGTCATTATATTTTGCACAACATACCATAAAGCAATTATACCAAACACTAACATTATTATTGATTTTAATAATGCTACTTTTGCTTTAACCTGTATAGTAGAACCCATAACAAATAGGCTACCTAATAGAATTAAAGCATCGCCAATATTATGAGCACTGTCACCAAGTAAACTAGCAGAATGAGATAATAAACCAAAGTATAACTCAACAACAAACATCAACGCATTAATTAAAAAACATATAATTAAAGCATTGCGCTCACATGCGCCACATTCTTCTAAATCATGACAGTCGTCGTCTAAACATATTCGAAACATTATCCCAGTAGCAGAGTGTCTGGTGTCTCCACTAATCCATTAAATCCGCCTTCTACTAATTCATTATTAATATAAATTTGCGGAACAGTCCTGTGTCCTTGTTCCAAAATCCATTCTCGTGCTTCTGAATTATGTTCGATATTTACTTCTTCATACTCGATATTTTTTGATTCTAGATACTGCTTTGCTCTAACGCAAAAAGCGCAAGAATTCTTACTATAAACTGTTACCATTATATCTCACATCCTCCGGCCACACAAGCCAATTCTTGACTACTTGTAGTCATATCTTGTTGTTCATATTCACTCAAAGTTGCCCAAGTTACATTTTTGGGCATACTATGCATTGCTTGTTCATACTGTTCTTTAGTACAATCTTGGTATGGTGCTTGTCTATAAGTGTGATCACTAAATGGTAAAAAGGATACACCAGACATTTGATCAAAATGCTTGTAAACCCACGCTCCGACCTCCAACCATTCGTGTTCTTTGACACTAATTGTTACTGAGGGTTTGTGTTCACACCAATGATCTTGGTAAACTTTCCATAACTCCAACTGTTCTATTGCTGTCATATCTTTTCTATAAACACCATACTGTGGTCCTTTCATTGGAAAGGAAAATACTACAGTATGTTCTGGTTTTGTTACATCATCTTCTACAGGAAACCCTGCTTCTTTCATCATTTTTGCTAATGGATCTTTTTTATCTGCACGTACTGTTCTAATATAATATTGATTATGTCTTGCATGTATTCCACTGGCGCTATCTACTAATTGACTTACTGTACCTGATGGTTTAACACAAGTAATTGCAACAGATTGATTAATACCAAGTCTCTTTGCCCAATCCTTGTTAGTAGCAACAGCAATTTTTTTAAGTTCTGTGAGTAATTCCTCTAAACCTTTCTTTTTACCATTTGTTAATGGATTATCCATAATACCTGTTAAGGAAACACCTAATAAACGCTCTTCATCACAATTTTGTAGCCATCTCTTATTAAGATACCTAAAATTAGTAAGTGTTGATTGAAATGTGCCTAAAATAGTTGCATTAATAACTTTCTCTTTTAATGTATCAAAAGTATCATTTGGACGAATTACTACTTCAGATAAATTACAAAATTCTTCTGATCGTAAAATAATTTCACTGCAAGGATTGGTGCCAAAATTATGATTTGGATCTCTACGTTCATTTTTACCTGCTTGTTCTTTGGCGGCACGTCTGTTAAATATGCCACGCTCACCGGATTTGGACTCATAAAGAGATTTCCATTCTTCCATAAAAATACCAATATCAGGACGTTCAGTATAACAAGCAGAATTGTTTGCTAATGCTCGCTGTGTGTGTGTTTCCCACCATTGTCCTGACTTTGCTAAACGCATTCTATCATCACTTAAATTAGATAAACTAATTAACGCAGAACGCCGCACACCACCTACTACTACTATCTCTGCAATTTTGCAAGTAATATCGTGACACTCTAAAGATGTTAATCTACGACCTGCGGCACCTTTGAACACACCTACACAAAAATTAAATAAATCTTCTAATGGTTCTGGGCCTGACGCTCTACCACCAAATGTTTTTAATGGTGCGCCAGCAGCTCTAACTCGTGTTAAATCCCATACTGGAATTTGTCCGCCATACAATAGGTGAACCAATTCTTTAAGTGCTTTGGCCCAACCCAATTTAGAGTCACTTACTACAATTGTAGTTTCTGTTGGATAAAAATCATCAGCAACACGTGGCATCTCATTAATCATTTGACGCTCAACACTAAATCCAACTCCAGTGCCGTTCATTAAAATATACAGTATTTCATCAAATGCTCGAGGACTATCAATTGCTACAAACGAACAATTATAACCCGCTACATTTTCTCGTTTTAGTGCATCACCCGCTGTCATAAGACAACGCATTGAAGGCATTATTTCTAAACTTAATACGGAGTTTTGGAGTTTTTCTTTAAGATCTTTTGACAAATTATAACTATGAGTCTCTTTTAAATGTTCTGCGAAAAAACTAAAATATCTACTTACTGTTTCTTCCCATGTTTCTCGTCGGTTGTCTTCATAACGGTAACGAGAGTATCTTGATAAATGAATGTATTGTTGGTAAAGAGAGGGTAATTGATTATCTGCCATAGTTGAATCCTTAATTAGTATATCTATTATACAGTAAAGCGTAATGAATGTCACGCCTTATATGTATATATCGAGAATATAGTATTTGAAGTATTTACCTGATCTGTAGCCAGATTATCCATGTGTTTAACATTTACTTATATTAACTTCTAGATATTTTAATTAATGATTTCTATAGCGTTTACAAACGAAGCAATAGCGCCAGTGTTTGTAGTTGTGTACTTCAACGTAGCAACGCCACCACTATGAGTAACTGTAAACGAAACTCCAGTTGCGGCCGTTTCTTCATAATCATCACTAATACTTGATGCACCTGTTTTAATTGCTATTTCTAAAGTACCTACTCTAGACTCTGCGCCACGTGTAATTTTATAAGAAATTTTAACATCTTTTATTGATGCTTCAGAAAATGTAAGTCCTGTTGTAACGGCTGTTTGATTATCTGCTAGGGTTACTGAAGTAGGAATACGTGCTTCATGTTTACCCCACACTTGTTTTTCATTAGGTATGTTATAATAAACATCAGCGTTATTTGTAGCGATCCTATTAAATGTTCCTGTATCACCATCTGGACGTTTAAAGTTATCTGAAATACTTGTACAATTAGATACATTTGAGCTTGAATAATTAATTACATCAGAAACAGCACTAGCAGTACCATCACCTGAATTATTATTGCCTACATCATCAAACGTATTGCCAACTGAATAAATGCCTGATCCATAATCTACATCAATAGCATCATAGTCTATATCTCGGAATAATGAACCCATAATCTTAAAACTTGTAGGACCAGTGCCCGAAGATGTTGATTCACCTAACCAAAATGCTTTATATGCTACATCAAAATTACAGTTTGTGAAATTAAAACCTTCAATATGATGATTTGAATATACTCCAATTGGAACACCTAAAAATTGACAATTATTAAATGTAATATTGCGTGATTTTAAAGCATTTGTTTGTGTAACTTTTACAGCGGACGGTCTATCAGCACTGTTTAAACCAGTACCATTAATATATGTACCCATAAACGCAACATTTTCAAAATATGAATTTAATGTTGAATCAATTTGAATACAATCTTGCAACAAATGTGTTGTGTCTGTTGTTTTAATACATAAATTACTAACTACTAAACTTTGCGGTTGTATAGCACTATTATTACCAATATTTGGAGACGTTTGGCCTTTTGAATCAACTGTACGCATTACACAACTATCGTGACCTGCTGTTGTTGAAGATGTAATAGTTACAGTAGCAGATGAATAACCCGAACCACCAGCAGTAACAGCGATTGATGTAACAACACCATTAGTAATTGTTGCTGTTGCTGTGGCACTTGAGCCATCACCAGTAATTGTTACTATTGGAACAGTAGCATACCCTGCACCACCAGCAGTAACAGCAATACTTGCTACTGCGCCTGCACTTAAAGTAGCAGTAGCAGTTGCGTTAGTTTGTGTCTCACTATACTGTATAAGTGTTTTACCAGGGCCATCACCAAAAATAGTTGCCCAAGTTGGTAAACGCATAGGAGCAGTTATTTTATAAACACCTGCTGGAAAATACAAACTTCTACGTGCTTTTTGCGTAGTATCTTTAATAAACAATTCATGAACTGCTCTATCTATAGCGGCCCAGTCATCTACTGAACCATTACCACTTGCACCAAAATCGATTACGCTAACATAATCATCTAACCTGTCTTGTAATTTCCTAACAGTTGGAGATCCTGCTGTTGCGCCTGTTTGAACTGTTGATGTTGCATTACCTTCATAAGTATAATTTAACAATGACACAATATTACTGTGTTCTGTTAATACTTGCGTATTACCTACTGTAGGTGCACCTGAACTTATAGGTCCGTTACCAATATATAATTTACGTGAATCAGTAATCCAACCAAGTTCTGCGTGTGATAATTGTGGAAGATTTTCTGCTAATCCTCTACGATGTTGTATTCTAGATATTTGTACAATTGCCATATCTATATTTATGCTTTAACTAATATTACAATTGCTACAGGTCGATGCACAAATATATAAATTTCCGTTTTTAGTATTTCCATACTGTGCATTTATTGTTTGAAGAAACTCATTTTCTACTGATCCTGGATTCCATGCTTCTTTAATAAGATTCATAAACCCACTATCAAATACTGCTTTAATGCTTCCATATTTTAAAGCATTATTTACATCATTTGGCATACCAGCATATTTTATAAGTTCACGAGTATCATATGTATACTCATTTGCTACTCTAGTATGATTTAATCCCATCATACAACAAGGATATACAAACCCATCTACAGTAACAAAGATTCGCTGTCGTTCAACTGCCATACAATCTATATTACGATTTTCTGTGAAACGGGGTTCAACCGCTCCACGTAAGATATTATTAATATCTACATTATCAAAATTATCAGTAATATTAGCATAACCTTTTAAATATCCTCTAACCCAAGGCGTACGGCCCAGGTGGGCTGGAAGTACTTCAGTTTCCCAAGATTTTTCGTCATCTAAATATTTTTTACTAATAATTCTACCAAATTCTACTTCTTGTTTTATATCAATATCATCTCCATCTACTTCTGGTACTACTGTGTTTTCTTTTAAATTAACGGTAGAAAACATATAACCATATTCATCTATAGATGAGTCATATAAAGTGCCAACATTATTTCCTTTATTGTCTAATACAGGAGTATTATTAGGCCTATCTGATTTAATAATATCAATGTCTATAAATTTATATTTTTTTGCTAAATTTTTAACCTCATCAAGTTGGTGTTGATTATGCTTGAATAATATAAATTGCCACACAGCACGTCCTCCAGCATCAATAAATGCTCGAGCATTTTCTATTACTTTATTGTAATCTGTATTACGCCGATAAAATGAATGTATTTCTTGAGTGGCGCCATCTATACCCCAAACAATTTGCATATTTTCATATTTTGCAAATCCTGCCCAATATTCTGTATTATGTAATGAACCATTAGTATTAATAACAACTTGTATTTTTGGTTTAATATTATCTAAATATTCTATCATGTCAGGCAAATAAGGATTTAATTGGGCATCTCCTAAATTACCACAAAAATTTACATCTCCTATTTGCTCTAAAAAATCTTCTGGAAGCAATATTTTAAACTGCTCTAATGTCATATTACCTTTATATATACCAGGTTTTGACCCATAACCAAAATAATTACGTTGACAAGCAGGACACGCGGCGTTGCACCGCTCTGTTATTTCTATTTGAATACTTTTAATATTTGTGATATCATACATTATAATACTGGGCAACTTTATTGTTCCAACTTTCAGCCATGGCGTCAAACTCCTCACCTTCAATAACAAATTCTTGATATGTTAAATCACGACTGCACATTAGTATAACTCCAGTATTTATTGTTGTATCAAACATTTCATTATGGGCCTGGGCGTATGCCGTAAGTTGACAAAAATAGTCATCAACCCATTCTCTTTTCTTTGGTTTGTTTGTTTGCTTAAAATCAAGTATTGCTAATTTACCATTCCATAAACCAATACAATCTGTTGTGCCAGCATATAACCCACTGAAATATAACGCAATTTCTGTACCATATATCTCTGTTACTTGCCTAAATCCTTCTGCTATAATAACATTAGACATATTATATGCTTGTTGATGTATTTGATTACTACCTACTTTTCTCTCATCACTGTTAATGTACAATTCTAAATTTTTATGCATTAACGTGCCAACATTAGCGGCTTCTGTAGATATTTGCTGTGCTTGCTCTGTGCCAACACGCTTTCTCCAGTTTGCTAATGCTTCTCTTTTTTCTTTTGATTTTGTTGCGTCTAGTATAGTTGTAACACTAGGAACACTTGAACCATCAGGTAACTTATAATGGCGTTTTCTATCTATTGTTGTTACTCTATCGATAGGAGAGTATTCATATTTCTCTAATAATAACATTGTTATATTATAGTTGATTTATATTTAAATGTCAAGCAGAATGCACACGATCATCATCATAATCTGGATGAAATGGCATATCCTGTGTGTTGGTGCTTTTTTGTTAATATACGCAAGTTTATCCTTATCATCTGTGCCGGCGCCTTGGCCATACTTAATTCTCGGATCAAGAGTTATCAACGTACCTTGGGGATATAGTCTTTTATCGTTATTCATAAAAGCTTTCCATATCTTTTTAAAGAATGTGTTATGAATACTCGGATCCCAGTTACGAGTAGAAGAAATTGCATTATTTTTCCATCCCTCTAAATGATCCCTGAAACGCTCTTGAGACATTGGATAAACGTCTTCTTCAGTTAATATTTGATTGTAAAATTCGGCTAATAGCATATAACATATTTATTACATATTAACCATTCTACAACGCTGATTTAACAAATGAGGTAACATCGAAATTAAAGTTGGGATTTGATTTACTGTACCCCAATCCCTTAACTTGACCAGCTGTATATGTAGCAATATGTCCTCCATTACCATATACTTTTACAACACTACTATAATCACCATTAGCAATACCTTCTCCTGTATGAAACGTTAAATATAGTCTTGCAGATGTAACTGTTCCTACACTACTCTTTGAAATATCAAACTTAACAGTTGGAGATCCTCTACCCACCTTAACCAGAAAACCGGGCCCGCTTGCTGATGCTGAGCCGCTGGTGCCGGTAACCACTAATTTTGAAGAAGAAAATAGCCATCCGCAACCAGCACAAGGCATCGATGTTTGTGTAAATGAGAATGACAAATTACCGCTTCCACCGCCGGAC
>Ga0114993_10006021_pt1 | contig 11533 bp, 12 predicted proteins | sample ArcticOcean_MG_C_FD_87042 | JGI IMG/M metagenome (GOLD analysis project Ga0114993, IMG submission 87042) | Marine microbial communities from western Arctic Ocean - ArcticOcean_MG_CB2_150 | ecosystem: Environmental > Aquatic > Marine > Oceanic | place: Arctic Ocean: Canada Basin | collected...
CAACGGCGGCGAATCTTCGCGCGTATTGGGGTCGTGGTGGGCCAGACCGGAGCCGGGTTCGATCAGGTCCCAGTCTGCAAATACATGCTTCGAGGTTCCGAGATTGTAAATCGACAAGGCAACCTCCTTTGAATTTCAGTTGGCACGCTTACCGAACGAACGATACGGTCGAGTTGTCAGCTACTACAGGACCACTTCCCGTAGAGGCTTCGGATGTCATGCTATCACGGCGAAGTCTTTGGACCGCGTACCGTTGACGTCGCAGTGCGCGTGCAACGGCTGTCTGGTTGCGGCATAGACCTGTAATCCAATAATCCAAGCGGGGCCGCTTGAGCGGCGGGTGAGACTTGCAGGAGGGCGAAACGCAGGTCCGATCGCATGGACGCCGCGCCTATAGCGCTCACTAGGAATGTCATGACGTCTCGGAGTCCTGACATCATGACACGATGCTCCTCCAACACGCATTCAGGACACTTAGGGTCGGTCGTAGCCAACAGACACCTCGACATCGACTAGGACCACGTGTTCAGGCTGGCTCACGGTGCGGCGAACGAGACGAACCTCAAGGTCGTTGTTTCCATACTTAAGGGGTGGGCAGGCCAAGTCGAATTCGAGGCGTCCTCCGTCGTGTTCGACCTGCGCCAGTCGCGTCGGGAATCCTGTCCACTCAAGACGGCTCCACATCCCAAAGGTCGAGGTTGAAGAGCTTGAAGGCAGGACTTCGCCATTGAGGAGAACCTCGATCTCGTCTTCGCCCCTGTAGCTATCGAAACTCAGAGTCAGTCTACATTGCGCCAGCTCGCCCTCGTCACTGGCAGATTCCACATCATCGGCGATATGCAGCCGAAGGCTTACCCCATGTCCGGTCAGCGTGTCTGGCAGGGCCACGGGCAACTGGACCGGTGGAACGGAGTTCTCAAACGCGTAGTCGTGCAGGTCCCTGGACGAAACGTCCTTCGAATAATCCCAGCGAAAGCGGGTGTTGTCCATTTGAAACCGCTTGTCGAGGCGTCGTAGAGTAGATGGATCCGCAATTTCACCCAAAGCTCGTCTTTTCCATTCGGCCGACTTGCCAAAGTAATTGAAGAGGTAGATACCAGAGGCGCCGGCATCCCAATGGTGAGCGGCAATTGCCCGAACTACCTCATCGTCCACGGCGGGTCGCAAATACTCTATGGAACCGTAGACCTGACAGCCCGTGCCTTCAGCAGCCTTCACGAACTCGTCGACTGGCGTTTCGAACGGAATAAAGCCGCCACCTGCTATGACGATGTCCACCAGGTCTTCGGCCATCCACTGCTTCACGTCGAGTCCGATACGCGCCGAGTCCGCCAGGGTAGGGGGGACGCGCACCGCCAGATCGATACTCCGGCCCGTCACGCTACTCACCTCGTCCATGCGCCGGCGCACCCGCCTCACGAGATCGGTCATCAGATATCGGTTCGCGTATGCGTCCTCGATCTTGAAGAAAGTCGGATGGCGCATGAAGTCCAACTCCACGCCGTCGACATCGAAACTCTCGAAAAGCTCGTTGATGATGGCGGCCATATGGGCCCTGACCGCCTGACGGGTGTAGTCCAGGCCCGTCCGGATACCCCATCGCATGCTACCTGTCGGGAACACCTCATCAGGCCGGCCGATGAGTACATCAGGATGTTCGTTTCGGAAGCGCCCCGCATTGGGCGCGCTGGGATCAGCTTCATAATGGCTGTTCATCCTGACTGAAGGAAATATGTCGATGCCCGCCTCATGACAGAGATCCACCATGGCTGTCAGCGGCCCACCACACTCTTCAATCAGACGTTTGAGGTTCTCGGCATGCTTTCGGTCGATGGCGTTGCCGAGCCCCTCGAAGTCCTGTCCAAACGCCTCTCCGACCTTAGTTTCATAGCTAAAGACCTCGCGATTCCCAACGCACCAGAATAGGGCGCCGATGGGTGAGCCTTGATAGGTATCGACCATTCTCTTCTTCAGGTCGTTAACAGTCAGAGGAGGCTCGGCTTCGCTCATTATCCAGCCATCGTCATTGATGAGGATGCGTCGTGTCTTGGCGGTCTTCGTCATGCCCTCAGATCCTCCTAGAAGTGCGGAACGGGGCCATTATATCTGAGGAGTCAGATAGGCGGCGAAGATCCATGGACGAAGGTGCGCAAATCTCCCCGACGTAGTAGTGGAGTGCCGACGGGGCTAGGGAGTCGCAGCTCAAGCCTTGCGTCAGCTCAGCTAGGGAGTTTTCGTGAACTAGTACTTTGGCGACCCCAACCGGATTCGAAACGGCGGAGTCGACGCTCCCGCACGGGAGAACACTGGAACTAAGCGTCGACTATGACAGGGAATCGATGTGACGATACGGAGACGTGGAGAGGATGCGAGGCATTTGCAGAAACGATATCAGTAGAAAAAATTGGTCGGGGTGACTGGACTCGAACCAGCGACCTCGTGGTCCCGGACCACGCGCGCTACCAACTGCGCCACACCCCGATAGTATCAATTGTAGCCGCGCAGAGTCTGAGAGGCAAGCGCGGAACTGACTCGTGACTAGCTGCTACAGCCCCCAACTTTGATCGACGGTCTGCAGAGTGTGCGACACCTCCTTGGCGGCATCCAGCACCTTGTCGAATACCTCGTCGTGGATTGGGCGAGCAGCCCATTCTCGCCGCTCTGATTCCGAGCGCCAGAACGAAACCGCCTCCAACGTGGATGAAGGCATGAGTCCTCCCAGGGCCTCAAGTTCTGTCTGTTCGTATGGACGGACTACTGCGGCCGCCAGGAAGCCGGGCTGTTCGCACATGGCGGGGAGCCATCCGTCTCGGACCGCGGAATCCAGCTCCAATTCTCGGCCTTTCTTCGGGGTCAGGTACACGTGCAGTGAAATCATGACTGTTTCCTCCTCAAGATCAGATTGTCAGATCTTTGATTCCCATCAACAGAACCGAGCTAGGGTACGTTCGAAACACAGCCCTGAGAGCTGACATACCATCAGCCGTGATCGGGTTGTAGGGCCGATTCGTAAGGGAAACATAGCAGAATATGCTTGACGGGAGTTCGAAGACCTTGGTGTGGGATAATGCCAGCCGATTTCGGTAACGTAATATGCGAATTCTACTTCCTGTATCTATCTTCATGAATTCGAATAGCCCGAAACTAGCGTAAACAATGACGAAAAAGTAGTGAAATATGCTTCATCTTGACAGGGACCAGTCAAATCTCTTAAGTTGGACCTGTCCAATTGGACATTCCGAAGTCTACAACCCGTCTCAGCATGGTTTCTATGGATAGTGTGGCGGGTGATACAAAGAAGGTTCAGATGCTTCCAAATGTAACACTCAAGGCAGTTTCACGGGGCGATGTGGACAACGTCGGCTGGTGGCTCGAAGACGATGACGTCTCGTCGCGCTGGTTCGGACACTACGGTTGCGGAGATCCTGTGCATCGCGGCTACGATCCCCAGCACATGCTGGAGTCCAGCGACTGGGAGTGGCAGAGCGTTTTCGACGATCCCCATCGCCTTATCTTTTCGATTTACAGCGAATCTGAGGAGCACGTCGGCGAAAGTCAGGTGCTACTAGACGGCTCGGGCGGCGCTGAGTTGTCCCTGCTCATCGGTCGCAAGGACCTGTGGCACCACGGCTATGGCACGTCCACCGTGCTTGCTCTGCTGGAACGGGTGTTTAATACCTTCCAGATGGAGCGGGCGTGGGTAGCGATTCCAGAGGGCAATGAGCCCGCGCTCGGCCTTTTCGAGAAGCTAGGCTTTGCAAGAGAAGGGTCGCGCGATCTTTGCACGAATGACGACGGGTCTGAGTTGCGTGCCTGCGTTCTTACAACGGATGCTTTGTCCTACAAGTTCTTCCGCCGGACGGAGGAGCCTGTGAAGGAAACACTAGGTGTGCTCTCGGTCACTGGCCTTCCAGGAAGTGGGTCCGAGGCTATCGGTGTAGAGATTGCACGGCTTCTTGGGTGCCGGTTCGTGGACGAGCAGATGGTTGATCTGATTGCCGCACGCATCAATTGCAGCCCGAAAGAAATCGAGGCTTTAGAGGCAAGTCACCACTCCGTCTGGAGTAGGATGCTCAATGCCCTCGTCGTGCCTATGGAATGGTCCGTCGCCTACGATGCCGGGTACCATCTGTTCCGGCCGGATCTCGAGGATGGTGTTCTGGAAGGGCAGCTCAACAAGGATAACTACCTGAAGGCGATTGCTGGCGTGGTCAAGTCGCAGTGCGCCGACGGACAAGTAGTGCTACATGGCCTTGGTGGCCACTTCCACATGCCGGAGTCGGCTCACGCCGTCAACGTGCATGTTTCATCGTCGCCAGAGTCGAGAGTGTTGCGAATTGCGTCAGAGCTAGGGCTCACCGTGCAGGAAGCCAAGAACTGGCTGAAGGACGCAGACAAAAACGCTCGAGCCGAGGCAAAATACTTGCACGGTGGTGATCTCGACTCGGTGAGCCGGTTCGACATCACCGTTAATGCGGATCGTATATCTGCCGAGACCGTGGCGCAGATGGTTCTGGGAGCACTGCAGACTAAGAGCGAGGCCAAGCGCTCCGACCGGGCTCGTACCGCAATGGAGATGTCTGTTTAGTTAGCTTCACTCGACGGGTTTCGGAGCCAGACCGAATAGAAAAGGGGCTTGCCACATGGCAGGCCCCTTGCTTTTGACTTCATCTGTTGGTTGTCATGGGTTCACGTCGAGGAGTCTTCGCCTTTCCATGCCTTGGCACTGGCCACAACGGGCTCGATGAACGCGGTCTTTGCCACCGTGAATGCTGCCCTGTAGTCCCCGATACTCTCCGCGAGATGTCGCTTGATCGCCTCGTACTCCCTGACCGTCTCATGGTGAGCCTGTAGGTAGTCCCTGAACAGTAGATGCTCAATCCAGAAGTCGGTCGTCGTCTCTACCACATGTAGGTGATGTGTAGCCGAATAAATTGCGTACGAACGCAATCATTGACGCGCGGCTTGATAGGACGTACCGTTTCAAGGGCCCGAGCCCGACCGTGATGGAGTAGAGCCTTGTTTACCAAGCCCATGTTCACTGAGGTCCCTTACGTACCCCAGTACATAGTCTCCGCCTACTAGGTGGTGAGACAGATCATAGAAAAAAATCTGTGCTCCACTGAAAATTGAGGACTATGGGCTGCAGGCGATGAACGACGCCAGCCCAGAACCGATAACAAGAAATTCCCTTGAGTCGAGTCTCTACCATCCAGTGTCGGTACCCGTCGGCAGCAATGGTCTCCAGCAGATGTTCGGCGATTTGTGGGAATGGACTCAGAGTCCGTACGCCCCTTACCAGGGGTGCCGACTCGTTGGAGGTACACAGGGAGAGTACAACGGCATGTTCATGGTGAACCAGATGGTGCTGTGGGGCGGCTCGTGCGTCACCCCTGACGACCGTATAAGGCCCAGTTACCGTAACTTCTTTCCACCAGACGCTCACTGGCAGTTCTCCGGTATCCGCCTGGCAGACGAGCTTTGACGGGCCCGGAAGGTCAGCTGATCCCGCTCAACGGCCCCGTAGCCGTACCTCCAAAGGATGAAGGCAAGCCTGGGAGTGTGTTGGACGCCGTAGAGGGTGGACCCTTGGCAGGTGCGGTACCCGGCATCGTTCAAGGGCTCACAGCGAAGCAAAAAAAAATCTCCCCAAGGTACTTCTACGACTCCATGGGTTCATCTCTGTTTGAGCGTATCACGCAGCTACCGGATTACTATCTGGCACGCTCTGAGAACGCGCTTGTAGAGCGGACGGTCGACACGATAGTGAGGCAGGTTGCACCGCAAGAGGTTCTCGAACTAGGTACGGGTTCGTCCAAGAAAATACGACAAATACTGGATGCCTGTTCGCAGACTGAGCTACCTCGCTACACGGCTTTCGACATAGACCGAGGCGCGGTGACGACCGCTGTAGAGACCATTGGACAGGCGTACCCTGGCATCGATGCCCGCGGTGTGGTCGGCGACTTTGAAAAGCACCTATCTCTATTGCCGCAGAGCCCAGGGCGACGCCTCGTTGTGTTCTTTGGCGGCACCATCGGCAACCTCGATCCTTGGCCTCGTAGGCGTTTCCTTGCCAATGTTCGTACGCTGTTCGGACCGCGTGATCGTTTTCTCCTAGGGGTGGATCTCAAGAAAGAGCCGCACGTTTTGGAGGCGGCCTATAACGATGCCGAGGGGATCATCGCGGAGTTCAACCGAAATATCTTGAAAATTGTCAATCGGATGGTCGACGCCAACTTTGATCCCGGGGCGTTTCGGCACCAGGCGATTTGGAACGAGGATGATGCCCGCATCGAGATGCATCTCATAGCGGAGACGCGGCAGGAAATCTTCCTTGGGGCAGGGGATATCGCGATCACGGTGGAGCCCGGTGAGACGATTTGGACCGAAAGTTTGTACAAATTAACGCGCAGCGGAGCACAGGGGATGCTGGAAGAGGCGAAAATGAGGCTGGATGCCTGGCACACGGATTCGATGTTCGGCCTAGCGCTGGCCGCGCCCGATGGCTCGTAACCGACCAGCAACGTTATGGACTGGTACAATATTGTGTAATGAACAGGCTCGTGACGTACCTGCCGTCCATCATCCTATTGATAGGGCTGATCGTGCCAACCGTCGGCCCTCTGGTGGACCATCACTTTGCGGACAGGCAGCCCGGCCACAATCACCTGTTGTTGGTTAGCGATCATCTTCATGCGGTCGACGGCCAGCACTCTCACCTTCTGACTGGCGATACCGAAGACGGTGAGGGTTCGGCTACTCTGTACAATCATGATAGTGGGCTAGCTGTCGGCCAAGACGCACCCCGTGACGCCACTAGCCTGCTTGCAGTACTCCAATACGGGCCTACCTCTGTGTTGATCCTGCCATCGCATCCAATGGCTGCGATGACGGGGCAAAATATCCCTCCACCTGCCAAACCTCCCCGAGCCCTCTCCTAGACACAGCCCTCTAGCTTCTTTCGCCTCGCGGTGTCTGTCCTGCACTATGTGTCGGACCATGCCGTGAGAATACCAGGGGAGGATGCACTTTTGATGTCCCACGCCCGACTTGCCGTGTTGAGTGGCTTGGCCGTTTCTGTGGCGCTCTTACTCGTGTCAGTTCCCGCGTTCGCGAACGGGCGCGTGCAGAATTTCGTCACTCAGAGCGCCGGGCCGTACACACTGGCCATCGGCACCATACCGGAGACCCCGGTAGTCGGCAATCTCCACTTAACGATAAGCGTCTCGGACGAGTCGAGTGGCGCATATCTACTCGATGCGGAGGTCTCGGTCGTCGGGGCTGGCCCCGGGTCGGAGGTCCCTGACCTCGGTCCAATTGTGGCCGAAAAGAATCCGCTCGACCGGACTTTCTACGATATCAACACCTCTGTCAACAGGGTAGGGACCTGGAAATTCACAATCGACGTCAGCGGTGAGTTGGGTGACGCCAGCACCGAGATTGAAATCGAGGTGACGTCAGTAAGCCCAATCGCCGGAATACTGACGATTGTTGGGCTAGTGGCGTTCCTGCTGGTCCTAGGTCTTTCGGTCCGCGTATTCCTGAAGCAGCAACGAAATGTTTCGGGTAGAGGTCGGGCCCATTGATCCCTTGAGACATATTAGGAGAATCCGTTGAACCAACAAAAACAAACCAAATTTATATCCATTCTGCTTATGGCGGTGGCGGTTTCCACTATGGCCATGGTTGCGTGCGGCATTTCGGAGCCGGAGGACCGTCTCTTTGAGCTGTCGATTGAACATGGAGCCCTGACCCTGGATCCGCCTGTCATTAAGGTCGATCAAGGCGATACGGTGACCCTTAGCGTTGCATCCGATGAGCGCGGATCGGTCCATCTCCACGGCTACGACGAGGAGTTTGATGTCGGCCCCGACGAGGAGACCATAGTAGTGTTCAAAGCCGATGCTACCGGGTCCTTCAAGTTGACTCTACATGGAGCCGACCACATGGACGAAAAGGATCATGGCGCCATCTTCAAGTCGGGGTTGCTGGCGAAAGGCGAAAGCTTCCGTTTTGAATTATCCGAAGATCATGAAGGGATGGTAATACCCTTCCACAACCACATGAACCACGAGGTCAAAGGTTCGATTATGGTTGATGGAGACGAGGCATCCAAGGCAATAGTCTCGATTAATATGGGCGCGGATTCCTTCGAGCCCTCTGTAGTGTCGGTGGGATTGGGCACCACAGTAGTCTGGACTAACGTCGACGATACGCAAGCAATGGTTATCAGCGGCATGATGGCGGCCTCGAGCGAAGGGATGGCGGAGATGAAGGACGATCACGACGAGGGAGAAGGAGATGAAATCCAGCTGGGTTCCCTAGAGGTCCACCCGAGATAGGGCAGCCATGAAAATATATAGCTCAGTTCTGTTGGCGATAGCTTTCGTGGGCCTGGCCGTGGGGACGGCCTATGCCCACGGGTTCGGGGAGCGGTACGACCTGCCGGTCCCCCTTGACCTTTTTATTGTTGGCGCTGCGGCCACAGTCGCCCTCTCCTTCGTGGTGATTGGCCTGTTTGTCCGTGCTGGATCCGGTGGCATGAGGTATCCCCGCTACAACCTGCTGCGGACTCCATTACTGGATGTCGTAATTGCGAGTCCGATCCTGCTTTTTCTTGTCAGGCTCGCGTCCGTTGTACTGTTCGGACTCGTCGTCGGAGCCGCGCTGTTTGGCATTGATCGGCCCCTCGAGAACCTAACCCCGACCTTCGTATGGGTTATCTGGTGGGTTGGGATGGGCTATGCATCCGCCCTTCTGGGGAATTGGTGGAGACTACTGAACCCCTGGGCGATCGTTTACGACTGGGTTCAAGGTCTGGCGGGGGGCAGTCGAGGGTCGGCGATTTTCGCCTACCCGTCTCGATGGGACATGTGGCCGGCCCTGTTGGCGTTTCTCGCATTTGCCTGGGCGGAAAACGCCTACCCGAGTGCCGCAAAGCCGTTCAACCTGGGCATGATGATCGTGCTCTACTCCATCGTCACCTGGGCCGGCATGGCGGCCTTTGGCAAACAAAGGTGGCTTGCAAGAGGCGAGGCATTTTCCGTTCTATTCGGATTTTTCTCGCGATTTTCGCCCACGGAGGTGAGGGTCGCGAATCGCCGAGTGTGCGGTTCTTGCGAGTCCGATTGCCGTCTCGACGAGGAGTGCGTCGACTGCTACTCCTGCTTCGAGAGAGCCGCGAGAGTGGACCGGGAGTTGAACCTACGGCCCTATGGAGTCGGTCTCACGCTTCCAAAACGTGTGTCGCTTGCCACAGCGTGTTTTGTTGTGCTGGCATTGGCCACGGTGACGTTCGACGGATTATCCGAGACGCCTCTGTGGCTAGACTTCCAGAACCTTGTCTACTCACCGATTTCAACGTTCGGCGGCAACACGACGTCTGCCGTCAACACGCTGGGACTGTTGTTAGTGCCTCTGGCCTTCATGGTGGTGTACTTGGGTTTTTCGTGGGGAGTCGGGCGACTCTCTGGTACGCCGGCATCGGTTCAGGAGGTGGCCCGGACCTTCGTGTTCTCGCTTGTGCCGATAGCCCTGGCGTACAACATGGCCCACTTCATCTCGCTGCTGGTCATCCAGGGACAGTTCATCATACCGCTGGCATCGGACCCGTTTGGGCAGGGCTGGGATGTACTTGGGACCGCCGACTACCGGCTAAACCTGACGGTGATCAACGCGAAATTCGTGTGGTACCTGTCGGTGGGCGCCATTGTTCTGGGCCATATCGTGTCGGTATTCGTGGCCCATGTCATATCTATGGCAGAAGTCCACGAATTTCGCGCCGACTACCGTCAGGATAGGAAGAGGGCGCTGCGGGGCCAGTATCCGATGCTGGCCCTCATGGTGATATATACAGCCAGCAGCCTCTGGATCATCGCCCAGCCCATCGTCGACTGAGGCTATAGTGTAGGGTCTACCCCTTCAGGGCCTCGCGCAGCACCCCGATTTGGGCTGTGTCGAGGCCGATGGTCTCGAGGTACGGCAGGACACCGCCGTAGTTGTCGTCCAGGTGCTGTAGGGTCTTAATCATGCCCTCAGGAGGGCAGAACTCGGCCTGGTACAGCTGCCATGTTGCCAGGGGCGTTTCCCCATTGTCGGTCGCGCTGTCTAGGTTACGCTGATGCAGATAACGGCCCGTCAGCCCGTAGTCCTCTGCGATCGTCTGCCGGGATACGCCCGCTATGTCCAAGAGCAGCGCGCTTATCACGCCCGTGCGGTCCTTGCCGCCAGCGCAATGGTAGATGGCCGAGCCCGTGTCGGGTTCGGCCAGTGTGCTCAAGGTAGCGCCAATTTGGTCCTGCCTGTGGTCGAGCCAGGAGGTGTACGCACGCTGGATTTTGTCGGAGGGCACGCCGGTGACGACATCCTGGGTGCTGGAGGTCCGCTCGTCCCCGATGATGTTGTGCCAAACGTACCGGGTTCGATCCGAGTTGGCGAATACGTTAGGAGTCGTTTTCGTCTCCCAAGTAGTTCGCAGGTCGACGACGGTACGGATGCCAAAGTCGATCAGGGCGTCCTGATCCGCAGATGATAGGTCGTGCATGTTGTCTGAGCGCAGGAATACCTTCCAGCGGGTCGTCCCGCCGTCTTCGGTAGGGTAGCCGCCGATGTCTCTCGTGTTGTACGTTCTCTCCAGGCCGAGGTGACGTCCGGGGGGAATGGTTTCTGCCATAAATGTGCCTCTTTCCGCGAGTCTGGATACGGCTGCGATTGTAGCATATGGGTGTTGGGATGCCTCCCGCACGCTAGACGTGGTGCCCCTTCTCAGATACCCTTTTGGATGATCGTCTGAAAGCTGTTAATCATGTGGAATGGAGATTGGAATGACTGATACTTTAGAACGAAGGCCGCTTGGACGGACGGGCCGAACCATTCCGGTGCTGGCCCTGGGGTGCGTGACGTTTGGTCGGGAGATAGGTGAGGAAGACTCCTATCGTGTGATGGACTACGCCATCGAAAAGGGGCTCAACTTCTTCGACACCGCCGAGGGCTACGGGGGGGGCAATTCTCGCACCGTGCGTCGGGATAGCTTAGGTATCGACGACGAGCGCGAGAAGACCGGTGAGATGCACTCGTCGGAGATGGTAGTGGGTCGATGGCTGAGGAAGACCGGAGTCCGAAACGACATTACCCTGATGACCAAATTCAACAGCGGTGGTACTGCCGAGAATGTTCATCGAGCCCTCCGGGACAGCCTGGATCGGCTGGGGACCGATCACGTGGATATCTATAAGCTGCACAGACCATACCCGGAAACTCCGATGGATGAGACGTTGGGCGCCCTAGCGGAAGAGGTTTCGGAGGGCCGTGCAGAGGTCATCGGTTGCAGTCAACACTCCGGGGACCAGCTTCGGGAGGCGCTAGAGATCAGCCGGACCCGTGGCTGGCCTCGGTTCGAGATTGCGCAGCCTGGATACAACCTGGGCATGCGCGACGACGAAAACGACATGTTGCCCCTTTGCATCAAGGAGGGCATAGCCGTTACGCCCTTCAGCCCCCTAGGCGCCGGCTTCTTCACCGGAAAGTACAC
>Ga0114993_10006022_pt1 | contig 11530 bp, 8 predicted proteins | sample ArcticOcean_MG_C_FD_87042 | JGI IMG/M metagenome (GOLD analysis project Ga0114993, IMG submission 87042) | Marine microbial communities from western Arctic Ocean - ArcticOcean_MG_CB2_150 | ecosystem: Environmental > Aquatic > Marine > Oceanic | place: Arctic Ocean: Canada Basin | collected...
GTTCCTTCCCTGACGATGGCGTTTTGCGGCCACCAGTGGTCTTCGTACTCGGACCACATGTCACGCAGGTTTGGAACGACTTCCTGCGCCGTTCGCCGGATGTTTTCTTTGGCTAGTTCGTGCGGGATAGAGCCGAACTGGTTGAGCAACATCAGGTGGCCGATGTGGAGATCTTTGGCGATTTCTCGTAGCTGCTCGGTCACCTGGGACGGTGTTCCTGCAACAACATTGCCTGCCTCACGGAACTCGTCGAACGTCAGTTCCTTTGTGCTACCGCGTCCGAAACTTGTTGTCTGGGACAGTAGCCCGGCCTTAATCGTGTCAGCCGTCCGGTATCCTGGCGGATCAGCGAAACCCGGGTAGATGTGCAGCATCTTGTTAAAGAAGTACTCGGTGTGGGCAGCGTACTTGTCGTGAAGTTCCTGTTCGTTATCGGCGACGCAGACAAGTTGTAGGAAGCCTGCGTGATAGGGGTTATCCACGCCGGCTGCGTTGGCAACCTTCCAGAATCCGTCCATTACCTGTTTGCCACGCTTGTATCCGCTGTAAGAGAGGTAGGCGTACAGGTGTCCTTTGTCGATACAGGTGTTCCACGTTTCGATGGAACCCGCTCCAGGGACCCACACCGGAGGCCGCGGCTTCTGCATCGGCCGTGGCCAGATGTTGACGTAGCGGAGCTGCGTGTACTTGCCGTCAAAGGCGAAGACCTCTTTTTCCGTCCAAGCTTTGAGGATGAGCTCCTCCGCCTCGGCGTACTTGTCACGGAGAAGTGCCGGGTTGGAGCCGTAGCCGTACGCCGTGTCCATAGCGGAACCGACCGGAAACCCGGCCACCAGCCGCCCGCCACTGATGCAGTCAAGCATGGCGAATTCTTCTGCCACACGAATCGGAGGGTCATATAGGGCGATAGAGTTGCCCATGATGATAATCGCCACGTCCTTCGTTTCGCGTGCCATGACTGAGCCCATCAGGTTCGGCGAGGGCATCAGGCCGTATGCGTTCTGATGGTGCTCGTTGACGCAGATGCCGTCATAGCCCATCTCCGCCGCGTACTTCAGCTCGTCCAGCGTCTCGTTGTACGTGCGGGTAGCGATCTCGGCGTCGAACAAATGTGAAGGCACGTCCACCCACACGCTGCGATTCTTCTCCCGGAAGTCCTCCGGTAGATCACGGTAAGGGCAGAGGTGGAACATCTCGATCTTCATGGGTTAGTCCTCTATTTGCCGACGTTGGATGTGGGAACGTCGGATGATTGTTATTCAGGCTGAAAGGGATGAGGTGAGACGGCCTGCCGCCTCAGCAAGCGCCTCTCGTGCGCTGTCGAAAATTCCTACACGACCATTGAAGCCGTGGATCATTCCGGCGTAACAGTTGTAAGTGACATCGTTGCCGGCGGCCTTCAACGCGTTCGCGTAAGCCTCGGCCTCGTCAACCAACGGGTCGTACTCTGCGGCGATGATCGTTGCAGCTGGCAGATCGGTGAGACTGTCGGCGCGTATCGGAGACGCGTAGGGGTGAGACCCGTCGCCGTCCGGTCCAAGGTAGTGGTCCCAGAACCAGATCATGGAGTCCCGGGTCAGCATGTAGCCTTCGGCGTTTGATGAGTAAGAGGAGGTACCGTAATCGTGATCTGTCACCGGGCAAAATAGGACCTGGTGCGAGATCTTAGGGCCGTTACGATCACGAGCCATGAGGCATACGGCGGCGGAAAGATTGCCGCCTGCAGAGGTTCCTGCTACCCCGATCCGTGATCCGTCGGCGCCGAGTTCGGTGGCGTGTTTGTGCGCCCACAAGAGGCCTGCGTAACAGTCCTCCACTGGTTCGGGAAATCGAACGTCCGGGGAAAGGCGGTAGTCGATCGAAACGATCACAGAGTTGGTGGCGTTTGAGATAACACGACACGCCGGGTCCTCGTTGTCCAGATCACCGATGACCCAGCCACCGCCGTGGAACCACACGATCAGTGAATGATCGGTGGCCTCAGAGGGCGTGTATATACGTACCGGCAGATCGCCGCCCGGGCCGGGAATCACAGTATCCCGGACGCTGTGCACATTCTCGTGCTCGGTTGGGGCCGCGGCGGTGTTCACCTTTGCCGCGGCACGGGCCGCCTCGGGTGTCTGTGTGTTCAAAGCTGGCAGATTTAACTCTTCCGCCATTTTTAATGCTGACGCTACCTGTGGATGCAGAGCCAATGTGACCTCCCACTGCCTGTCACCGGTATTTGACCAGTTGGCCGCATTGTACGAGCGATGAGATGTGTCTGCACCGGGTGGGCCGTTTAGGACTTGTTACTTTGTGGTGTATTACCTGCGAAACTCTCTTTATCGCCCGGTACGGGGTTCCGATTATTCAGTCATGGAGATGTCGAATGCAGACCGAGATGTTCAGGTTGGACGGCAAGAGCGCACTGGTGACAGGGGCCGCACAGGGCATCGGGCACGCGGTCGCGCTGGCCATGGCCGCGGCCGGGGCGACGATATCTGTCACGGACGTACCTTCTAAGGAATCTCAGATCGTTTCGGTATGTGAAGAGATCCGATCTCGAGGTGGGACGGCATTCGGGTACGGTTTCGATGTGACGCACACATCCGTTATTGCCGAAGTGTTCGAGAAGGCCGCTGCGGATATGGGCGGGTTCGATATCCTCGTCAACAACGCCGGTATAGCGGTCCGTGGGCCTGCAATGGAACAGACCGAAGAAGATTGGGATCGGGTGCTGGGCGTGAACTTGCGAGGAATGTTTTTCTGCGCGCAGGCCGCCGCTCGCTATATGAAGGATCATGGGGGTGGACGGATCATCAATACCGGTTCGCAGGTAGCAGAGTCGGCACGCGTCTGGAATGCTGCATACACAGCGAGCAAGGGCGGTGTGGTAGCGATGACGAGGGCTTTGGCAGTGGAATGGGTTGAGTACGGCATCAACGTGAACGCCGTGGGGCCTGGACCTGTCGAGACGGAACTCGTCGCTGATACGCCTGACCACATAGAGGCGCAGGTGGCGCACCGATCACCCATTGGACGGCGGCTTGACCCGGGCGACATTGCGGGTGCGTTCGTGTACCTTGCCAGTCCAGCGGCTTCAGGGGTGGTAGGGCATCACCTTCTCGTAGATGGTGGCTGGGTGGCCGGATAGCCTAATTCGATGAGGCTTATTGCGAGAGCCATAGTGGGCGCGTGGCCGGGTCCAAAATGACGTGGAATATGGAGGCGACAGGCGTGGACTTTGTAGATATAAATGGCGTGAATCTGGCTTACCGGGAAACAGGATCTGGGTATCCACTTGTGTTCGCTCACGAGTTCGCCGGAAGCATGGACAACTGGGATCAACAGGTCAATTACTTCGCACGTAAGTACAGGGTGATTGTTTACAACGCCCGTGGCTATACGCCTTCGGATGTTCCGGAAAACCCCGATGTGTACAACCACAAGCAACAGGTGGCTGATCTGAAGGGACTTCTGGACCATCTCAGCATCGAGAAGGCCCATATCGGTGGGTTGTCGATGGGTGCATACACCACCATTCGTTTTGGACTAACGCACCCTGAAAGGTGCAGTTCCTTGATCGTTGCCGGCGCTGGCAGTGGATCCGAGGATGTTGAAAAATTCCATCAAAACTCCTCCAAATACGCAGATCTGATGGAATCTGGTGGCATGGAGGCAATGCGCGCATACAGCACCGGGGACACCCGGGCACGTTTCAGGTTCAAAGATCCTCTTGGGTATGCGCTGTTTGAAGAGCTCTTCCTATCGCACTCTGCGAAAGGTTCAGCTAATACGTTCCGTGGATTCCAAGGGACCAGGCCTTCCATCTACACATGGGAGTCGGATCTTAAAAATCTACGCATTCCTATGTTTGTTATCAACGGCGACGAGGACGAACCTTGTCTTGAGCCGGGCTTGTTTCTTAAGAGAACAGTTCCTACGGCTGGGCTGGCGGTTATCCCGCAAACGGGGCACGCCGTCAATATTGAGGAACCGATGGTCTTCAACCAACTTGTGGCGGAGTTTCTGTCGCTGGTGGAACTTGGGACGTGGCTACCGCGTGACTACGGCAGTGGAGACGCTTGGTAATTCTCCGGTGAACTCGGTGATGACGGGCTGCCGTGTTCTTCTGTGATCCCCCACAACGACCAACCGCAGAATGGTGAAACGGGTCGATCTTTAGCTCGACCCATTTCACCGTTACTCGTCCACTGCTGGTCTGGTCGCGATTGACGTATCCGAGCCATTGGCGGACGAGTTGGATTCAGTTGGCTGACGTATCGCGGATAAGGTGGGCGCTTCAAGCCGGAGGAACACGACGGCCGCTGCGAGCATGAGCACCCCTCCCGTGATCAGGACAGGTGTGTAGGTGCCGGTCCAGTCGAAAACGAAGCCGGCTGCAACGGGCCCGACCATCAGGACACTGTTGTAGAGCGGGGCCATCATGCCGCGGATAGTCGCGAAACTTTTGCGCCCGAACATGTCGCCTACCAGCGCCCAATTCAACGCGCTTCCCGCCTCTGACCCGGTGAATAGTAATAGAGCAAGGAAGAGCGGAAGTGTACCTTCGGTGAACACGACAATAAATAGGCTGATCGCGGACGTGGCGTAGCCCAATGATAGGATCTTTGTCCGACCGATTCGGTCGCCGTAGTACCCGGCGAGCAGAATCAACGGGACGGCTACCAGGGCCAGTCCACCGACCATGTTCGCAGCGACTTGTCGGTCGATGTCCTTCCAATCAAGGATGGCGATGAGATGGACGAAGATAGTTCCGTGGGCCGCGATCCGGAGCATGGTGCCGATCGATAGGATCCAAAAGGCACGAGTCCTCAACGCTTCCTTTGTGGTCCAACTATCGTAGGTTGCGATCGGCGCTGGACTGTCTCCGTCTGTTGACAATGAGTCTTCATGCGGGGTCGGGTCCCCATCTGGGTTGAGACCGTAAGCCTCGGGAGAACGCCGGAAGAAAAGTGCCATCGGCATCACAAGGAAGATCATCATCAGCCCGATGCCGATCGATGCGGTTTGCCAACCGTACTTCAGAACGAAGATGGAGAGAATTGGCACCATGGCGGCGCCGCCAAGCCGAAATGCAGCGGCATTGACAGACATTGCAAGTCCCCGTTTACGGACAAACCATGAGTTGATGCCTGCTGTAGTCGCCTGCATGAAGCTGGTCGACGCGCCTATAGAAATTACGAATATGTAGACCACTAGAAAGGCAATGAAGTTGTCTGCGCGGGACAACAGTAGATAACCGATTCCGACGATAAATGTGCCAGCGAACATGAGCGGCCGGACACCGTATTTATCGATCAACCATCCTGATATCGGCCCGATAACGCCGTTCTCCGCACGTGCCAGGCCGAAGGCAAGGGCCGTTGCTCCCAACCCGAGGCCTAGGCTTTCACTTACAGGAAGAAACAGGACGGTGAAGCCCTGCCACTGAAGCGCCCCACCCGTACCATTTGTGATGGCCGCTGCGCCAACGACCCACCATCCGTAGAAAATTTTTCCTCGCCTGGGCGAATCTGGTTCGGCCGGCGTTTGGTTTCTATGGAAAAATTTGATCTTAGGAATCCAGACGTAAAAGGTGTTGGCAGTGAATTAGAGTTGGCCCACGCAATAGTGGCACACCCACGTGGTGCCTGCATCCTCGCAGGCCACTGGGGTTACTCTGAGCTCGTTCGATCGGGCACGCAAAGTCAAATACGGGTTCACATAGGGGCCATAACTTTGGAAGCAAGTGAAATTCTCATTGATGCCTACACACGTATTCAGGAGTTGGTTCATCGCTCGACCGAGGGGCTCACGCAAGAGCAGTTAACGTATCGACCAGAAGAAGGCTCGAACTCGATAGCGTGGTTGGTATGGCATCTGACCCGAATCCAAGACGGACACCTGGCGGCTGCCACAGGGAACGATGAGGCGTGGGTGGCCGATGGATGGGCAGAAAAGTTTGGGCTGCCAGGTGACCTCTCGGTCAACGGGCAGGGAGATGGTCCAGCTGAAGTGGCGGCGCTCCGCCCAGATGGCCCGGACGTGCTGGTCGGGTATCACGATGCGGTAGTTGAAAGGACGAGGGCTTACCTCCGGACCGTAGACTCGGCTGAGTTGGATCGGATTATTGATCGATCCTATGACCCACCTGTGTCTGTTGGCGTGCGACTGGTGAGCGTGATTAGCGACAACAGCCAGCACGCGGGGCAAGCGCGCTACCTGAACGGGATGATGGATCGACTGGGCAAATAAACTTTAGGGGGTTGTGGTGTGGGAACCATCTGTGAAGGGATCGCAGGACAGGGGTGCACGGATACGCGGAGGATTAACCTGCGAACTTCCAGACTTCTGCGGGGGTTCCACCTTCAGGGAGTCCGAGCGGAAGTTTCACATCTATCAGGTAAGGCTTCTGTTCGTTCATGACGACGTCTAAACCGTGTTTGATTGCATTCTGAAGTTCAGACTCTTCGTCGACTACGATACCGTCCATACCGAAGCCTCCTGCTATTGCTACAGGGTCTATTCCTTCGAGGGCAACGCTGGCATATTGACCGGTGTCACTCATCACCTCTCCCGCCCGACCAAAAGCTCCGGCCACAATGCCGTATGAACCGTTGTTTGGGATTACGTAGAGTACCGGGATTCGGTGGTGGACTGCGGTCCAAAGACCAGAGTCTGCATAGAAGGTTGACCCGTCTCCGACAAGCCCTACAACGGGCGTATCCGGCGCTGCCAATTTGGCGCCTATCGCAGCCCCGATCCCATAGCCTTCAGACCCACCGGCAGAACGAATATAAATATTGTTTCCGCCGCCTTGTTTGGATTTAACACAATCAAACGAGGTCGACGGGGATTCGAATGTCATTACGCCGCCGCCTACAAGTTCGAGTTCTTCGTCGAGGGTGTCGAGGAGGACTAATGGCCGTACTTTCCCTGTTTGTTTTGGCGCCCATCCAGTGACTTTACGTCTCTGCTCTCTGAGTGCTGTTGAGGTAGCCTCCGTAACAGTCCGCCGCGCGTCATACTTCGAAGCAGGGAATGTTTTTTCGGCAATTTCGAGTAGCCGATCAATAGTTCTTGCTTCATCCGCTAGGACTTCGAGCGTTAAATCTGGGAGGTTCTGAAAGTTATCGACTCCTGAACCGACTGCAATTATGTTGCTTGCTGTGGCCAATGAGTCGAAGTCATCGGCTTTTCCATTTCCGGCATGTCGTACCCCGAAGCAAAAAATCTGATCTGGTTTAATACTTTCGGCGGCCGTATCAATCCTCCCGCAGTGCAGTTGGTGAGCGACGGGGACGCCTCGCGCATCGGCGAACGGTATGGTAGTTACCGCGGCGCCGTAGTGCTCGGCGAGAGCAATGAGTTTGTTTTCGGCGTTGCTTTTCCAGACTCCATCTCCGATATAGAACATGGGTCGTTCGGCGGCATCCAGAGCTGATGAAATCGTTTCTACATCATCATCGGATGGGTACCCGGCTCTTAGTTCTTGGATTTCGCCATCGATGATGTGTGTCGTAACCAGATCGTCTTCAAGAAGACGGTCGTAGATGGCGAGATGTACCGGTCCGAACGGTGGCGTCTTTGCTACCCGTATCGCTCGCTTTAATGCCTGTGGTAGCCCCTCTGGTTCGATAACCGCCCAGCTCGCTTTTACAAACGGTGCAGCGATGGATGTGGGTCCAAATGTATGGCTGAGGTCCAATGAGACACGATCAGCGAAACTACCGGTGTCCCCAGCAAAAGTTATGACCACCACGGGGAGACTTGCGGACCACACGTTGATGAGTTGCCCCAGGCACTGTGCCAGTCCGGCTCCCAGGTGAACGACCATTACCGCGGGATCGCCCTTGACCTGACTGTACCCACCGGCGGCTGACGTGACGATTCCTTCATGAAGTGCAAGGACGCCTTGGATGTCCGGGTTGGCATGGAGAGAGTCGAAGAACCGCGCTTCTCGTGATCCGGAGTTGTAGAACACGTAATCAATGCCGGATGCGACCAACTGTTCGACCATAATCTGAGACGCGTTGGCAGTGATTGGGTGAGTTGACATTGGAAGAGAGGGGTCCTTTTTTGAGGAAGTTTGTTTTATCTAGTAATGGTGTCTTAGGGACTCGCCTGAATTTATCCGGAGAACTTCCAGACTTCTGCGGGTGTGCCACCCTGTGGGAGACCAAGCGGGAGTTTGACGTCGATGATGTATGGACGCTTCTCGTTCATCACGATGTCCAGTCCACGTGCAATCTCGTCTGCGATTTTTGACTCGTCATCGACGGTTACGCCGTCCATCCCGAACCCACTTGCTATGACGACCGGATCGATCCCCTCGAGCGCTACGCTGGCGTACTCACCGGTGTCAGTCATCACTTCACCCGCGGCGCCGAATGCACCCGCAACGATGCCGTAAGCTCCATTGTTCGGGATTACATACAACACAGGTATGTTGTGGTGAACGGCGGTCCACAATCCGGAGTCGTGGTAGAAGGTTGATCCGTCCCCTACAAGCCCGATCACCGGGGTGTCTGGTGCAGCTAATTTTGCGCCGATGGCCGCGCCAATTCCATATCCCTCTGATCCGCCTGCGGGGCGGATGTAGATATTGTTTCCACCACCGTCCTTGGCCGGAATGCAATCAAATGGGGCCGCAAACTGTTCCGTAGTTATGATGCCGCCGCCAATGTTTTCAAGCGCCTTGTCCATAGCGTCCAGTAACACCAGTGGCCGAACTTGGCCGTCTTTCTGTGGCGCCCAACCGGTCACCTTGCGTCGCTCTTCGCGGAGTTTAGCGGAATGTGTGCGAGCACTGTCTCGGCGCGCATCGTACTTGGAAGGTGGTGCGCTGTTTGATGCGAACTCTTCGAGTCGTTCTAATGTCCTGAATTCATCTGCGAGTACCTCAAGAGACAGCCCCGGGAGGTTCTGAAAGTTTTCCACTCCAGACCCAACTGCCATGATCCGGTCCGCAGTCGAGAATACGTCAAAGTCGTCGGCTTTGCCGTTACCTCCGTGGCGAATTCCAAAGCAGAAAATCTGGTCAGGTTTAAGACTGTCGACGGCGAGATTGATCCGGCCGCAGTGGAGGGGGTGTGTGATCGGAAGGCCACGGGCATCGTCAAAGCCCGTAACCACCGTGGCTCCGTAGTGCTCGGCCAGAGATAGAAGTTTCTTTTCAGCACCGCTCTTCCAGATGCCGTCACCAATGTAGAACATCGGCCGCTCGGCTTCATTTAGAGCGGATGCGAGGGTCTGTACATCTTCATCGGACGGGTACCCAGCTCTGATCTCGGGGATTTTCCCTTCAATGATGCCTGTAGTAACCAGATCGTCTTCAAGAAGACGGTCGTATATGGCGAGATGTACCGGTCCGAACGGTGGTGTTTTGGCTACCCGAATTGCTCGCTCAAATGCCTGTGGAAGGCCTTCAGGCTCGTATACCGCCCAACTCGCTTTCACGAATGGGGCCGCGATGGAGGTTGGCCCGAAGGAGTGGCCGAGGTCCAACGATATGCGGTCGGCAAAGCTACCGGTGTCGCCCGCAAACGTGATCACGACGATGGGAAGGTTGGCAGACCAGATATTTATGAGCTGGCCTAGACATTGTGCCAGGCCGGCTCCCAGGTGGACGACCATAACCGCCGGATCACCCTTGACCTGGCTATAACCGCCGGCCGCGGCCGTAACGATCCCTTCATGGAGAGAGAGTACGCCCTGTATGTCGGGGTTGGCGTGAAGTGAGTCAAAGAACCTCGCTTCCCGTGAGCCGGAGTTGTAGAAGACGTAATCGATGCCAGAAGCCACTAGCTGCTCCACCATCACCCGGGATGCGTTGGCGGTTATTGGGCGTGTGGGCATTGGTTTATGTCTCCTTGTGAGGATTTGGTTCGGTTGTGTTGCTTGTGCTGAGTGTATTGCCGGATCATACATCCGAGTTTTCGATCGTGTAACGTCTACGATGATTCGGTCGACGCCTTAGGCTGACGTCGTCCTTATTCTGTTGCGGATTGCTGCTTTTGGCGCGCTACGCATTGTCTTATTGGTGGTTGTATGGTCATCCGGTCACGATGTTCCTAGTACTTTGCAGTTCGGATGCGGCGTTAGCGATGGCATCGGCCCCCGGTACTCCCTCTTGTGGCAAGCAGCAGAATCACAAATAAGCCCATAGAATCTGGTTTCGCTGTGTAATTTCAATGACTCGGGTACATGACAGACAGGGAGAACGATATGACACGAATCGCCGAGCTGGCGGAATCGATAAGTACGCTGCTGAAGGGTCGTGGTGAGACCGTCGGTGTTTCCGAGTCGTCATCTGGCGGGCTGGTGTCGGCCGCGTTGCTGGCCGTACCTGGCGCCTCTGCATACTTCATGGGCGGTATGGTTATTTACACGGGTGCTGCACGGGACGCGTTTGCCCAGATCGACCTTGACGAACACCCGGGCGTGCGATCAAGCAGTGAGCCGTTCGCTTTGCTTTGCGCCAACGCCGCACGTACCAGATTAGGCACCACATGGGGACTCGCCGAGACTGGTGCCGCGGGACCGACCGGCAATCGCTACGGCGATGATGCGGGGCACACATGTATAGCAGTGAACGGGCCATCAGACCATGCCGAAACACTGGAGACGGGCAAGTCCGACCGCGCAGAGAATATGGACCGGTTTGCGGAGAAGACACTAGAGGTCTTCGAGCGCGTGTTGAAGGCGTCGAATTAGGATTCAGGCTACTGCAGGGCAGCCGTAACTCCGCCATCAATCACGAGTTCGGTTCCGGTGATGAACGAGGCATCATCCGAGCATAAAAAGAGGATTCCGGCTGCGATCTCCTCGGGTTCACCCCATCGTTTGAGTGGCGTCCGGTTTATACGGCTCATACTGGCGGTTTCATCGTTGAACAACTGATCGGTGAACGGAGTATGAGTCCAGCCTGGCAGTACCGAGTTTACTCGGATGCCCATTGGAGCGAACTGGACTGCGGCGGCTCCCCCGAATGCGACTATCGCTGCACGGGACGATGAGTAGGCGGCCCCATACTGCCCCCCGTAGCGGGCGGCCATAGAGGCCACGTTCACAATGGCACCGCCGCCCGTTTCCTGCATGGCTTGTGCAACAGACTTGGCGCCAAGGAACATCCCTCGGCTTGAGACGTCCATCACGGTCTGCCATATGTCTTCGCCAGTGTTCAGAATTGAACCGCGATCAGACGTTCCTGGGACGTTTATAAGGATGTCCAATCGTCCACACCGGGCAATTGACATTTCGACCGCCGAGATCCAGTCATCTTCCATAGTCACGTCCAAGTGGACGTATCTGGCGTCCAGTCCTGCGTCCCGCATTTGAGCGACGGCCTGTTCGCCCTGATCGTCGGCGATATCGGCGATGATCACGCGTCCGCCTTCACGTAGTATCCGCCAGGCCGCACGCCCGCCAAAGCCCATGAGCTGGCCTTCGACCGCGCTGGCGGCCCCGGTGATCAGTGCGACTTTGCCGTCAAACCTTGCCATGTGATTTGTCCTATCTGGAGAGTTGGGTATGCCTGAGCGCA
>Ga0114993_10006030_pt1 | contig 11515 bp, 12 predicted proteins | sample ArcticOcean_MG_C_FD_87042 | JGI IMG/M metagenome (GOLD analysis project Ga0114993, IMG submission 87042) | Marine microbial communities from western Arctic Ocean - ArcticOcean_MG_CB2_150 | ecosystem: Environmental > Aquatic > Marine > Oceanic | place: Arctic Ocean: Canada Basin | collected...
CTTCTATTGAATTCATTCCAAATTGTCATCTCCCAGGCATTATATAATCCTGCTGCTATTGAATCTTTTGATAGCTTATTATCCCAGTTTGATAAAATCTTAAAGTATTTATCATCATCATTTAAGACATTGGAAAGCATCATAATTAATTTTTCTGATGAAACAGAATGATAATCTACCTGAAGGCTAATCATATCCTCCATGGAAAAATTAGAACTATTTGTTAAAACATTATTTATTCTATTACCTCTAAATGGATCTGCCCAATTAAAACCAATAGCATCCCAACGATCATAATCATCCGGAGTAACATTTTGGTTAGAAGTTACTATAAGCTTTTCTTTTGGATTAAATTTATTTGGTTTCTCAATTATAGGTAGATATCCATCCCACTCATAATCACCATTACCCATAACAGGAACTAATCCACTATGAGTATTTCTAATTGGTGCTATACCAACTGCTTGCCAGCCAATATTTCCATCTTTATCAGCCCAAACCATATTTTCTCCAGGGATATTACTGTAGTTACAAGCATCTCTAAATTCTTCCCAGCTTTTCGACTGATCCATCCTTAAAGAGGCAAGATAAGGTGATCCGCCAACCTCAAGCCATCCACATTTAACAGCATATGCTTTATTCCTTTTTTCATCAATAAACGTTACTGGTCCATGTATAGAATAATTTAGACTTACTTCTTTTTCTCCCTTACCTTTAATATTTATCTTTTCTTTGATAACTTCAAATTTTTTCCATTTCCCGTTATATAAATATTCTGAAGGATTGTTGGGATTTAAATTATATACATAAAGATCCTCAGCATCAGTTCTAAAAACAGTCAATCCCCATGATCCATAACCATTATGTCCTATAGAAATCCCTGGTATTTCAGGTTCACCTCCACCTATTACATTCCAACCTGGCGCAACTAAATGAGCCATATATCTTAAAGAAGGAGCAACTATTGTCCTATGTGGATCGTTAGCTAATAAAGGATATCCATTAAAAGATTTGTCTCCAGATATTGCCCAATTATTACTTCCTATAGAATAATTATCAAGATTTTTCTCAATCTTTATTTCTGCTATTTGATTATTATCTGATTTATATTTTTCTAAAATATAGTCTCTTTTAAATTCTATTGGTTGTCTATAAGCATTATATAAACTTAGTATATCATTTTCTAAATCTTTTTTAGTAATTCTCTTATCGATCTTTAAGGATGGTTCCTTTGGATGAAACCACATTAAATCTTTTACTTTTTTCTCTCCAATTATCGAAACAGCTCTTCCGATATTAAGTTCATCTTCAATATTACCTAATAAACCTTGATGCCTTGATATTACAACCTCTGGAGTCCATTCCATTGGTTCTATTCCAAGTATCTTAAATTCTAAAGGAAGTTCCAAGTTGTTTTCTTTAATTTCTTTTACATATGCATTTACACCATCAACATATGATGTAATAATTTCATACCCATTTTCATGATAATGATTTAGCTCTTCTTTTATATCACCCCTGAATTTAAACAGTCTCGTTCCTAAATCTCTTTCAAATTCTTCTTCACCAAATATCTCAGAAACAGTTCCTGTTGCTTGTCTTCTCCATATTTCAAATTGAAATAACCTGTCTTTCGCAGCTAAGTAACCTTGCATGAAAAAGAGATCATTTTCATTATTTGCATAAATATGATTTATCCCATATTTATCCCTTAGCACTTCAACTTCTTCTTCTAAACCATTAATATTTTGATTGTTTGAGCATGAGACTGAAATAAAGGATATTAGTAGCAATATTTTTTTCATACTTAAATATAAAAAAAAAGACCCCAATTCGGGGTCTTTTTTTATAGTAAAACTGAATAATATTTTAGTCCCCAAAAGTTGAACTCATATCAGGCATAAGCATTAAGTGACGAATTCTTCTCCCATCTGGCATTAATGATTCATCAACTGAATCAGAATCTTGTTCATATGCATCATTACCATATAGTTCATTATATTTTTCAACCATAGCATTATAAGGCTCACCATAATCTGCAGTTTGACCTGCGTATCCATCATGATGGAATCTAACTTGAACCCAATTACCATTACATCCTGATGCACAATAAAGAACATTCATAGCAGAACCATATCCAGATTCAACCATAGCTTTTTTAACTCTTTGTCTAAATCTCCAAAAGTCTTGTTTACCAGAATCTTCATAATTATAATAAATTACTCTTCGAAGATTTCCTGATTGACCCTCTGGAACATGAGATAGATTAGCATTTCGCCTCCATATTCTGTTAGCACCTTCAGTATAATATGGTCTTGCATATTTATTCCAATAAGCTAATTCTTCCTGACTAGGAGCTGAATCTAGCTCATCAATTGACTCCATCCATCTAACTCTAATGAAATCTGTTGCATTAGGACCAGTTAAAATTTGAAAAGTGAAAAATTTAGTACTTCCTTCACTTCTATTGTATTTTTGAGTCTTTTTTGCAACTCCATCCATAAACTTACTCATTTGGCCCTCTTTTACTTCAAGCAATCTAGCTTGACCAAATTGAGCATTTAAAGAAGTTAAAAATAAAGTGGTAAATAATAATAAAAATATTTTTTTCATTTTAAATTTATTTAAGATTAAGATGCTAATATATAAAATGAAAGTTATTTATTCTTATTCTTCTTATTCTTCTTATTCTTCTTCTTGGATTTATGAATTAAAGCTTCTAAGGTAAGGTCATAATCTTTTGCTTGTGCGCTTAATGTATCAATCATAATTTCAATTTTTTCAATATCAGCATCTTCAGGAATTGTTATATCAACATTAATTGAATCAGGGAACTGAAGTGAAATACATGAATTAAGTGTTATTAATGCAATAATAATTGGCAGTAATTTTTTCATTATAAATTGAATTATATTTTCACTAAGTAACAATATATTTTTAAATTGTAACATGAAGACACTAATGCCAATAGTTATACTATGTGCTTCAATAGCATTTAATACACTAGCTGCATTAATGATAGCAGATATTATAGATCATTTTATAGATCCATATATAATATTGGGGATTGGATTTCTTTTATTTATATCGACTTTATTTATTATTAAAAGATAACTTAAGATGAGAGACTTTGTAAACTATGGAACTTCTGTTGATATTAAAATACTAATACTAGTAGTAGTTGTAATTGTAATTTGGAAATCTATAAAGTGGATAAAGAAAATAAATTAATTGTAAATTAGAGTTTACCTAAAAAAAAAGAATATGAAAAAATTAAAAAACATTTTATCGCTTATTGTAATAATGATATCATCTACTGTATTTTCTCAAGGATTATCGATAGAATCTAACCTTAGTGGTCTTAAATTAAAAGTTGGTGAGGAGTTTACTCCTGATTCTTATGCTTTAGATAGAAATGGTGAGAAAATTATGTGTGCAGGTGTAATCTATTATAATAAAAGAGGAGTTTTTAGTAGAGCAGATGCAATAACTGTTGATCGTGAAGAAGGAAAAATAACAGCTAATAAGCCCGGAATCCATGAGGTTGTAGCTTTATGTGTTAGTCAAGATGGACAAAGGTTAAGTAGGACTTTTGATGTAGTTGTTGATTATCCAAAAACTGAAGAAATTAAAATTACATTAGGAGGAGATAAAATATACGCTGACACATATGTTCCCCTTAATTTTGAAGTAATTGATGAAATGGGGTATAAAAGGGATGACGTCTTATTTAAGCTTAACTCATCTAATAATATCTTAGAGGTTGATAGTTATAATAATGTAAAAGCTATTAAACCTGGCTCAGCCTCTCTTGAAGCTTCATACGATGGTATTTCGGCAAAAATTAAAATAAATATTTTAAAAAATCCAGTGTCTAAAATTGAGATTACTTCTAATATAGATGTTGCAAGAACTGGAGATGTGGTAAAATTTAAAGCTGTCGGCTATGATTCAAGGGGTAGGGAGATTAAAAATCTACCTTTTGAGTATTCTTTTTCAGGAACAGCAATAGATAAAACTACTACTGCTTCAGGTTTAATAATGGATGATGGAAGATTTGTTGCGGAAATAATAGGAGACTATTTAATTACAACATCTTTAGGTAATATTTCATCTTCTAAAAGGTTAAAGGTAATTGATAGAGGGGTAGAAAGGGAGATTGTTAAAGTAGGTAAAGGAATAGTAACTGATAAACATACTTCTGATTTCTGGGTATTTGAAGGCATTGATGGAAGAGATTATGCTGTAACAGGCACATGGGGTGCTGATGGCACATCTTTTTTTTGGGATGTAACTGACCCGTCTGATCTTAAATTGATTGATAGTGTTAAAGTAGATGCAAGAACTGTTAATGATGTTAAGGTCTCTGAAGATGGAAGAATAGCTGTAATTAGTAGAGAAGGTGCCTCTAATAGAAAAAATGGAATAATAATTATTGATGTGTCAAACCCATATGATGTAGAAATAATTTCAGAATACACTAAAAATTTAACAGGAGGAGTCCATAATGTTTTTATTTATGATGATCATGTTTATGCATTAAGTGGTGGTCAAAAGTATTATATAATAAATATAGAAGATCCTAAAAATCCTTTTGAAGTTGGGATGTTTGAAGTTGGGAAAGAAGGGCAGTCAATTCATGATGTGTGGGTTGAAGACGGGATTGCATATTCATCAAATTGGAGAGATGGAGTTTATCTTGTTGATGTTGGTAACGGTATAGCTGGTGGATCTCCTTCTAACCCAGTAGCATTTGGTAACTATGATTACCCAACAGGTGCTCATCATGCTACATTTCCATTTAAAAGTAAATCAACAGGTAAGTTCTATACTCTATTGGGAGATGAGATATTTCCAGATGGTGTTGATGAAAACAACCCTAATATAACTGCTGGATTTGTTCATTTTGTTGATTTTTCAGATCTAGAAAACCCTAAAGAAGTTGCTAGGTATGAATTACCGGGACAAGGATCTCATAACTATTGGATAGAAGATGATGTTTTATATGTTGCTATGTATGGAGGAGGTGTTAGGATTGTAGATATTAGTGGCGATTTAATTGGAGATCTTTATAGACAAGGAAGAGAGATAGGTTATATTATGACAGGCACTTCAAATGGTTATATACCAAATGCTACTATGTCTTGGGGAGCTCAATTATATAAAGGATATGTTTTTTATTCAGATTGGAACAATGGGTTAGGATCTTCAAAAGTTTCTAAATTAAAGCCTGATACATCGAAACAAAATCAGTATATAAATAATGTCCCTTTAATTGATTAAATTATAAAAAAGACACATTATGGTTTTAATAATAATTTCAGCACTACTACTTATAATTTCTAATTGGGTGATATATGAAAAGGCAAATAAACCTGGATGGGCTTCGATTATACCTATTTATAACACCTTAGTTTGGCTTGAAATTATTAATAAACCATGGTGGTGGTTATTATTGATGTCTATTCCTCCTATTGGAATAATATGGACTGTATGGGCGCTTAATTTATTAGTTAAAAGATTTGGTTATAGTGAGGGATTTACAATAGGAGTAATATTTTTACCCTTTATTTTTCTTCCAATCATTGCATTTAGTGAATCTAAATATATTCCCTTAGATGAAGATTTAAATTAGTAATATGTTGAAAAAACTATTAATTTTTATTTTTCTAATTTCTACAAGCTCTGCTGTATCTCAAGATTATTATTTATATGTAGCAGCAGAGTCAGAAGACGAAGTTTCATTAATAAAATTTGATGGAACAAAGGCTTATGAGAAAGAAAAGATTCAAGTTGGAATTATGAAAACTGAAATTGAAGGTCCTCATGGAATAACTGTTGATCCAAATGGTGAATATTGGTATTTATCTTTAGCTCATGGAAATCCTTATGGAAGTTTAATTAAGTATTCAACAGAATCAAATAAACCGATTTCTAAAACTAAATTAGGATTATTCCCTGCTTCTATGCAAATATCCCCTGTAACAGGACTGCTTTACTGCGTTAATTTTAATCTTCATGGAGACATGAAGCCAAGTTCAGTTTCAGTTGTGGATCCTGACACAATGACTGAAATAAAGAAGATAACAACTGGTTCAATGCCTCATGGATCTAGAATTTCTCCTAATGGTTTATTTCAATATTCAGTTGCTATGATGTCAGGTGAGTTATTTGAAATTGATGCATTAAGTCTTAAGGTAAATAGAGTCCTAAATCTAGAATCTAAGATTCATAGAGAAGATTCTCATGAATCAATGATGATGCCAATAGTTAAGCCAACATGGGTAATACATCACCCTTCTAAGCATTTTGTATATGTTGCAGGTAATGGTTCAGATGAGATTATAAAAGTTGATCTTAAAAAATGGGAAATAACACAAAGAGTTAAAACTGGAAAAGGACCTTATAATCTAGAGGTTTCCCAAGATGAGAAATATTTACTTGCTAGTATAAAAGGAGAAGGGAAGACAGGTGTTTGGAAACTTAAAGATTTGAGCTTTGTGAAGAATATTAAAAATTCGGGAAGTGTATCACATGGTGTTACGATTTCCCCTGATAGTAAATATGCTTTTGTATCACTCGAAGGTGTTGGAGGTGAACCTGGAATTGTTGACGTAATTAGCTTAAAAAACCTTAAAGTAATAAGTTCAGTTAAAGTTGGAAAGCAGGCGGGAGGAATAGCTTTTTGGAAAACAGAAAATTAACACCTTTCATTTATTTTTTTACAATAATAGTAGTTGGAACATAAAGGCCAGCCGTAAGAAAACTTATAAGTCCATCAGTAAGAGTCATTTTTATTTCAACTTCATAGTTTTTCTCGTTTTTAATTTCTTCTAAAATCGAAGTCTCTTCAGAGATAAAGCCTAGTATAAAATTATGTTGTTTATCAGTTTTTGTATATCCTTCAATAGCTCCCTCACCATATGATAATTTATGAATATAACAAGATGAAAAAGTTATTGAAATTATTAGTATTAATAATATTTTTCTCATTTTAATTTAATTCAATAGTTTGGTCTTTAAATTCTAATTTTTCAATATTCTGCAATATATTAATTCCATCTCTATCTAAAATTTTATCTATAACAGAAGCTTTATTATCAGAAATATTGAGAATATATTCTGAACTGTTCCCAGAGAATATCACTGTGTTTATTCCTTGATTTCCAGTGATATTATTATCAAGTTGATTAATAGAAACTGAGATATCATTACTCCCTAATAGAGTTATATCTTTTAAATATTGTGAATGATGAGTATAAGGTTTTGATGAATCAAATCTTAATGAGAAATTCCCATTAAAACTCGAGTCAATTCTAGCGTTATAAGTTAAGTGTGGGTGAAAGAATTTATTGTTCATTATTTCAGCACCAATAGGATCTTCTGTTAAGATTTCATCTCTTGTTTTTGCAACATATATCCCCCACATTCCATGAGTATTGCTATCTGTCCAAGCACCCCATAATCCGTAATAAGAATCTATAAGAGCTGCTAAGTATTCTTGAGTTAAACTATTTTCATCTATTAGCTCATTTATCCACCTTTCAGCATCTATTCCCCATAAATTATTTGATAATGCGGTTTTTTGGGCTTCTCTTATTTCTGATTGATATTCTGGCATTGCACCTGGAAAAGAGTTATGACCATCTATTCCTATTCCATAATCATGGACTAAATGGAGAATCTCTTCATAAGTTGCATCTCTATGATTATTGTACTCTTGATTAATGTACCAAGGGTGTCCTTCAACTTGAATTTCATTTTCAAATAATGCTTGACCATTAACTTCAACAGGATTATTTCCATCATCCTGGCCATTAAGTAGTGTAAGAATTGCACCGTTCTCAGACATTTTGTTTGCTAATTCAGATTTGTCACTACCATATTTGGAACCTTGATAATTTTCAAGGAAATGTTCTAGTGTGCTTCTAGCTCTAACAATTTGTTCATCTGTTAAATTACTTTGAGCTACAATGTGTATTTTTCCACCATTAGGTGTTACAACATTAGTATAACGATTAAAATTATTAGAATATTCTTTACCTAAACTATTTGGGATTATGTTTTCAATTCGTAATTCTAGATTTGCTTGTCCCATAGGTTGATCTATTGAACTATCATTAGAACATGAAGAAAATATTATTGAAAGGAGAATGATTTTTTTCATTTTTTAAAAATCAGGCAATCTTACTTCCACTTTATATTACAGCCAATACTTGGCTTTTGTATTCTAGTGTTATCTCTCTTGTTTGTAAGACAGTCTATAGCGTTTTTTAAATCTACTCCATCACATTCTAACTCATTTCCCGGGCGAGAATCATCTAGTTGACCTCTATAGATAAGTTTTAATTCAGAATCAAACAAATAAAAGTCAGGTGTACATGCTGCGTTATAATCTTTTGCAACTTGTTGTGACTCATCATACAGGTAAGGAAAATTAAAATTGTTTTCAATTGCATTAAGTTTCATTAATTGAGGACTGTCTTCAGAATAATTTTTAACATCATTACTAGAGATTGCTATAAAGCTAATCTCATTTCCATGATATTGTTGACCCATTGATGCTATTGTTGAGTTAACATGTTTAACAAAAGGACAATGATTACAGATAAACATTATAATTGTTCCTTTTCCTCCTTTTAAATTCTCTAAAGAAACAGTTGAATCACTTGTTACATCAATTAAATCAAAATTAGGAGCAGTTGTTCCTAATGGTAACATATTTGAAGGTGTTATTGACATTATTTAATTTTATTAATAATTAAAAGTAATAAATTATTAAATTGGTATTTATGAAAAAAATATTATTGTTATCTATTTTATTCACATCCTGTCAAGTAGGTGTTAATGATTATGAATATGTTGTTAAGGATGAGGCGTTTAGAGATGAAGTTCTTAATAAAACTAATGGCCAGTATGTTGAGTTGTCTGATGGCTATACATATTTTGAAGAAGCAAATCAAGATTCTAATTTTGGTAATGTTGTTTTAGTCCATGGATATTCAATACCATCATATATTATGAAAACAACCTTTATTTCTCTTAAAGATAAAGGATATAGAGTTGTAATGATGGATCTATTTGGTAGAGGTTTTTCCGATAATCCAGACCTTCCTCAAACTGACTATTTACGTGCAAACCAAGTAATTGAATTAATGGAATATAGAGGGATTGAAAATGCCGCTCTTGTGGGTTTGTCAAATGGAGGAAGAATAATTTCAAAAATAGCAGACCTTGATCCAAATAAAGTAAACTCATTATTTTATATTGCATCTGTTGGATTTTTTGAACATACTGAGTTGTCAGATAAATCTGTTTCACAAGAAGAAATAAATAAATTCATTGAAGGTTACCCTGAGCTTTCTCAAGGTCAGAAGAATGATTTTTTTAATCCAGAAAAATTTCCTGACTGGTCAAAAAAATATAATGAATTATTAACTCACTATGGTTTTGCAAAAGCATTAATATCAACAACAAAAAACTTAGTTTCATTAGATGATTCTCATTACAGAATTCATTCTCTTGGTATTCCAATTTTTACTTTTTGGGGAAGACATGACAGTGTTGTTGTTTATGATGAGTTTAAAGAGAGGCTAGAGGAGATGCTTCCTAATAGGAAAGAGTTTTTTATTGAAAAATCAGGACATCTTCCACATATGGAGAATCAAGATGACTTTGAAGAGATTTTCTTTAAACACTTAGAGATTGTCCTTAATTAAACCTAATTCCTATTGCGAGTTTGTAGCAACTTTAGAGTCTGATAACATTCATAAAATATATCATGATACTCAATATGGTTTTTCAATAGAATCAGATAATGAATTATTTGGAAGGTTAATTTTAGAAATTAATCAAGCAGGATTATCATGGACCACAATATTAAATAAACAAGAAAACTTTAAATCAGCATATTCAAATTATAATATTGATCATATTGCTAATTATGGATATAGAGAAATTAATAGACTTCTTTTAAATAAAGGTATAATAAGAAACAAATTAAAGATTAAAGCAGTGATTTATAATGCCAATAAAGTATTAGAGATTAAAAATAAGCATGGATCATTCAAATCATGGTTAGATTTAAAAACACCAATGAACATAGATGAATGGGTGAAACTCTTTAAAAACACTTTTAAGTTTACAGGAGGAGAGATAACTAAAGAATTTCTAATGAGCACTGGCTATATAAAAGGAGCCCATGGAAACACTTGTCCAATTTTTCATAAAATAAATAAGTTAAACAATGGATCCTAAAAAAGGGATAAATAATCCTTAGTTGATATAGTTTTTATAAATTTGAAAAAACTTTTTCTTGTGGAAGAAAATCCAATACCTATATATGTAATTGAATTTTTATCTGAAGAGTGGATAACATGGACTGCTTTTTCAATACTTATTATATCAATACCTCTAATTTTAGCCAGGTTTTTAAATAAAGATCAAAAGAAACTGATAACCTATATAATGGGTGTTATTATGATAATTGACTTCATATCTGAAAATGTTAGTTATTTTTTTAGTGGTACTTGGGATATTGAATATAACTTACCTCTTCAACTATGTGGAATTTCTTCTTTAATCCTTTGTGTTTTGCCTTTTATAAAAAACAAACAAAAACTATTTCAATTTGTTTACTATACAGGAATAATTGGAGGAATTATGGCAATCTTAACGCCTCAGCTAAACTATTTTGACGGCACACTTAGATATTATTTAAATTTTTATGTCTCACATAGCTTATTAATAGGTATGCCAATATTTATGTATCTACACCTAGATTTGAAACTTCCTAAATTGTCATGGTTTAAGCTTTGGGTTAACCTAAATATTTTACTTGCTATAATTATGCCTTTAAATTTTTTAATAGGTTCTAACTACATGTATTTAGCTCAGCCACCTGAAGTTGATAATCCTTTGGTTATAGGGGAGTGGCCTTATTATATTTTACTTTGGGAAGTTTTTATGCTAATTATTGCTTATTTAGTTTATATAATTAGCAGAAGACGTATAATCCTTTAAATTAAATGAAGAAGAATTATTTGTTAATATTATTAATCACTTTTATATTAGATTATGTATTCCATTAAAGTAGATAAAAATATTGTCGTAGCTATCAAAGAAGTGGATGTAGATATCATCATGCCTCATGAAAAAGTTCTATTAGATAAAAAAGATATCTTAAAAAATAATTTAAAATATAAGGATGAGCATATAATAATCTCGACAATACTAATTTGTAGTAAGTCTAAAATGATAATTGATGGTCATCATAGGTATACTGCACTCAAAGAGTTAGGGTATAAAAAAATCCCAGTTACTTTAATTAACTACTTTTCAGATAAGATTATAACAGATAAAAACGATACTTTATTGAAGAAAGATATTATTTTTAATTCCCAAAATAATAATCTTTATGAACCAAAGACAACAAAGCATCTTATTTATTGTAATGAAAATAAGAAATGGTTTCCTATAACCCTTGTATCCTCTTTATATAATATATCGTTGAATA
>Ga0114993_10006036_pt1 | contig 11509 bp, 10 predicted proteins | sample ArcticOcean_MG_C_FD_87042 | JGI IMG/M metagenome (GOLD analysis project Ga0114993, IMG submission 87042) | Marine microbial communities from western Arctic Ocean - ArcticOcean_MG_CB2_150 | ecosystem: Environmental > Aquatic > Marine > Oceanic | place: Arctic Ocean: Canada Basin | collected...
CATAACTTCGTCACATATCCAGAAGCTGCAAAAGATCTACCCAAGATGGGTGATTACTACCAACCAAACAATGAGAGGATCCTCGAAATACAGCCGGATTTAGTAAGCGTATGGTATGCCAGTTCATTGCCTGAATTGAAGGAACTTAAACTGAAAACCTTATATTTAGCAGAACCGAAAACAATTTCTGAAATCCCCGACAGAATACGGATATGGGGAAAAATAACAGGCACGACAACCAAGGCGGAAATTGAAGCAGCCAAATTCCAAAAGAAGCTACAAAGGATGATGAGGTTTTTTGAACATCTAGAATACGGTCCTTCCCTTTTTCACGACTCCTCAGACTTATGGACAGCAGGGCCAGACACGTTGATAGGACAAATATACTCCTTGCTTAAGGTCGAAAACATCGCCCATGACACCTCGGGATACTCTCAAATGAGCATGGAAATTCTTGTGGAAAGGAATCCAGATATTATCATCACAACATTCCCTAATCAGATCCAGAAAATGTTAAAGCATCCAGCCATGCAATCAGTGTCGGCTGTTAAGCAAAAAAAGGTGATGCCAATTGAAGCTGGATTGATAAGTGTAGCGGGACCAAGGTACATTGAAGCAGTTGAACACCTTGCGAAGCTCATCTATCCTGAACTTTTCTAGCAATCCGTCCCTTACGACGTATATTATATTAGGACAACAGCTTACCTTATGCTCCTTTTCCCTTTAACATGCTAAAAGAAAGGTGCTTCAGTGAATACATCGATTAGACTATCCCCAAGAATCCCGAGATGTAAATGAAACATCTGCCAATAATTGCTATACCAATCGGAGATCCTTCAGGAATCGGGCCTGAGGTAGTTATAAAAGCAATCGCCAAACAAGAAATCCATCAAATATGTAAACCGTTGGTGATCGGAAACCAAGCCATATTACAAGCAGTGCTTAAACAGCTAGGACTAAACACGCCTATAAGAAATGTGTCAGTACCTCCTTACACATTTCTCCGAGAAAGTTCTGTGAACTTCATTGATATTAAAGGAACAGAAAGCAAATCCCACCCAATTGGAGTAGTCTCCCCATCAGCTGGTCAGGCATCTGTGGAGTGGGTGAAGCTAGCCGCAAACCTTTGTATATCAGGATTCGCTGAGGCTATGGCTACCGCACCAATCAATAAAGAGTCAGTATCTTTAGCTGGTTACACCGAAGTAGGCCATATGGAAATCTTACAGTCTCTAACTCAATCTGTTGATGTAGCAACAATGCTGATTTCCGGAAACCTAAGAGTTGTACATCTCACTACCCACCGCTCTCTAAAAACTGCCTGTGACGCAGTGACTAAAGACAACATTCTATCCATTATTAAATTAACCCATAATCAATTCACAAAATGGAATTTCCCAACCCCTTACATAGCTGTGGCTGCACTCAATCCCCACGGCTCAGATGGTGGCTTGATCGGAGAAGAAGAATCTACCGCAATCACACCTGGGATAATAGAAGCAAAGAAATTAGGAATAAATGTCTGTGGCCCTATACCCGCAGACTCACTTTTCTATCAAGCAACAAAAGGAGAATATGACGTGGTCATTGCAATGTACCATGACCAAGGCCACATACCCATAAAGGTATATGGCTTTGAGAAAAGCATATCCGTAAACTTGGGACTACCAATTATTCGTACATCCGTTGACCATGGAACTGCATTCGACATAGCAGGAAAGGGAACTGCAGATGAAAGCAGTATGATAGAAGCTATAAAAATGGCTACTTCTTTAGCATTAGGAAAAGGATTACTTGTGTAGAATTTAGGTATTCTCACCAAAGTCACGAGTGATATAATGACACAAATTCCTGACTCAGTATGTCCTTCGAAAATTTACTTTCCATAAACGGAGACAGCACGGTGAAGATCTCATTTGTTGGTGGCGGTGCCATGGCAGAGGCCATAATTGCTGGAGTTTTGAGGAAGAAGCTCGCTCCTGCCAAAGATATATGCGTAGGGGAGCCTGTAGAAGAGCGTCGCGCTACTCTCTCCCACAAATACAAAATCCACACAACAGTCTCAAATATCGACTCGATTAACGATACTGACTTAATAGTCCTTTCGATAAAACCTCAACAAATCGATAGAGTCTTGAAGGAATTACTCGGTAGAGTCACTAGGAAACAAACAGTCGTCTCGATTTTGGCCGGTACACCTCTAAAAAAGATTAAGGAAGGCTTGAAGTTTAGCCACGTGGTCAGGGTAATGCCAAACACTCCTGCTCAAATCGGAGAAGGTATGAGCGTATGGACAGCAGATACATCCGTAGATGAGTCGGAAAAAGAAAATGTCCGTTCTGTGCTTCAAACTTTGGGGCATGAAATTTACATGAAGGATGAAAGCTATTTAGACATAGCAACTGCTCTTAGTGGAAGTGGCCCAGCTTACGTATTTCTATTTATAGAAAGTTTGGCGGATGCTGGTATACAACTTGGAATAAACGAAGAGGTTTCATATAAGTTGGCGCTACAAACAGTTTTAGGAAGTGCAAAACTTGTTCAAGAAACAGGTAAATCACCCATGGAACTCAGGCATATGGTGACCTCACCTCATGGTACAACTGAAGCAGCAATAAAAGATTTGAACTTAAATCGCTTCCAAGAAATAATATTTTCAGCTGTCCACGCAGCCTACAAAAAATCAAGAGAGTTAGGGGTGTAAAACAATGGCTCAACTAATATCACTGATCGCTACTTTTCTCTGGTTAGCTATTTTCGCACGTGTGATACTATCCTGGTTTCCGAATCAATCATCTCGCCTAAGAAACCCAATCGTCATGTTCATATACTCTGTAACAGATCCAATTCTTTCCCCAATCCGAAGGGTCATGCCGAAAATTGGAATGCTTGACCTTTCCCCTTTAGTCGCTTTATTAGGTATCTCCTTCATTCAGCAACTCCTCCTTGGGTTTGTTGGTTAAAATAGTCACCCATTTGAATATATGTACCACTAATTGATACCTGGTTCCGTAAGAACACTCATGCTCTATTCAAGCCAACACACACTAAAGAAAAGCAGTGTGTGTTTAATTGTAAACATCAAGAACATCATGTAACTAACAACCCATATATATAGAGCTAGAAACAAACATGTGGAGGTCCTAAATGGAAATAAATTTAATAAAAGGAAAAATTGCTACTGTTAACGTAGATGCACTGGTTATAAGCCTATTCGAAGACATAAAGCAATTAACCGGGCTTGCAAAAACCATCGACACATCACTGGAAGGGGGACTTGTTAACCTGATAAAGGATGGGGAAATCACTGGGAAACTGGGGGAAATGACGCTGATACATACTCTCGGCAAAATACAGGCCGGCAGAATAATAATAATTGGACTAGGAAAAAAAGAGAAGTTCACAGCTGAAAGCATACGCTATGGCATAGGTGAAGTAAGCCGGTTGCTAGTTAAGCTTAAGATAAAAACAGCTGCCACCATACCGCACGGTATAGAAGAAAACAATGTAGACGCGATCGCGTTTGGAGAAGCAGTAGCCGAGGGAATGTTGCTCGGAATGTACCAATTCACCCGGTACAAAAACAATGGCAAGAAGATTCAAGAAAGTAATCTTAGGGAACTACAGATTCTAGAAGACAACAAATCAAAAGCAAGTCTTATTAAACAAGGAATCAAAAGAGGAACTATTTTAGCAAATGCTACTGTCACCGCACGAGACATGGGTAACGAACCAGCAAATATTATGAACCCAACTGAGATGGCTAAACAAGCCACCAAAATAGCTAAACAATTTAACCTAGACTTAGAAATTTTCGATAAGAATCATATGGAAAAATTAGGTATGGGATCCCTGCTTGCGGTCTCGGCAGGAAGTAACCAACCTCCAAAACTCATTATATTAAGATACAAAGGCGATCTTAACAACCAAGAGAACAACCTGGCTATATGTGGAAAAGGAATAACTTTTGACTCTGGCGGAATATCAATTAAGCCAGCAGGAGGAATGGGGGAAATGAAAGGCGACATGAGTGGTGGCGCTGCAGTTATAGCTGCAATGAGTGCCATCGCACAGCTGAAACCTAAAATCAATGTGATGGGACTAATCCCTGCAACTGAAAACTTATCGGGAGGGTCTGCAACAAAACCTGGAGATATAGTTTGGTCAATAACAGGAAAAAGTATCGAGATAGAGAATACAGACGCCGAAGGTCGATTGGTTCTTGCTGACGCGATAGGATACGCACGCATCCAAGGACAACGCCGCCTCATTGATGTGGCTACTCTCACCGGAGCAGCGGTGATTGCACTAGGTACAACTACTAGTGCGGTCATGGGAAATAACCAATCACTGATCAACCATTTGCTAAACGCAGGGAAATCTACTGGCGAACAAATGTGGCAACTCCCTCTTTTCGAAGAGTACAAGGAGTTAAACAAAAGTAAAGTAGCTGATTTAAAAAACACTGGGGGAAGAGAAGCCGGCTCGATAACAGCAGCATGTTTCCTATCAGAATTTGCTGAAGACACTCCATGGGTTCATATGGATATTGCTGGAACAGCACGAACTAATAAAACTAAAGGATATCTAACGGTTGGATCGACCGGTGTTGCCGTTAGATCTCTCGTTTATTTTACTGAAAGTCTTGCAAATGAATCTTCATAATACTAATAGTACATCCCCTATCTTGAATAAATTTGAATCAACCACTATTCATATGCCAAAGCCAAAAGGGATCACAGTATACATAGAAACACACGGCTGTAAGCTGAATCAAGCTGATTCACAAAAACTAGCCCAATCTTTTAATAACGAAGGGGTCACTGTTGTCGACAACGTCGAGGAGGCCGATGTGCATGTCCTCAATACTTGTACGGTCACCCATGTTGCCGATCAGAAGGCAAGAAGTGCTCTTCGAAAAGGTCAAAGAAAAAACCCACAAGTTTTAACAATAGCAACAGGCTGTTACGCAGAACGAACTCCGGAAGCCCTTAGCAGCATGGATGAAGTTGATCTAATATTTGGAAACAAGGAAAAAGAAAATCTGGTCACACAGGTGTTAAATCACCTAACTCCACTAAGGCATATACAATCGCGCAAACCCTCCGATTTAATAGGTTATGGTTCAGTCAAACGAACAAGAGCGTCTCTGAAAATCCAAGAAGGCTGTAACCAAATCTGTGCTTATTGCATCGTACCAAAGGTTCGCGGAAGGGAAAAAAGTGTTAGCGAAGAAGAGCTAGTAGCTCAAGTACAATCTTTTTCAGAACAAGGGTATCAAGAAGTAATCCTCACAGGAACACAATTGGGGAGTTATGGTTTCGAAACACCTAATGTAAACCTCATAACAATGCTGAACCGAATATTGCAAGAGACAGACATTCCTAGAATACGAGTTTCGTCACTACAACCACAAGAAATATCAGGAAATCTGCTGTCTTTATGGGAAAACCCACGGCTTTGCCCTCATTTTCACGTACCCCTGCAAAGTGGTGCAAACACGATTTTACAGTACATGCGACGACGGTATACTACAAACGACTATGCTGGAGCCATAAAAAGGATTAGGTCTCATGTACCAGGGGTAGCACTAACTACTGACCTTATAATTGGTTTCCCTGGAGAAACTGACGCACTCTTTGAAGAAAGCTACTCATTTTGTAAAAAAATTGGGTTTTCATCAATTCATGTTTTTCCCTACTCAGAACGGCCTGGAACAAGTGCCTCATATTTCATTGATAAGGTTAGAAAGGATGAAAAACGATCAAGAATACAATCTGTTATTTCACTAGGTAAAGAGCAAGGTACCACCTTCCGAAGAGGGTTAATAGGAACCACGAGACCAATACTATGGGAGCAGTGTGTTAATAAAGGGGACCACTATATATCATCCGGATTGTCAGACAACTACGTACGGGTTTCAATGCGCTCAACCGTGCCACCCGAAAGTCAAATAACGAAAGTAAAACTCCTACACTTAAACGAAGGTGTTCTTTGGGGCACCTAATGGAAAGGTGCCACCCTTTGATCTAAAGGGTGGCACCAACTCACTAAAAATCGATGCGCCTAAATCCCCACTTCCCGTCCCTATATTCGACATAACCTGCTCTAGATTCAAAACCATGCGAGAAAAGCAAGAGTAACCCTTCACGTTCAGCTTGCAATAGAAACTCCCTCTTAAGCTCTAGTGTGCTCTCAGGAGTTTTATCAGCCGCTGCAATGCACGTAAGTTGAAGATGATGAGGTGTTGGAATTAGATCACCCATAAATGCAAGCTTCTCGCCTCCATGATTTAGCAAAACCATTTGGTGTCCTTCTGTATGCGCATCAGTAACCTTAACTCGAACTCCAAAATCAAACTCAGTATCTCCTTGCAAAAGTTGCAATTGGCCTGTTCTTTTAAGAGGGAGGAAATCGTCTGGGTGATACGTGTAAGCAGCACGTTCTCCTGGTTGATTTGCCTCTTCCCAAGATGCCTCTTGAACATAGTACGTTGCATTAGGAAACGTCGGGACAGGAGTGCCTGCACGATCTAGCCTAGTGGACCCTCCAGTATGATCAAAATGAAGATGGGTAAGTATCACATCAGTTATATCCTTCGGTGCAATGTCTCTAGCACGGAGTTCTCTTAATAGTCGACTGTTACCAAGCCCATAAGTGTCCTTGATACCTCTCGGCTCCTTATTTCCAACACCAGTATCAACAAGAATACAATTATTCCCATTTTTGATTAATAAACAATTAAGCCCAAGTCGAATACGATTCTGTCTATCAGGAGTGGCCATTTCTTGCCATTTGAGCCTAGGAACCTGGCCAAACACACCCCCACCATCCATTTTTATAGTTCCATCGCTAATCAGATAAAATGTTGTTCCATTACTTTTCAATGTTATAGCTCCTAACTATGCTAACTGAACGTTCTTCAATAGACGAATCACAACACCTTAGACAGTTAGTGACAATTCCCCCATAACCCTCACTAACGTACGATCTGAAGTCGAAGGTGGCAACTTTCCAAAACGAATCCTGGTTACTAGATCGAACTATTATCTACCATAAAAAAGCTCATGCAGTAGCGTCAAGAAACAATTGTGCTATTTCTGGTATAAGTTTGGCTAACAGCTATTTACCTGTCTTGGCTACAACAAACTGGAAAATTTCTTTACCACGTAAGACTAGAAGTAAGACTAAACAAAATATATACAATCACACACAAAAAGTTTATATAAGACTCGTTTTTAACAGTAGAGTCCTATTTATAACTTAGGTGTAAAAAACTTGGATTTTGTATTACAATGTTTCGAAAAATGTAATATTTACCTTTAACTCAAGGTGGAACGAGGTGATTGTTCTGGCGAAAATATGGTTGGTTTTTATAATAATTTCTGGCTTCCTAACTTTATTCCGCAAGATACGAGGGAGAAGTTTTTCAGGGCATGCTCAATATAATAGAAATTCCTCGACAGCCAATACAAGCCATACCACATCTCCATACGATGTATTAGGAATTGACCCTAACTCACCCCAAGAGAAGGTTGCGAATGCATACCACAAACTAGCCAATGAATTCCATCCAGACAAATTATCTAGCCTAAGCGACGAATTAAGAAAAGTTGCCGAGGAAAAGATGAAGGAAATCAACTGGGCCTATAACCAGTTGAAACGTAATTATAAAGACTGAACAGCATAAACATACTCCATTTGAATCAGGTAACCTCGCTTTGACTACGTTCCTAAGCCAACGAAGCAATATTGATAAGCCAGTTCGACATCTACAAGATCATCGTGGCAATGTTATTGTCGACAGCTATTCTTTCGTGCGCCCAAGGAAACTATACCGATCCGCATATATCAAGGTCTACCATCAAGATTGAAAACACAGATCCCCCTAGTGGATCATCAGAGGAAACTAGTCAAAAACACAAAAAGGCCGATGTTGAACCGGTTTTAAATGAAGGGTCAAACGTTGGAGATTCAGCTCCAGACTTTAACTTTTTGAAACCAGACGGTAGCAGGTTTACACTTTCTTCACTATCTCGAAAAAATAATGGCTTCTTGCTAATTTCCTTCACTACTTGGTGACCAACATGTCTGGCCGAGTTTCGGTCATTGAAAGAATTTTACAAGCAATCCAGTGAGGATATAGAAATTGTAGGTATCAGCATGGACCCTCTAGAAAGCTTGGAGGAGTTGCAGGTATATATGGATTCACACGACTATGGTTGGCACGTAGTAAAAGCAGAATCTGCGTTCTTTAAAAGCTACAACATATTAGTTCGCGCAACAAAGGTTGCTGTGAATTCCAATGGTGAAATCATATGGCGAAAGGGTTACGGGATAACATCTTCACAAGAATGGCAGGAGGTGTTTCGAAGATTAACACTCTGATATTTAGAGGCACCTCAACATTGCTAAACTAGCAATAAAAACCAACCTGTGTTCAGAAGATAGCCGAAAACTTCATGTTATGCTACCATCGGTATACGTCTTTCAATCTATTCTATGGTTCCTCAAGGAGGCGATATGGCTACGAGGCCTAAAGAAGCCAAAAACCTGGCGCTCTCCACTAAGGAATTTAGCATAATTGGAACACGCCCGCCACGGCACGATGCCCTTGACAAGGTGACAGGGCGTGCAAAATACAGCGATGATATCCAATTGCCTGGCCTGCTCCATGGAAAAATCCTCCGAAGTCCCTATGCTCACGCACGTATAAAATCGATAGACACGAGCAAAGCAATGGCCTTACCGGGAGTTCATGCAGTAGCCACATCAGCAGACCTCCCTCAAGTCTCCGGGAAGGTTGTTGATTTAGAAAATGGTTTCTTTAACTATCTTTTTCTTTCCAATAATTGCCTAGCAAACGATAAGGCTCTCTACGTCGGCCACGCAATAGCTGCAGTTGCAGCATCTACACAAGAAATAGCAAAAAATGCAGTCTCACTCATAGAAGTCACGTATGAAGTGCTTCCTCCGGTAATGCACGGACTAAAAGCTCTTGAAGCCAATTCCCCTATATTACATGACAACCTAGAGACAACAATAGATGCGACTGCACGAGCAGGTGGTTATCGAGATGGTTCTGGGAGTACAAAAGGTACTAACCTAGCAAACCGATTCGAGTTTGGCATAGGTGACGTAGAGGAAGGTTTTAAGAAGGCAGACCTGATAGTCGAAAGAAAATATCGAACGGAGCCTGTACATCAAGGTTATATTGAACCTCACGGTGCAACGGTGTTATGGAGTGAAAATGGAGCAATTACTATCTGGTCAAGCTCACAAGGACAATTTGCTATAAGAGACCTTACTGCAAAAGTCCTTGGGGTTCCAGAATCGAAAATTAAAGCTATCCCCATGGAAATAGGGGGTGGGTTTGGAGGTAAAACATTAGTTTATCTCGAACCTGTTGCAGCTATCTTGTCACGGAAAACAGGGCGCCCTGTAAAGTTACTTATGGACCGCACAGAGGTATTTATCGGAACCGGACCTACGTCTGGAACAGACATAACCGTGAAAATCGGAGTCACTAATAACGGAAAGATTGTCGCGGCAAAAGCCCTTCTCGTATATGAAGCTGGTGCATTTCCAGGTTCACCTGTCGCTCCAGGAAGCCAATGCATTTTTGCTCCATACAACATTCCAAACGTATATATTGAAGGACTAGATGTAGTAGTAAATAGGCCTAAATCTGCCGCATATAGAGCCCCTGGGTCTCCTCCTGCCGCCTTCGCAGCTGAATCAACTGTTGACGAGATATGCCAGAAACTTTCAATCGATCCGCTAGATTTCCGCATAATGAATGGTGCTAAAGAAGGGACTAGAAAAGGATCAGGACCGTTATGGAAATCAATTGGTTATATAGAGACAGTTGAGGCGGCAAAACAACATTCTCACTATAATGAACCGAGAGGAAAACAGAGCTTTGGACGTGGTGTGGCAAGCGGCTTCTGGGTTAATGGAAGTGGACCAGCGAGTGCTACTGCAAGTGTCAACTCCGATGGAACAGTTAGCCTAGTCGAAGGATCACCAGACATAGGTGGTTCGAGAACAGTAGCCGCTATGCAACTTGCAGAGGTGCTCGGCATACCATCCGAAGACGTAAAGCCTTCAATAGGTGATACCGATTCGATAGGATATACGTCCGTAACAGGAGGCAGCAGTGTAGCATTCAAGACAGGATGGGCCTGCTATGAAGCTGCACAAGATATTAAGTCGCAAATAATAGAACGCGCAGCTAAGATATGGAAAGTCAGTACTGATAATCTTGAATATCAATCTGGCAAGGTTTGTCATAAATCTGATCCAGAATTAACTATGCATTTCAAAGAGTTGGCATTAAAACTAAATGCAACCGGTGGCCCAATCGTTGGACGTGCAACTGTAGATCCAAGAGGTGTAGGTGGAGCATTCGCAACACACATCGTTGATGTGGAAGTTGACTCGGAGACAGGCAAAGTCAATATTTTACGTTATACCGCCGTACAGGATGTGGGAAAAGCAATACATCCCACCTACGTAGAAGGACAGATACAAGGCGGTGTTGCTCAGGGAATCGGATGGGCGTTAAGCGAAGAATACGTGTTCGACAAGAACGGTAAAATGATGAACCCAACTTTTCTTGATTACCGAATGCCAACAGCACTTGATCTCCCAATGATCGACGCTGTATTAGTAGAAGTAGCAAACCCTGGACACCCATTCGGTGTAAAAGGGGTCGGTGAAGTACCTATAGCTCCGTGTATGGCAGCAATAGCTAACGCTATCCATGATGCGATTGGTATAAGGCTTTATGAACTCCCGATGTCCCCCAGCCGTGTACTTGATGCTATAAGATCTGGAAACAGTTCATCGTAGGTTACCATGCCTGATATATGGCTCCCTATAGCTACACAGCATCTAACAAACGGGAAACATAGAACCTATATAGAAGGTTCTAACGTAGCCCAGGTCATGGATGGTTTGGATAAGAAATACCCAGGTCTTAAAGCATTGCTTTGCGATGGAAATGATATTACTCCAGGAATTGCTGTCATTATTGATGGAGAGGTTACCAACATTGGAATGCTAGCTAACCTTGATGAAAAAAGCGAAGTACACTTCCTCCCTGCGATAGGAGGAGGATAAGCGATAATGGCCTACTACATATTCTTACCATAGGATCTTTACGTAGTGACTAAAAGTTCATTATTCGGCATTAAGAACATATTCCAAGAACGTTTACTAATAAACCTCAAAAACAGTAACTTTCGTTTTTTATGGGGATCAAGCTTGTTAGGCCACTTGTCGCTAGCAATGGGACTAATAGTCTTAGGCTGGATTGTCCTCGACATGACTCAGGATCCTTGGATGGTATCACAAACGATATTTTCTTACGGCATTTTCCTCTTCATTTTAAATATATTTTCCGGAACAATAACTGACCGTTTTCCACGAAAATCCCTCATGATTATAGGTTCATTAATTCGGCTTGGATCTTGGGTTTTTCTCGCTGTGATGGCCTCAACCAATG
>Ga0114993_10006039_pt1 | contig 11503 bp, 9 predicted proteins | sample ArcticOcean_MG_C_FD_87042 | JGI IMG/M metagenome (GOLD analysis project Ga0114993, IMG submission 87042) | Marine microbial communities from western Arctic Ocean - ArcticOcean_MG_CB2_150 | ecosystem: Environmental > Aquatic > Marine > Oceanic | place: Arctic Ocean: Canada Basin | collected...
AACTCTAAAACATTAATCATTAACCAATTATACCGTTTCAAGAACAGCTGAAACGGATCCAGGACCGCTTATTATGAGCTCCGTAATGGAAGAACTTCTCGGAGAATCTAGCTTCGAGAATCTAAAAGAGGGTTCCATCATTGAAGGAACTATCATCGAAATCCGCCAAAATGAAGTCGTTGTAGACATTGGCGCCAAATCAGAAGGCAGCATCGCCGGACATGAGTTCGCAGATCTTGGAGATCTGGAAATCGGTCAGGCCGTCGAAGTTTTTCTCGAAAAAATTGAGGACAAGGAAGGCAATCCGGTCATTTCTTTTGACAAAGCTGAGCAAAAGAAAAACTGGGAAAAGATCCTGGCCCGTTGTGAGGAGGGCACCATTGTATCCGGTCGGGTCAAAGCCAAGGTCAAGGGTGGCCTCATTGTTGCCATGGGCGTCGATGCATTCCTGCCCGCATCGCAAATCGACGTACAACCACCGAAGAATCTGGATCAATACGTTGGCCAGACATATGACTTTAAAGTTCTTAAAATAAACCTCGATCGGAAGAACATTGTTGTTTCCCGCCGCGAGCTGATTGAAGAACAACGCCACGTCAAACGCCAGTCACTATTGGCGGAAGTTAAACCGGGTGACATTCGTCGCGGCACGGTTAAGAACATCACTGACTACGGTGCATTTATCGACCTCGACGGTCTCGACGGCCTTCTTCACATTACTGATATGAGCTGGGGACGAATTTCTCACCCCAGTGAGATGCTGAAGATCAGTGAGGAGATCGATGTAATGATCATCGAAGTGGATCGCGAGAAGGAACGCGTTTCCCTAGGGCTGAAACAAACCACATCCAATCCTTGGGATGAAATCGAGAAGCGTTATCCCGTTGGCGGCAGGATTGAAGGTAAGGTTGTAAATCTTGTACCTTACGGTGCTTTTATTGAATTGGAAGAAGGCGTCGAAGGACTGGTTCACGTAACCGAATTGTCGTGGACAAAACGTATTTCCAAGCCGAGCGAAATGCTGCGAGTTGGCGATATGATTTCAGCGGTTGTCTTGGGAATCCAAAAAGATGAGCAGAAGATTTCTCTTGGTGTTCGTCAGCTGGATACCAACCCCTGGGACATGGTTCGTCACAACTACCCAATTGGTGCACGTGTGCGCGGTCAGGTTCGTAACATTACAACCTATGGCGCCTTTATCGAACTGGAAGAAGGAATCGACGGTATGGTTCACGTGTCCGACATGTCTTGGACCCGTAAGATCAACCACCCATCTGAGATGATCAAGAAGGGTGAGGAGATCGATGCGATGGTGCTCGACGTGGATCCCGATCAACAACGAATTTCACTGGGTCTTAAGCAACTTGCCACTGACCCCTGGGCAAGTATTCAGACGCTTTACCGTATCGGTGATGTTGTTCAAGGCAACATTTCCAAAATTACTTCTTACGGAGCGTTTGTCGAACTTCAGGACGGTATCGATGGACTGGTTCATATTAGCCAGATCAGCGAGGATCGCATTGAGAAGATTAAGGATGTCATTTCTACAGGACAGGAAGTTTCTGCCCGCGTAATAAAGATCGACCGTGATGAGCGCCGAATCGGGCTCAGCATCAAAGCGGCCAATTACAATGCGGAAGAACTTGCTGCTGAGGCAGCGGCTTACGATACACTTAAAGAAGGGGGCGACCTCATGTCTCTTGGTGATATTCTCGATGAAGCCACGAAGGAAGATTAGCCAATCCTTTTCCATTTATAAAAAAAGCACCTCAGTTTGAGGTGCTTTTTTTGTTTAAATTTCTAAGTCTACCCAAATGTTCAAACGCCCTCGAAAGTGCACAACATATTGCAATAAAAGACAACGTGTCGTGGAAGTTAGTATTGATTTGCAAATCCTCACAAAAACCACTCTCGACGGCTAAAACCGACATGCGCGAAGAGCTGTGTTCCAGCCCGCAACCCGCTTGGTCATGTAGTTTTCTACGCTCCCGCGCTTGCTTGCGGACTGCGCCTTGCCCTTCATCACAGCTCGATTTTTTGAAACATCTAAGTCAACTCGCCCTCTTCTTGTTCCCTGCGTTTCTCGTCAAAGAAATCTTTTAGTATCCTCATCCGGCGGCGCTGCTTATTTTCTTCCTGGACCTCTTTTGCGGATCTTTGGGTTTCTTTATCGGTCATGGCATTACGCATTTTTTTGATAGCGATATTCTGTAATTGCCGAACGCGCTCACGGGTAATGTCAAAAATGCTACCTACCTCTTCCAGGGTTTTTGGCGTATCTCCGTCCAAGCCGAATCGCAAACGGATGATTTTCGCCTCCCTTTCCTCCAGCTGGTCGATCATTTCGGAGATGTCGTTCGAGTAGGATTTTTTACGCAGGTCTTCGAAAGGAGTAAGCGCTTTCTCGTCCCCTATTAGATCTCCAAAAGAGGTTGATCCGTCCTCGCCTATCGGTGCGTCTAATGACGCTGGTCGTACGCTGACACTTTTGAGGTGAGCAACTTTATTTACCGGGATGCCGAGGACTATACTCACCTCTTCATCGGTGGGTTCACGTTCCAGCTCATCATTAAGTTGTGAAGTTACACGACGCATTTTGGCTATTTTATCGGTCAAGTGAACCGGCAGGCGTATCGCTTTACTCTGGTTGGCAAGCGCGCGTTTGATAGATTGTTTTATCCACCAGGCTGCATAGGTGCTGAGTTTGGCCCCGCGGTCCGGATCAAAACGTTCTACGGCTTTGATGAGTCCAATATTCCCTTCGCTTATCAAATCGGAAATGGGCAATCCGTAGTTAGCATAATCGTAGGCGATTTTTGCCACGAGCCTCAAGTTGGCTCGAATCATCATGTCCCTGGCTTGTTTGTCGCCTTTGGCAATTCGTCTTGCAAGTTGGACCTCCTGTTCTGGCTTCAACAGGTCAATCTGGCCAATTTGCTGAAGATATTGCCTGATTCCGGTTCTTTCTTCCGCGGTTGGTTCGATCGACCGGGAGGTATCGGCCGGAACCTCCCTGACGGGGCTTACGGATTTGAAAGTGGGAGCAGGAGTATCTTCGAATGAGTCCTCAGAACTATTAGTTGGATCTGCCATTAATTGTAAGGGCGGCTGTTGACGGAGCGTTTCCTAGAAAGGGTTATTCTACAGTCACTGATTTTGCGAGGTTGCGTGGTTTGTCCACATCGCACCCTCGTTCTACGGCGATGTAATAACTCAATAATTGAACAGGAATAGATGCAAGTATTGGTGCAGCTGCCGGGTGGCAGTCTGGTATGACCACTTCATCGTCAGCCAGTCCGTCCGGGAGCACGCAATTTTCGGAGCGGACAACAATTACTTGTCCCTTTCGAGCTTTCACCTCCTGCATGTTCGAGACGATCTTTGAAAGCGTATCCGCCTCGGTTGCAATGAAAACTGACGGACAATCCTCAGTGATGAGAGCGATCGGGCCATGCTTCATTTCTGCTGCCGGATACCCTTCGGCATGAATATAAGAAATTTCCTTCAATTTCAAAGCTCCCTCCAAAGCGATAGGAAACATGCTCAACCGGCCAAGAAAAAGGAAGTCATTCTTTTGTACATATTTCTTAGCGATGGTTTCAATAAGACCGCATTGCTCAACAATGCTACGTACTTTATCGGGCACTTCCTTTAGTCCCTCCACTAATTCGACACCGTCGTTGAAGCTCATGTCGCGAAGTCTTGCAAAGTAGAGGGCCAGCATTGCGCCTATCATCAATTGCGACGTAAAGGCCTTGGTTGACGCTACCCCAATTTCTGGCCCGGCATGTTGATAGATTCCTCCGTCTGATTCTCTTGCAATCGTAGAGCCGACGCCGTTGGTAATTGCGAGTGTCGTATACCCTTTTCGTTTGGATTCGGTTAGTGCGGCAAGTGTGTCAATGGTTTCCCCCGATTGACTGATCACCATGACCAGTGTGTTTTTGTCGAGTGGAGCATTCCGATACCGGAATTCGGAGGCGTATTCCACCTCAACCGGAATTCGAGCGTACTTTTCGATAAGAAATTCTATGGTTAGGCAGGCATGCCATGCGGTTCCGCAGGCACACAGGAGGATACGATCTATCTGCCTCAGATCCTGGGGTGTAACGTTCAAACCGCCGAATTTTGCGGTGCTTTTGTCCTGCGAGAATCGACCGCGCATCGCATTTTCCAGCGCTTCAGGTTGCTCGAATATCTCTTTGAGCATGAAGTGCTCAAAATCACCGAGTTCACTTTCCGAAATATCCCAGTCGACCGTGTTGATGACCGGGTGAATGTTTTCCGACTCGAGTGTCGAAATAGAAAAATTTGTGCCTTGAATGTGCACTACTTCACCGTCGTTTAAATAAACAACTTCGGGAGTTCGACTAACCATTGCAGATACATCGCTAGCGAGTAATATTTCTTCAGGACCCACTCCAAGAATCAACGGAGATCCATGACGCGCTCCCACCATTTCGTCCGGGCAATCGGCGCAGATCGCGGCCAGGCCATACGTTCCTTCCACATGAAGTAAGGCTTTGCGGACACTTTGCGCGAAGCGGCTACTTTCTGTGGGTGTGGATTCTTTTTTATAGTGGTAGGCGATCAAATTACAAAGAGCTTCGGTATCCGTTTCGGAAGTAAAGGTAAACCCTTCCGAAATCAGAAATTTCCGGATGCTGTTGTAGTTTTCAATGACACCATTGTGAGCAATAGAGATCTTTCCATCCGAGCTTAGATGAGGATGTGCATTCTCTACCGTAACCTCCCCATGAGTGGCCCAGCGGGTGTGACAAATTCCGAGCGTAGAAGTCCCTTTTGATTTGTTAACAGCCGCGAGCAATTCTTTAACTCTGCCGATCCGCTTTGTGATGGTTAAGAGTCCTTCCTCCCACACAGCTAGACCCGAAGAATCATAGCCTCGATACTCCAGGCGTTTCAGACCTTCGAGGAGGATTCCAGCTGCCTTTTGTTTACCTAAGTACCCAACAATTCCGCACATTTTTAGATTGTCTTATTTTTTTTTTGGAGAAAATAGTGATGCAGAAGGACACCCCTTTAACAATCCTAATTATGACTCCAAAATTACTAGCAGTGATTATGGGTGGCGGACGCGGCACGCGGCTCTACCCACTCACCAAGGAGCGTTGTAAACCCGCCGTTCCTTTAGCCGGCAAATATCGCCTGGTGGATATTCCCATCAGTAATTGTCTGAACTCGGGATTCAACCGAATCTACGTACTGACCCAGTTTAATACCGCGTCTCTTCACCGGCATATTCAGGAGTCCTATAAATTTGATCCGTTTGGGGGCGGGTTTGTCGATATTCTCGCTGCCCAGCAAACCGACGCCGGGGACAATTGGTACCAGGGGACGGCCGATGCGGTTCGACAAAACCTTATCCATTTTGATGACTTCGACTTTGATTATCTGCTCATTCTTTCCGGCGATCAACTTTATCGAATGGAGTTCAACAAACTGGTTGAGGAGCACATTGCATCCGGTTCGGAAGTAACGATTGCGGCGAAGGCAATGCCGACGAGCGAAGTCGAAGGACTCGGGCTCATGCGTGTGGAAGATGATCAATCGATTACCGAGTTTGTTGAAAAGCCAACTGACCCGGCCGTCATCGAAAGCCTCGCGATAAGTGAGGCTCTACAAGCTCGGGTTCAAAATGCCGGTGACGAGAAACATTGCCTGGCTTCCATGGGCATCTATCTTTTCAACCGCGATTTGCTTTTGAGATCCCTCGACAATGACATGAAGGATTTTGGGAAAGAAATCATTCCGGGTCTACTCGGTAAATCCAAGTTGAGGAGTTACATTTTTGACGGCTATTGGGAAGACATCGGAACGGTTGCTTCGTTCTTTGATTCGAATTTGTCTCTGGCCAGTGATCTGCCGCCTTTCAATTTCTTTGAAGCAGATTATCCTGTGTACACCCGCGCCCGTTATCTCCCTGCATCAAAGATAAACAAATGCTCCATCGATCACGCTATTGTGGCCGACGGATGTATCATCTACGACGCGACGCTGAAAAATTGTTCTATCGGCGTGCGCTCAATCATACGCGAAGGCAGCAAGTTGGAAAATGTAGTAATGATGGGAGGCGAATATTTTGAAAGCCTTGAGGAATTAGAGGACTTAAAAAGAAAAGGAATTCCGCCGATCGGAGTGGGATCCAATTGCCACATTACTAACGCCATTATCGATAAGAGCGCGCGCATTGGAAACAACGTGACTCTCTCCCCTGATGGCAAGGAAGACAAAACGGAGGGAGAAGGCTATTATGTCCGAGACGGGGTAATTGTCATCCTGAAGGGTGCAATTATTTCAGATGGGACTATAGTGTCGGATGACTAAAGTTTTATTGTGCTCGGATGGCTCAGCGTATAGCCAGGTATGCTGCGAATTTGGAACCTGGGTATTGTCAAAACTTCCAGAAGCTGAATTGGAAGTTCTCTACGTTAGCGACCTGAGGCAATATGAGTTTCCGTTGATTGCGGATCTGAGTGGGAGCTTGGGGGTTCAACCGTATCAATCAATTATATCGCAGCTCGAGAATTTGGAAGAGACGAAAGCGACGACCCTGTTCGATGCTGCAAGGTCTGTATTCACGCAAGCTGGCCAGGGTGATCGCGTTTCCACGCATCACTCAACAGGCTTGCTAGTAGACACATTGCGCGATTTCGAAAAACCCTATGATTTCATCATGCTTGGCAAGCGTGGGCAGAATTCCGAATTCGCATCCGAACATATAGGATCAACCATTGAGCGAGTCGTTCGCGCCAGCAGCAAGCCGTGTATGGTAACCTCCCGCATTTTTAATCCGGTAAAGAAAGTGGCGTTGGCCTTTGATGGCGGGGAAAGCTGTTACAAAGCACTTTCATTTGTTCAGACCTCAGCTTTATTCAAGGGGGTGGAACTCCATCTCCTAACCGTTCCTGAAGACCAGCATGAGGATTTAGCGCTGAAACGCCTCCGGGAAGCGGAGGATCTTCTGGTACAGGCTGGGATCAAGCCCGTTTGTCAAATGCTACCTGGAATAACTGAGGATGTTATTTCAAGTTACGTGGATGAGAGTGAGATTCACATGCTTCTCATGGGTGCGTATGGACATAGCCGCATCCGGCGATTGTTAATCGGCAGCACAACAACTGAAATGATTCGTCGTTGCCACATCCCGCTTATGCTTTTCCGTTAGCTCGAATAGGTCAATTCCCTGAGGAATTGGGGATACTGGTGGAAGCTCTTTTTCGTGCTTGGATGATAAACACGATTCCAATTAGCAACATGATGGCGGAGTAGAAAACGCCTCGGCTCAATCCCAGAATAAGCGCTGCATCCGGTTCCCGGAATTGTTCGCCGAAAATTCGGACAATGGCGTAAAGCGTGAAGAACTCGCCGCTGAGTTGACCTGGAGTTCTTGTGGTTACATTGGATCGCCAAAAACGCCATTGAAGATAGACTAGAACGAGCAAGCCTTCGAGGGCCGCTTCGTAGAGTTGGCTTGGATGCCGCGGTACGCCCTCGGGTGCTACGCCTTTAAAAATGACTGCCCATGAAACGGTCGAAGTATTGCCCCAGAGTTCAGCGTTTATGTAATTTGCTATGCGCCCAAAGAAAACACCAGCCGGGCCCAGGGTCACCACTATATCTGCGACTTTCCAAAACGGTTGTTTGTAGTGAAACGCAGAGTACGCGATTGCCGCGGCAAGACCAGCTATACCGCCATGACTGGCCATCCCGCCTTTCCAAACTTGGATGATTTTCCAGGGTGCCGCCAAAAGAGTATCCAAATCATAAAGCAGCATATAACCGAGTCTGCCTCCGACCATAGTTCCCAACACGAGAAAAAGAAGAACGTTATATTGCTGGTCTTTGTTGAAAGGGGACTTCTGTTTTCTAAAATAATAAGAAAGCAGCCAAGACGCTGTCAAAAATCCCAACACGTAGGCGAAGCCGTACCACCGTATTCCCCATTCTCCTGAGAATTGGAACATGAATGGATCCCAATCATGGACCCGGTACTCTTTACCTTGGTAAACTTCCGTCATACCTCTGACGAATCTTCATTGGCTGCATTTTCCTTCTGTGCGAGAATTTTTTCTTTGCCGCGCTTCTTAGCATCCTTGGCTCGAGCCAGCTCACGCATGTCCACTGCTACATCATCCTTTTCAAATATTTCCCGGCCAAGAATGTGTTCAATGATATCCTCCATCGTTACAACTCCGGTCACAGATCCAAACTCATCGACCACAATCGCCATTTGTTGGTGCTTTGCCAGAAAGCTTTGCAAAGTGTCTGCGCCGTTTGCGGTATCGGGTACGAAAAGGGCGGTCTCGACCATGTCCGTTATTTGGGTATCGTGACCGTCGTCGGCCATGACCTGTAGTAAGTCGCGCCGCCGGACAAAACCCACCACGTTGTCGATAGTCTCTTTGTAGACTGGAATTCGCGCGAAGGGGATGTTGTTAAATTCTTTGAATACTTCGCCCACCGTGCGGTCTTCTTCTAGAGCAAAGACAACGGTGCGAGGTGTCATGATATCGTCGATCGCGACATCATCAAGGGTCAGTGCATTGCTGATAACGCTTGCTTCAGCATGGCGAAGCTTTCCTTCCTTGGCGCCCTTTTCTGCGAGAAGTTTGATCTCCTCTTCGGCCTCCTCGCTTGAGGTTTCCCGTTCCCTGACCAGGAGTCGCACGAATCTGCGCGTGAAATAAGTGACCGGTTTCAATGTAAATCGTATCAACCAAAGCGGGTAAACCGAATAGGGCTGAATCCAAGACCGATAGGAAATCCCCAAGTTCTTGGGAATGATTTCCGAAAAAATCAGAATCAGGAAAGTCATGATGCCGGCCACGATCCCGACAGACGATGAGCCGTATATGTCTGCCGCCAATGTTCCGACAACGGATGCTCCGGCAGTATTGGCCATGGTATTGAGGGTAAGGATAGCCGAAATGGTGTCATCAACTCCGTCTATTATTGTTTTAAACAACTCCCCGCGCTTAGGTAACTTTTTGCGCATGGATTCGATTTCAGCCGAAGTGGTGCTCAAAACCATGGCTTCCAGTACCGAGCAAAACGCGGAAATACTGATGGTTAGTATGACTGCAATTACGAGTGATGTCATGGGAGTTTAGCTGCCATTAGTCCTAAAAAATACCTGCGGTATTTTTGTGAGTGCCTTCGATCCCTCGGATCGATCAGGCGTCTAGTTCTGCCCGGGCAACTTCGCCCGAAAGGATCGTCAGAATCAGAATCTGGTTGAAGGGGGTTCACTTCAGGTATGTTTATGCCTGTCATCACCCGAGGCCTGAAATTATCAGGCGCGATATTGGCCATCTCCTGGCTGTAGCTATACTCATTTAATCACCCACTTTAGATAAATCGGTGAGATTTTCAAGTGTTGCTTTGCTGACCATTCTATCCGCTGGTTTAGCTTTTTTTAAGCTCTGCTAACTTCTTTCTTTCGACTTTTAAATTTGGTATCTAGGGTGCGCGTTTTATGACCATAGATGCTTTGAAAAAGACCTCCCTTCACGAATTTCATAAAGCGCATGGGGCTCGACTGGTTCCCTTTGGTGGATGGGATATGCCGGTCCAGTATATGGGGATTCTTGCAGAGCACCTGGCGGTAAGAAACGCGGCCGGCCTGTTTGATGTGAGCCATATGGGTGAGGCTAGGGTTATCGGTCCACAAGCGCGGGCCTTCCTCGACCAACTGGTAACCAACGACGTCAGCCAGATGTCACCGGGCAGGGTGTTATATACACCCATGTGCTATGAATCAGGAACCGTTGTCGACGACCTCCTCATTTATTGCCGTTCCGACACTGATTTCCTTTTGTGCATCAACGCGGGTAACACCGAAAAAGATATTGAGTGGTTATTGGATAAGTCTGCTTCGTTTGATTGTGTCGTTGAGGATGTGTCTGCAGAGTATTGCCAGCTCGCCTTGCAGGGCCCGAAGGCTGAAGTGATTTTGCAAAATCTTGTGAAGGTAGCCTTATCCGAAATTTCCTATTATCATTTTGTCGAGGCTTCTATTTGTGGGAAGACCGCCATTCTCAGCCGAACCGGCTACACTGGAGAGGCGGGATTTGAGGTATATGCCGCTTGGGATCAAGGTCCGGTTATCGCTCAGGCCATGTTTGATGCCGGTAAAGACGAAGGTCTGGTTCTGGCAGGCTTGGGTGCGCGGGACAGTTTGCGTCTGGAAGCTGGCTTTCCACTTTATGGTCATGAGATCAGTGAAACTGCGACTCCCTTTGAAGGAGGAATCGGGTGGACTGTTAAACTGAAAAAAGCGTCCGATTTTGTTGGGCGTAGCGCACTGGTCCAACAGAAGGCGGAAGGTATTCCCCGCCGTACTGTTTTCTTTGTTCTGAATGACAGGCGTATTGCCAGAGCCGGAGCGCAGGTTCTCTCGGGCGATGAGCTAGTCGGGGAGGTGGTTTCGGGGACTCAATCACCTGTTTTGAATCAGCCAATCGGGTCGGCGCTAATTAATTCAGATTTTGTCTCGTCAGAGAAATTGGAAGTCGATTTAAGAGGAAAACGATACGGCATAAAACCGGTTAGACCACCTATCCACAAAAACGCCTGATCCACCTTCATCCTTGCTTTGAAATTCTATGAGTAACATCCCAACCGAGCTGAAATACACCAAAGACCACGAATGGATAAAATTTCTGGAAGACGACACGGCTGTTGTCGGTATTACGGATTACGCGCAAACCAGCCTGGGTGATGTCACATTTGTTGAGCTGCCCGATGAAGGGGAAACCTTTGCGAAGGGAGATAGCTTTAGTGTGGTAGAATCGGTGAAAGCCGCCTCGGATATTTATCTGCCCATGGATGGAGAAGTGTTGGAGATTAACAGTCCACTTGAAGACTCCCCTGAGCTGATTAACCAGGATCCTTATGGAGAAGGATGGTTGATAAAATTTAAAATTACCGATCCGGCGGGATTGGAGGAACTGCTTTCAGCCGAGGATTACGCTCCGTTGACTGAAGAGTAATTCAAACGCGTTTCCTTTTTCTGGTGAGGCTCTTTCCCGCTTTCTCCGCTAAAAATGCAACAGTATTGCCAAAAGTGTTACATTAAAGAGGGAGTTTTCATCCTCGTAGAGAGAATTCAGACATAACGTGCCTTGTTCGAACTTTGTTATTTCTTACGCTATTTGACTGCGAGATGCACCGAGACTGAGGGTAAGACGCGGCTTCTAAATCTCACTGCACCCGGATCACCATGGCCGCCATCATACTCGTCGTATTCGTGGGGTATGTTTTGCTTTTTCAGAATCGAAGAAAATAGACGAACTGCCTCGAGTCCTTGATCAGAAGTTCCGCAATCAAAATAGAGCGCCTTCAATTCCAAAAGCGAATCGGCGCTTTTAGCCGCGATTTCAACAGGATCAAATTTTGCCCACTGTTGTTGCACTTCTTTGTTAAATTCCATGGTCTTTCCATTCACTCGCATGGGAAAATCCGCAAAGTATGGAGGCGA
>Ga0114993_10006050_pt1 | contig 11491 bp, 10 predicted proteins | sample ArcticOcean_MG_C_FD_87042 | JGI IMG/M metagenome (GOLD analysis project Ga0114993, IMG submission 87042) | Marine microbial communities from western Arctic Ocean - ArcticOcean_MG_CB2_150 | ecosystem: Environmental > Aquatic > Marine > Oceanic | place: Arctic Ocean: Canada Basin | collected...
GATGACGTTGGCAAACCCTGACTCCTCGCAGGATGGCATTATTCTCGCCATTGTTGGGAACGGGAAAGCCGCGCACACCGTCACGTACACGGCGGGCCTGGGCGATGCGGGGTCTGGCTACGACGTGGGGACGTTCGACGGGAGCGGACAGTGCTCGATGCTGCTCGTTGCGGCTAACAGTATCTGGGTGCCGTTGCCGTCGCCGTTTAGCGGCACGTTGACGGCGATTGACGTGGCCATCGCATAATACGAACAACGCGGGGAGGCGGCATTGCATTGGCATCTCTCTACGGCGATGCCGTCTTCCCTTTTTCCTTGAGGATCTATGTCGATTATTCACAATCCTGATAGCGAGTTTTCGCGAGAGTTATCAAAGTGGAATACCCAGAAGCGTCATGGGGGATTCGGCGCGAATGGATATGAAGAGTTTCCGAAAATGATGTATCGGGCCAGAGAGCGCGATAACGGGAAGGTTATGTGCGGTGATCCGCTTGCCGCGACGGGGGATGCTGTCGGCGAAGCTTTTTCTCGATCCTGTCAGACGGTTGTAAACGATTCCGATGAATTGGATACATCTATTAAACAGGGATGGTATGACACCCCTGACTTGGCACTCGCTGGCTATGAGAATGATCAGAAGTCGATGGCAGATATCGCGGCGATGCGCCACTTCAGCGATCAACGCATGAGCGAGACTGCGAAAATAGAGGCGAAGGCTGCTGATGACGCGACACACTTACATGTGCCATCTATCCCGGCCCCGAAGAAACGTGGCAGACCGAAGAGAGTAGTGGTTCCTAACTAATGGCACAAATCACTGGTACCTACAATAAATCAGTCGTCATCGCTAAGTCTGATACGGTTAATTTTGATGGCAGCACATATGCGGCTAATGCAGCAACCAAGGCGATTACGGCAGATGCGATCTTTGTCGGTGGCGCGGGCGTTGTCGTTGCAGTTTTCCCGGATGGGACCATCGCGCCTTTCACGGTACTTGCCGGAACAATGCTTCCGCTCCAGTGCATTCGTGTGAATAGCACAAATACGACCGCGACTTTAATGAATGCCATGTATCAGGTCTAATGACCGTCCAACAACTTATTACGGCGAGCCTGCAGGATTTACGGGTAATCCAGACAGGGGAAACTGCATCAGCTGATGACTCGGCTTTTGCTTTAGAGCGCCTGAATGATTGGATTAACGGCCTAACAACGGAAAATCTGACGGTATATACCATCACGCGCACAACATGGACTCTCTCAACTGCAGCGAGTTACACGATTGGGTCCGGGGGCGCGGTAGATGTGGCTCGACCAACAGGGCCTTTGTCGATTGAGAATATTGGCTTTCAGGACACCGCCCCATCGCCGACAATCGAATATAACCTTGGTCCCGTACTTACGGAAGACGGGTACGCCGGGATTGCCCAAAAGTCATTAACATCTGTCTTTCCACAGAACTGGTACTACAACCCGACGTTCACGTCGAGCCTGGGCTTGCTGATTCCATATCCAATCCCAACTAGTTTGACGCTGGAAGGTGTTATTTATACGCATACACCCGTAGCAGAGTTTAATGGTCTATCCGATACAATTGCGCTTCCACCTGGATATCGCAGGTTTTTACGCCTTGGTCTCGCCAAGGAATTATCCTCGGCCTTTGATGCCGGCCTAACACCTGAGTTGCAGATGTCGGCGATCGAAGCAAAATCAGATGTCAAGCGAGCTAATATGCGTCTTAGCGATCTCTCATCTGGTCTTGCTGGTGTGCTCTTTGGAGGCGCGGGTCCGCACTATAATATTTATTCGGACACGTAATGCTGTATCCAGGGTTTATTTCTGGCAGTTACGTCTCGCAGAGTCCATTCGCCGACTGTGAACGGACAGTCAACTGGTATCCAGAGCCGATTGAGCCGCAGTCGGTTCCATGGCGAGCGGCGCTCTATCCGTGCCCTGGGTTCTCGAATTACGTCACGGTTTCCAACATCAACACACGCGCCCTATTCTCGATGGCTGGGAACGTCTATGGGGTCATTGGCGATGGGGTCTACAAGTTCACCTCGACAAACTCTGCGAGCATCGTAACGGACGGCACTGTCGCGAATGACCCCAACCCAGCCCAGATCGCGAGCAATGGTGACGCGGGAGGAGAGCTCCTTATCGCATCTGGCGGGAATGGGTATCTCCTCACGATTGCCTCCAATACTCTGACGACCATCTCGGCATTGGCGAACAAGTGCACAATGGCCGGCATGATCGACGGGTATTTTCTGGCCTTCGACAGCAGTGCCTCGAAGTTCTTTATCAGTGATCTCAACGATGGCACCTCATGGGATGCGACCCAGTATGCCCAACGTAGTATTGCCCCTGACCCCTGGAAAGCGATGGTCGTCGATGGGAGCCGTCAAATTTGGCTCATTGGTGAACAGACTGGTGAAGTCTGGTATGACGCGGGGACCAGTCCTTTCCCGTTCGCGCCAGTGCCTGGGGCGGTCTTCGGATATGGCACCCCGGCCCCCTTCTCGGTCAAGTTGGCTGGAACGGCGATGTGCTGGCTCTCACAGACGACTGACGGGGCTGGTATCGTGGTCGCCACCGCTGGTGTGGTTCCTCAACGGATTAGCACCTACGCGGTCGAGACAGCGATTGCAACCTATGCGCGAGATTTCGTCATCACTGACGCCGAGGCCGTGGTGTATTCAGAAGCGGGGCATACGTTCTACTGCCTGAGCTTTCCCAGTGCAAATGCCACCTGGGTGTTCGATCTCACAACTGGCGTCTGGCATGAGCGTGGGGTTTGGGATGACGAGGCCGGGGCATTTGACGTGTGGTCGCCGCGTAGTCATTGCTATGGGTTTGGGCAGCACCTTATCGGGGACCGGACCACAGGTCAGATTTGCACGATGGATACCAGCTACACCGACGAGTGTGATGGGTCCACGATCCGCCGGCTACGTATCCCCCCACCCATGTTCCGTGCTCCCGGCGTGCGACGGATGTTCGTGAGTCGCATGGAACTGGTCATGGAAACAGGATTAGGCACGTCCACAGGGCAAGGATCAGACCCCCAGGTTATGTTGCGATCGAGCACGAATGCGAAGACCTGGTCAGGGCAGCGCTTGGCCTCGGCGGGGAAGATCGGGGAATACAATGCCCAAGTGGTATGGACTCGTTTACCGTCTAGCACGAAGATGTGGGTGCCTGAGATTACGGTAACTGACCCTATTCCGTGGCGAATCATGGGTGCAGAGATTGATGGACGTGGATTTTTCGGGCAGGGTGCATAATGGCAACGCAGTTGGCCCCTGTCCCCGAGTATGTCGTTGAGGCACCAGTCACTAACGGTAGCATCACGGGCCGTGTCACTCGGGCGATGCGGTATTGGCTCCTGGCATTAGCCGATAGAGTGAATACGACGCCCAATCGCATTGCGTCAGCGACCGCCTCGACACAATCTGCATCTATTTCAGCGACAGCGTTTCCGCTCTCATCTGTGCTGCCAGGGCTTTATAGGCTCTCTATGGCCGCGCGGATTACCAGGGCGGCGTCGTCGAGTAGTTCGTTAATTGTGACCTTCGGGTGGACGCAAGCCGTTTCTTGCACGCTGGCAAGCGTTGCTATGACAGGGAACGCTACTACAACTGTGGGGACGGCCTCATTCCTTGTGCGAGTCGATCAGGACTCATCTATTACCTATGCCACAACCTATGCGTCGAGTGGTGGAACGACGATGCAGTATCGTGTAGATGTTGTTTGTGAGCAAGTGTTGTGACGTCTCGTATTCTTCCACCCGAGGAATGGTCGAAGCTCGAAGGGACACTGCTTGGAATGTCTTGGCAATCGTTGGATCGAGAGATAGACATTGTGCTTGTTGTTGAACAAGACGATGAAATCGTGGCCTGCACATCCTTCCTGCCACGGTGGCACATGGAAGGAACATGGATCTCGCCGAAGTATCGAAAAAAACCTTCGGTCGTGAAGCGTGGACTTTACGCGATGTACGAGACCGCGACAGCTTTAGGGGCGAAAGAGTTAATGATGGTATCCGTGGACGATGAGGTGAGTACGATCTGTCGTCGGTTGGGTAAATCCTCTATTTACATGACAGGTGATCATTTCTCGATAGCGTTGTAATGAGGAGTAATTAGCGTGCCACCTGAATTGACGAACAATACGCCGGATGTGTTCCGTTACAGGGGCCCATCGGTTACTGCGAATAATCCTACGTCTACGCAAACAGGGGGATCTGATATGGGAGCAGGGGCAGCAATGGCCGCTCAAGAGGGCGCGCAAGCGGTAGGGAATGTTTGGAGTTCTAAAATAGCAGCGAAGTCAGCAAAAGAATCTTCAGCTGTTCAAGAGCGTATGGCGAATAAAGCTGCTGATGCGAGAGTGCTTGCAGCGAAAGTAAGTCAAGATTTCCTGACAGAGCAGGGGCGTGTCCTTCGTGGCGACACAGAGACTGCTCGACGGGGGAATTACGGGCAATGGCTTGCAGACTTACGTAATACTCGTGGGGCGCAGAATGCAGCGTTAACGAGAGATTACAACATCGCTGGTGATTTGGGATTTAACGCAAGAAATCAGTATGTCTCTGAGGGGAAAACCGCAGTCGATCTTGCGAACACCGAGTCAGTGAACGACTACAACAGATACGCCTCTCAACAGGCACTGGCAGGGAAGTTACGTGACATGATTGGTGGTCCTCGTGGGCAGATTGCGGAACACGTAAAGGGTAAGTTTGTCGCGCCAGATCCGTTCCGGGAAAGGCCGCTAGAGTTGCCGCCAGAGCTTGATATTCCTGGGTATGTCCCTCAATTTAACCGAAATGCGTAACTTGTACGACTTTCTTGTTTATACAAGAGGATCTCACTATGGGTAGCAGCCAATCACAGGAAACGCCGTTCTATCTCATCGATCTTCCCAGGAGTAACGCGTAATGGCTAGTGCAGCACAGGACGCCAAGGACCGTGCGATCCGCAGGGCGAACGCCGAGGCTGGGGATCATGACCCGCGCTACCGGCACGAGTTCCCCGATCTATACGACGCAGACGGCAATCCCGTATACGGTGGCATGCATCCAGACCCTGATTACCCGCAGACCGAGGATACTACCGGCACGGTCGGGACTCCAGGCAACCAGGGTGGTCCTGGTTCTAGTGGCGGCGATCCCGGCAATGGCGATCCCGGCAATGGCGATCCCGGCAATGTCGATTATGAGTCTGGTGACGTCACTAACCTGACCCCGGACCAGCACCTGCGATACCTCGAATGGATGAGCCGTAACCCTGGCGACTGGCGTAGGGCGTCTCAGGCGTTAGGGTTTGACACACGTCAGGCCCAGGCGCAGGCTCCCGGCCCAAACAAGGGTGCCGGCGAGATGCTCTCGAAATACTTTATTCAGACACAGGGTCCGTGGCAACACGGCGATGCGACCCAGGCGGCCCGTGATCCGGCCGATCTCGCGGCAGCGCTCATTATCGACCGAGATCGCGATAAGTGGGAGCAGGATTTAAAAGCGGCCGCCACGGCTGCCGGGTCCGAGTATGACTCTAGCGACTTGGACGGCATTATTCGCAATTTTAGTTATGCGGACAATGCAGGGAAAGATCCGCAGGATTTCATCGACAACGCGATAGAAACCTATCGGATGCGCGGACAGTCTGGCGGCGACCGTGCAGCGGGAGGCTATAACACCTTATGGGCGGACGAGGACCCGTCGCGATATTCGGTGCAACCCACCGATGACGCATTTGGTATCGGCGGGCCGGACCCGTCGGCTGACCACGCGGCGGAACTTGATCGGCTGCAAGAGTTACAGTACGGATTATCTGACGAGGAGCGTTCGACGAGAGGGCCGGCCTGGACCGCGATCCAGGCCCAGATCGAGGGGATGTATGGCGGCGCATATGACACTGCCCAGGCAGCCAAGGCGGCAGCCGCGGACACATCGTCCAATGTTCCTCCGCCTACCGGCCCCCCGCCTACCGGCCCCCCGCCGGGCGCCACGTATGCGGACACTCCTCCAGCTCCCTACAGTGCACGGCCCACGAATCGGACGTGGGGAGGGACGCCCTGGCCGACGGCGCCCTACGGCGGCACGATGTCGGGAATCCTTGGTGGCGGTGAGGCGGCGGTACGGGCGAGCGGCGTCACTCCGGAGGGGTCGTCCGCCAGCACGATGGGGGACATCACTGGCCGGGATCGGGGAGCCCAGCCGCCTCCTGCGTGGGGCGGCGGATATGTCCCTCCCCCACCTGGCCGCTCGAGGGGGTTCGTTGACAGGCAGTATGGGGAGGCCGTAGACGACTACATGCAAGGGCCGGGCTTCAGCGCGACGCCGTGGCGCCAACCTGGCGCCGAGTCGGACGCAAGCGGACGCCGCGGTCGGCGGTGGCGCCGGCGGGAGGCTAGGACTACTGCCGACAACCGGGCACTCGGCACCGCAACGGCGAACAACCAGATGACAAAGGCGGAACGGGCGCGATTGGCGTGGGAGCGATGGAACCAGCCACGGGCCCAGGCGATTGACCCAACATGGGAAGGCGGAGGACAGTAACGATGGCTTGGACACCTGACCCGAACATTCGCGGACTGGCGGGCACGTTTGATTATTCCGCCCCGACGACGCCGAGTGCTCCGCCCTACGGGCAACCCTTCTATACCCCCTCGTCGCCATACCAGGCTCCGAGCCCCTATCAGGCGAACCCGTACACGGCGCCGACCTATCAGGGCGCCACGCCGTTTGGGCGGCCCGAATACGAACAGGCCGCGCCATTTACCTCGCCGACGGCGGGGGACATGCAGCAGTCCCCCGGCTACCAGTTCAGATTGACCGAAGGACAGAAAGCGTTAGAGCGATCTGGGGCCGCGAGAGGCGTGACGAACACGGGCGGCAACATGAAGGACATCCTGGACTACGGGCAGAATGCGGCGAGCCAGGAATATGGGAATGTCTACGGCCGAAAATTGCAGAACTACAACACGAACGAGCAGAACCGCTACAACGCCTACGCGGCGAACTACGGCAATGCGGCGAACGCCTACAGTATGAACGAGGCCAACCGCGCTAGCGCCTTCGGCACCAATGCGGCCAACGCCTTCCAGGCGTATGGCACGAACGAGCTCGGACGAGCGAACGCCTACGGCATGAATGAGGCGGCGCGGCAGGGCGCGTATAACGTAAACGAGGCGAACGCTCAGGGCGCCTACGCGACGAACGCTGCGGCGAACCAGTACGCCTATCAGCAGAACGCGAATCAGCAGCAGCAGGATTATCTCAACCAGTTCAACTCCTGGGTGCAGTCGTATAATCAGTGGCGGCAGACTGGTGCGGATCGGTTCGATGAGCAGTACAAGACGCAGCCGCCGCGGTAGGGACGCCATATGCCATTCCAATACACACCATTCCAGAACCCATATGTCGGCTCCATGGCGAGCCTCATCAGCAGGGGCGGCGAGAGGGAGGCGCAGGCAGCCCTGCGCCTTGCCGAGATAGAAGCGGGAGCGGGTCAGCAGCGGGCGAATGCGTGGGGCGGAGCCATCGAAGGCGTAGCTAGTGCCGCGACCGCTGGCCTCCAGCAATGGCAGGAGGCCAAGGAGCGGGAGAGGGAGCAGGCATACGTGGACCTGCAACGGTCTCGCCAGGCGGAGGGGTGGGAACGAGAGGATGCGCTGAACGCCAGCAAAGCCCTGGCGACCCAGAGGTTTGGGGAGGCCCAGAGGGGGACGATGGACACGCCGATAGGCCAGATGCCTTTGGGTGGGCATACGTTCGAGGACGTCGCCCCGTCCGACCCCGGCGACTTGCCATCGCGGACGCTTGTGCCAGGTAAGAATCCGTATCTGCGAACGGATAGGGGTATTGAGCTGTGGAACACAGAGACGTTCATGCAGCAGGCTGCCGTGGACGGGACCCCAATCGACGTGATGATCCCCTACATTCAGTTCATGGAGTCCGCGAATAACACGAAGAACGCGAACCTTGACTCGACGATCACCTCTGCGAAAGAGGCGGCTGCACGTCTCGCGGTCCTGAGCCCAGAGGCGCTCATAGAGATAGCTCCAGCCGCGTTGGATTTCTTCAAGGACAGCCTGCCGGAGAATATGCTCCAGCCGTTCTACCAGCTCCTGGAGGCCGGTGACGAGCCGTCACTCCGGAGGATGCTCGTGCAGTTCTCGGGGGTTGAGCACCAGTACCAGGTCCGCGACAAAGAGGACGACGTATTCAACCTATCGACCGGACAGCAGGTGCAAACGGGCGTGCCCCCGAAAGGTACGCTTGTCAAGGTTCCCAATCCAGACGGCGCCGGGCTACCACCCGTCTGGGGCTACGCAGAAGAACACGCCGAAGCCTACGTGCCGAGTGCTACGGCGGCGGACTACACCGACGTGAAGGCTATCGTACGCGGGATGAAGGCCGGCACGCTCCCGCCGCAGCTCCCAGGGCGTGCCTCTCCGGGGTATCTCATGCTTATGGCTGAGACAGAGCGAGAGGGATTCGATCTCGCCACTGCGGCGACCGACTGGATCGCGACAACAACCCATCTCAGGTCAATAAACTCCACCAAGCAATTAGCGTTGCGGCAGGGGATCGAGACGCTCCCACCGATGCTGGACATTGTGGAGGACTTGGCGAGACAGTGGGCCGCTGGCGACTATCCAGTACTAAACAAGGTCCGACTTGAGCTGGCGAAGGGCGGCGCGGACGGGCCAGAAGCGGCCGTCATCGCCAATGATCTCGAGGCGATGATCGCCGACATCACTGCGGACCTCGGCAATGTCTACATGGGTGGCAACTCACCTACCGACCATGCGCTCAGGCTTGCAGCGAAGTCCCTCAACGCGGAATGGTCTGAAGAGGTCTTGTTGTCGATGGTCGCGCTTGCGCGAAGGAACATTCAGATTAGGAAAAACTCAATACGCAACGTAGGCGCCGCCGGGGTGCAGAGCGATTTCTATGGCTTTAATACCAGGGACGTGCCACCTGGTGTGTCCACGGGTACGAGGCTATGGAACCCTCACCTTGAGTCTATAGTGAACGTCGCATACGCAGACGTGAATGCGGCTCTCGAGGCCGGATTAACAAGAGTAGAGGGTGCCAGTGCACCGGTGGCCGTCGACTGGTTTGAAGACGAATAGGTTATGGCCCAACAACCACGCGCTGATGATCCCCGATTCGGGGTAGTAAGTAATGACCAGTCCGGGACACCCATTACTACGGCGCCCCGATTTGGGGCAATTAGCGACGACCAGTCCGGGGCCCCGCAAGGTGCCGAGCAGCGGCGGCGCAACGACCGTGTAGCCGAGATACTCAAGGGGCCGATGCCGCTCACGGCCACACAGAAGGATCAGGTGCGGGTAGCGGCCAGTGGGGCGAACAATCGCGCCGACCTCACGGCGTCTTTCGTTGCCGCGAAGATACCGAGAAGTGTCTTTACCGGGGGCGGCCCATTAGTCGAGATTCTCGACATGGTGGATGTGCCAGAGTCCGCGCCCCCATTCGGGCAAGCGCAGACCCTTGTCGGGCGGGGGCTCGACCGGGTTGTAGACGTCGGCGCCAATGCCGTCATCGGTGCCGCGAAGTCGGCCGGCGGCCAGGTGCTCAGGGGGGGGGCATGGTTGCGGGAGAATGTCCCGGGCGTCCAGGCACTCGAGGACGCCACGGGCGGGCCGTGGGCGACGGTGGACCCGGCATCGCTCGAGCTCGAGGGGACGGCCCAGAAAGTCGGGGCGACCGCGGAGCAAGTCGGCGAGTTCTTCATACCTGGGGTTGTCGGGCCGAAGATCGCAAAGAGGGTGCCAGCAGTCGTCCGAGCCGGCCAGCGCGCCTATGAGGGACTGTCTGCCGGCGGCATCACGCTGGCGCAGGGCGGCACGATCCCAGAGGCGGCCGCCTCGGCTGGCCTGGCTGCCGTCGTCCCAGAGGTGGGCCGGTTAGCCAGCAGGGTGGCGAGACCCGTGCGGGAGAGCGCCGAGAGGAGTATGGCGCAATCGCTGGCGGCTAACACCAACGCGGCGAAAGCCGAAGCCGCAGAGCTCGCCCCCCAAATGTTAGAGCGTGGCGTGGGTGGGACCCAGGGGGGCCTGTTCCGCCGATCCGAGCAGATGGTGGAGCGCATCGGGTCGCAGATCGGGGCCACAGTCGAGACGGCAAGGGCAGCGGGGACGACAGTCGCCACGGCCCCGCTCGTAGCCGCGATGCGTCAGTCTCGGCTGGCATCCCAGGGCGGAGTGGGTCTTCCCGACGTCCTCCCCGGCACTGAGCAAATTGTCAGGACGCTCGAAAGGCTCGAGGAGTTCCTGGTCAAGTTTGGAGACACCATTTCTATTGAGAAAGCGCAGGCGATCAAGCAGGGGTGGGCGCAGATCGTGAGCAAGTCTGGGCTGTATGGAGCCAAGGCCGACGCTGCCCCGACAGACCTGGCTACCGCCTGGGCGTATCGTGAGGGCGCCGCAGCGATGCGGAGAGCGGTCGGGGGGGCAAGCCCCACGCTCGACAAGCTCAACAAGGAGTTTGGTTTCTGGAAGGGGCTCGAGGACGTGCTAGGGGCCACCATTCTGCGGACGCAGGCGCAGGGCCCAGGGCTGACCCAGGCGATCACGGGCTCCGGCGGCGGCGTCATCGTCGGCGCGGCCACGCAAGATGTGGGGCTCGGGCTCCTCGGGTACGCCGTTACGGCGAGCGTGACGAGGCTTCTTCGGTCGCCCATATTCAGGAATAAGGTGTCGGGGCCCATGAAGAATGCGCTCGCTGACGCACTGGCCTCCGGAGACCGGGGGCGCGTATTGCAATCTATCGCGACTATCACATCCGCCTTCCCGTCTATTCTTGGGCGTGCCGGGCGAGAGCAGCAGAGGTAGGGCACATACATGTCAGGCACCCTCACACCCACACCGTTCCAGACCGTGCTCGACGCGACAGGCGTGGCCGTGTCTGGGGCCAAGATATACGTTTATACGGCAGGCACCACAACGGCGGCTTCGACGTACACCACCGCAGCGCTGTCGGCGGCCAATACGAACCCGATTGTCGCGGATAGCTCGGGCCGGTATACCGCGTACCTGCCGGCGGGCGCGAATCTGAAGCTCATTTATAAGACGTCGGGCGATGTCACGATCCGGGAACAAGACAATGTGTTGAGTGTGCCGGGGTCGTCGGTCAACCTCGACGTGACAGGCACGGTCGGCGAGGCCGTGACAGCTGGGCAGGTGCTCTATATGAGTTCTGGCGGGGAAGCGTCCCCGCTGACGAAGGGATTGTGGTATCTCACCGACTCTGATGCGACCCCGACTTCGACGTTGCCCCAGAGCGTGGGGATGGCGATTAGTGCTATTGCGATCAATACGGCAGGGACTATTCGACTGGCGGGAGAGGCGACGACTGCCGGATCGGTTGTGGTTGGCTCGACGTATTACGTGGGCGCAACGCCTGGCGCAATCGTGGCCTCGGCTCCTACCAATTCGCGTGTAGTGGGGGTGGCGAATACGAC
>Ga0114993_10006051_pt1 | contig 11491 bp, 9 predicted proteins | sample ArcticOcean_MG_C_FD_87042 | JGI IMG/M metagenome (GOLD analysis project Ga0114993, IMG submission 87042) | Marine microbial communities from western Arctic Ocean - ArcticOcean_MG_CB2_150 | ecosystem: Environmental > Aquatic > Marine > Oceanic | place: Arctic Ocean: Canada Basin | collected...
AAGGGTGTTGTACACCAACCCTTGTGGTTTCACTCAAGGGGGGGCACTCGCTTTACTCAACACCAGGAAGGGAGTGTGTATCCATCAAACAGAGAGCCAGTGTCCTCCCAAAGGGTTCCAGATGATACATCGTCTAACGACACATAGATCATACATTGTGAGGCAGGATTGGTATCTATCCTCTGCATGACCAACAAATCTTGAACATTGGTGCCACTGATATAACCAAATCTCATGATCATTGTCTCAGTTCCATCCGTAACCGTGACTTCATCATTGTTTACTGAATAAGTTGACATGGGCTCGTCCCGGCGACAAAGTGTGTCTTGTGGTGTGGTTATTGTGACTTCATCAGATTCACACAGGTTATTGTTAGCATCGTATTCGGTGACGCCAGAAAGGTCACCATTTGAACCGAAGTACACACCATAACAGGCGCCCATTGGTTCACCACTGCCTTGATTGGAAGAGGTCGATTCACACGTTCCATCGCTCGTATCATACACGTAAACACCAAGGGGGGGATCCACGACATTAGTGGATGAAGAATCGGTGCATCCAGAAAGAGAGATTGCAAGCAAAAGTATCAGCACTAAAAGCAGTTGACGCATGTCCTTGGCAAGAACCCTTCAAGGAAAAGGGTTTTGGAAAACGCAAGGAAAAGAGTTTTGGGAAACGAGAATTGTGACAAACTCTTGTGGATCCGGACTCAATCTTGACGGACAGATCCAAGATGGAGCTTCATGTAAGCGACGAGGCTTCCAAGAAGGCGTCCTGCACGCTTGCCGTGCTCAGTGAGTCGATAGGTGACGCGCACGGGCGGTCCCTCGGTGACGATTCTGTCGATGAGCCCATTCTCGGTGCACTTGCGCAACTTGTCGGACAGGGTTCGGCTGGAGATGCCGGTGAGCAGATTTCGCAGTTCGTTGAAGCGGCGATCTCCAGCGATGTAGAGTGTTGCGAGAATCTCGATGGTCCAACGGCTCGTGAACACCTCGAGCGCTTCGACCGCGGCCTCGACCTCCCAGGATATATCGTGTGCATCACTCGGGTGCTCGGCGAAGATCTGGCGGATTCTCGCCCCCATCCCCTCGCTCGTGACGACGCAGGATTCAATCTCTTTCAGGCTCTCAGGGGATAGGATCATCGGCGGTTCAGGCATGGGTTCAACCTCAAGTGTTCTCAATCAAACAAGGTGTGGAATTTGCACTCTGCTTTAACCTTTACAACTCCGCAGTCTAAATATGAAGGGTCGAGGGCGGTTTACTAACCACACTGGGTTAGGGGTCAAGTCACATGGATGTATGGATGGAAGAATGGGTTGAAGCGCAGTTGAATCAGAATCGAAAAGTGGTGAAGGGATGAGCCTGTCCACCGTGGTTCGCTGAGGTTTGCTTGTGTTCGCCCTCGGACTCGTCGTGCTCTCATTCCGCTCGAATATCGCTATTAATATTCACCTTCGCTGCCAACCACGGCAAAGATAATCACTGCGTAGATGAGTACGACCACGATGGTCACGCCGATGTTGATCCAACCCACGATGTTCGCCGCATTCGCGGTCCCGTGGTCCGGGTGACCTGGATTCACCTTGGTGATCTCAAGAGCCGAGCTGGCGAGAATCACCGCGGGAATCGAGAGGAAGCAGCCACAAGACATCCAGGAAAGACATGCGAGGACCAAGGCGAGTGTAGCCTGAGTTGCGGGAAACATGCCCACCATCGGTTGCCCTGACACCGCGTACTGGGTGGGTTGCCCTGACACCGCGTACTGGGCGGGTTGCCCGGTCATGTACTGGGCCTGTGGCGCGGCCTGTGGTGCGGGCTGTTCGGTGCCGTACTGCTGTTGAGGCGGGGGCTGAGCATAGGGATCGTGTGGTTGCACAGACCCCTCTCCGCCCCGGAGGCCATCTTGGAGGATGATGATGGCTTCGGTTCACGGTTCAAGCATCACTGTAGGTAGGCCGACGGCCCTCGATGAGAGCTGAGAGTCCTTCCAAGGCGTCTTTCGTTGCGAAAATGTCGTCGAGCCCCGCGAGTTCGAGTGCAAGGCCTGCTTGAAGGTCATCTCCGGTGTTGACCGCACCATCGAGAAGGTCATTGGCCATTCTGAGGGCGATTGGTGCGACCCTGGCGAGCGACTTCATCTGACGGCTGACATTTCGGTCCTCGACATCGAATCCTGTCGGGCAGTCACCTGTGAGGAGAATGGCCATGTTCGCATCACTGTAGAAGGCGGTTGCGAAAGCGGAGACAGGATGGTCTTCATCCGAAGGTGAGCCTGGATACTTGTTGGCGGGCTTGCCGGTCTGTGCGATGGCCTCGACTGTGGCGGCCACATCCGCGGGCTCGACCAGGTGTGTGAGCAGGCCCAGTGCATGGGCGGTGTTCGGGTCGACGAAATTGCCAGCGAGGACGGCCCAGCGGGCCGCTTCGATTCCGCAGATGCGCACGGTTCGCTGGGTGCCACCGAGACCCGGATAAATGCCGATGCTGGTCTCGGGGAAACGGAATTGACTGCGCCGTGTACCGACTCGATGATCGCAGGCGAGCGCGAGTTCGAGTCCACCGCCGAGCGCGAGTCCCGTGGTCAGGGCGATCGTCGTCTTCGGACTGCTCTCGAGTTTGTCGAGAACCGCATGGCCGAAGGCGGTGAAATCGTAGATGTCGGACACGGCATCCGCACGAATCTTATCGACGAAGAATTTCACATCCGCACCCGCGACGAAGGCCTTGCCCGCGCCTTCGAGAACGATCGTCGTGACGCTGTCGTCGTCGTTGAGGTCGTCGAGAACAGCACCGAGTTGGGCGACGACGGCTCCGTTGAGCGCATTCATCGCCTCGGGGCGATTCAGTTGGACGGTGGCGATGCCACCGCTCTGCCTCACGTCGATGAAGTTGAATTCCCAGCCATGGCCGGTTCCAGCCTTGATGGCGAAGAACTCGGGCAGCGTGAATCCTGCGAGTTCAGTATAGGCAGAGGCCATCCGATGGGCCTCGTCCAGACCGATCGCATTCATGATCTCGAACGGACCGTTCTGCCAACGCAATCCGACCTTGGCGCCACGGTCGACATCCTCCATCGAGCAGATCCCTTCGGCGACGATCTGAGCGGAGACGGCAAAGACCTGGCCGAGCAGGCGCTCAGCAATCGTCGTCGCTGCTTGTTCTGAACATTCCGCATCACCTTCGATGGTCCACATCTCCTCATTCGCGACCAGATCTCGCAGGCTTGCAGCACCTGTGAAGCGCGTGGTCTCGAGTTGTTCTGCCAGATAATCGGTGGAGTGCAGTGCAATCGGCGGCCCGGTCAGATTCATCAGAGCGAAGGGACCCATGCCGATGTCGAACGCCTTGCAGGCGGCCGCATCGATCTGCGCGGTGCTCGCGATGCCCTCCTCGAGCAGGAGGCAGGCCTCGTTGAGCCAGGGCACAAAGAAGCGGTTGACCACAAAGCCAGGCCGGTCCTTGCACACGATGACGACCTTGCCGAGCATCTTGCAGAACTGCTCTACACGGGCGATGGTGGCCGACGAGGAGAGGTCGGATGGAATGACCTCGACCAGCCGATTCTTGGCTGGGTGGAAGAAGAAATGCAGGCCGATGAAGCGATCTGGCCGTGCGGTCGCTCGCGCGAGGTCATTGACGGAGAGCGAGGAGGTGTTGGAGGCGAGAATCGTGTTCTCGCCACAGGCTGCATCGAGCGTCTCGAATACGGCGCTCTTGACCTCGAAGTCCTCAAAGACAGCCTCAATCACGAGATCGGTATCCGCAGCGACGTTCTCCACGCCGACCACGCCGGTGATTCGTCCCATGATGTCCTCGACCTGAGATTCGGAGAAGATGCGGCGATCGACAGCCTCGCCGAGCAGCTTCGCAATCGTCGCTTGACCGCGGTCAACCCATTGCTGTTCTCGGTCAACCATCTGGACGGTGAACAGTTCCTGTGCCGTCTTCTGAGCGATGCCACTCCCCATGTTTCCCGCGCCCACGATGGCGACGGTCTCAATCGGGTTCATGGAGCGCGCGACCCGAACTCCCCCCATGAATCCAGCGGCGGGGGTGCAAGGAATCATGCATCAGGTTCAACACCCCCACCGGCACGTGGGCACACATGGTCTCTGAGCAGGACTTCGTTTCCGCCTTCCGCACCTATCAGGATGTCCTCAACGACCCTGATGCCCGGGTTTCTGAAGCCCGCCCCGCAGTCGATGCTCACATCGAGACGCTAATCCAGAGCCTGCCTCGCGCGGTGCAGCCGGCAGCCCGCGGTCGCATCGTCGCCCAACTCGACCAGATTGAGGAGGCTGCGAAGGCGCGCGCGGCAGAGATGGCAGAGAAACTCCCACAGTTTGAGGAGGAGTCGGAATCCATGGATGTCCTTGCGACCTCCACCCGCGTGGAAGGCCTCTATCCCAACGGGAATTGGTACCCAGCAACCATTGCAGAAGTGCACAGTGCGGATTCCGATGATGTTCATTATATTCTCAATTGGGATGATGGTGATTCGCAGCATCGCCAACAACCCGCTGCCAATGTGAGACGTTTGGATGCGGAAGCTGAGCCTGAGCCTGAACCCGAACCAGAGCCTGAGCCCGAACCTGAACCCGAACCAGAGCCTGAGCCAGAACTTCCATCCCCGCCGCCACCTCCGGAACCCGAGCCATCGATCGGCAATCTGGTCGCACTCTCGGAGGATATCTCACAATTCCGTCTCAATGGCGAGAAGCGACGCCGGATCGAGGCCGAGGGCAATGCGACCTTCCTGCTCGATTTCGAGATTGTCGAGATCAACCGAACGATGGGCATCGGCCTGTCCGATGATTTCCGCGGTGGCCAGACGCTGATTGGAACCGCGGATGGAATCGACGTCGCCGTTCGTCTCCCTCACGTGCGGAATGATGAGTATGAGGTTGGCCAATCAACCGCTCTGGAAACGAGGATCAGCGAGTACAAGGCGGTGACCCGCCGCTTCGAATTCACAGCAATCTGATTCCACCAATCAAGGACCCCACTCCCTTCATATCCCGGCAAGGATGACCGAAGGTCATGCGCTTGCGTGCAGTCGTGTTGACGCTTCTCCTGCTGGCGGTGCTCGCTGGACCTCTGGCAGAGGGGCATCCGAGTGGTCGACACAATTCGACCGGCGGCTGTTCATGCCATTCCGGGGGCTCAGGCCAGGTCACGCCCATCTTCTCCGGCCTGCCCAGCTCCTATGTGCCTGGACAGTCCTATTCCGTGGGTATATCCGGTACAGGAGGTCCGAGTGGCGGCGAGGGTGGTTTCTCCCTCACGGCGAACAAGGGTTCGTGGTCCAATCCCGGTACCAGCGTGAAAATCGACGCTTTGAGTGTGACCCATAGCGACGAGACCCGCCGCTCTTGGACGGTGACTTGGATCGCACCTTCTATTGGTCAGGGTACAGCGACCTTCAATGTGGCCGTCAACAATGTGAATGGCAATGGACAGAACAGCGGCGATGGCTGGGGTGTGCGCAGTCTGCAGGTGCCTGAACAGGCGCAGGCGAACAATGAGCCGAGTGCCTCGAACCTGCAGTTGAGTCCATCCGACCCGACAGCAGCCACCGGCCTCGCGCTGTCCTATACCTACAGCGATCCGGATGGTGATCCCGAGAGCGGCACCACGATTCGCTGGTCCCGCGACGGTTTCCTCGTCTCCGGATTCAATGACCAGATGTCGATTACAGTGGTCAAGGGTGAAGAGTGGTTTGTCGACGTCACGCCTTCGGATGGCGAGGACGATGGCACGACGATGAGTGCCGGGCCGGTCACGATTGGCAATGCTGCGCCGTCGGTGGACAATGCTCTCATCACGCCGACCAGTCCGGGTGAGATGGATGTGCTCAGCACTTCGTACGATTATTCGGATGCGGATCTGGATTTGGAATCGGGTTCGACGATTGCTTGGTATCTGGACGGAAGCCGCGTGACTGAATTGGATGATTCGACCTCGGTCTCCCACCTGATGACACGTCAGGGAGATCAATGGCAGTTCTCGGTCCTGCCCTCGGATGGCAGTGATATCGGAACTGAAGTCTTCAGTGATATCGCCATCATCGATTTTTCGAACAATGCACCGACCTGCTCAGCATTGAGCCTGACACCTCTGAATCCCTCCACTGAAGATGCTCTCAACACAGGTTGGCAGTACAACGATGTTGATGGTGATTCATCGTCTGACGAGGAGATCGAATGGTTCCTCGATGGTGCTTATGTGCCCGCGCTCGATGGTGTATTGGTTCTGCCTGCGAATCAAACAGGCAAGGCCGACTCCTGGAATTTCCGCATGCGCGTTTCAGACGGTATGATGTGGAGCGATTGGTCGGTCTCGTCGAGCGTGACGATTCAGAACAGCCCGCCGCAGGCGACGGGTGTATTCGACATCGAACCGATTCAGGCGACCTCTTCGGATGATCTGGTTCTGAGACTGACCTACAGCGATGTCGATGGTGATTCCGAAAGTGGTTCCGTGCTCAATTGGTACCGGGACGGGCAGTTGCAGGCGCTGTATTCGGGCTTGGCAACGGTCCCTGCCTCTGCGACCAACCGCGGTGAGACCTGGATGGCGCGCTATTCTCCACGCGACGGAACGGTCTATGGTGATCAGGTCCAATCCACGAGTGTCACGATTGCCAACAGTCGAGCCGTGGTCACCAACCTCAGCCTGTCTTCGGACGGCACGGCACTGCAACCGCTCATTCTCGCACTGCAGACCGTGGATGCGGATTGGGATGAAATCGAGGTGAGCATCCGCTGGATTCGCGATGGGTTCCAGGTCGGCAAACTTGACAACGCGACCTCGGTCGACACCGAATGGCTTGATGTCGGTCAGTATTGGAGTGTTGAGATAGACCTTCATGATGACTTCGCCGGTAGTCCGACCGTGCTATCGAACATCGTCTGGATCTCCAATCTCCTGCCGACCGCGGACTTCGTAACCAGCGAGGTCGTCCTGATTGAAGCCACCACCGTTTTCGACGGCTCGCTCTCCTCAGATCTCGACAGCGGTATCGCTGCTTGGTTCTGGGATGTGGCTGGAACAATCCACTCGGGACAGCGGGTCGAGATCATCATCACCGAACCGACCACGATTGTCAACCTCACCGTCATCGATTTCGATGGGGGCCAGCATAGCATCGAGCGCACCCTGACCGCAGTTTGGGGTGAGACGCCGATGAATCTGGATGCCTACGTCACGAGTGGAGAGGTGCGTCTGGATTGGGACTGGACCGGGGAGGCGACGAACTTCACAATCTGGCGCACACACGAGCCCGTGACCCACTCCAGTGGATTGGGCGTGCTCGAACCTCTGGCGACGACCAGCGCGACGGACTGGGCTGAGCCGATGCACCTCGCGGGCACCTACCATTACACCGTCACGGCAGACATCGGCGATGTGCACAACCCCCGAATCTCCAGCAACTCGGTGAGCGTGGATCTTGAAATTTCTCAGATGGAGGCCGTCGAACCCGCGGCCGACATGGAGGCGGGGACAGGTGCGCTGTCGGTTCTGCTGTTCCTGACGATTTTCGCCACCTTGGCCACCGCGCTGATGGACCGCTTCCTCGGGAGGCGTTCCTGATGCGGCGCACCTTCATCCTCGCAGGCCTCCTCCTGCTCGTATTGGTCGTACCTTCCCACTCGGCGAATCCCGGCGGCATGGGCGATTCGAGCCGCGATTTCTCCTGCGGCGGTTCCTGCCACGGCGACCCTGGTCTGTCTCAATCCTCGAGCGCGGAGTTCCAATTCGAACTGGATCGGGCGTCGGCCTATGTCGGCGGCCCTATTTCGATCACGGTCAGCGCGACGGGCATGGAGTTGTCACCGCGTGGACTGGTCGGCCTGTTCCTGCTTGCGGACACGCATGGCGTGGCCGATACACCCGAGGATGCGGGTTGGACGATCCTCTCGGATGGTGCGGGGGGTTCAGGTAATTACGTCGAGAACCACGCTTTCGATTCAACCACGGGAGTCAGTGTGACCTGGAGTCTGATCGCACCACCCTCAGAAGGTGTGTATACCCTCTATGCCCAAGCCCACCATGGTGGCGACGGCTCACCCCGGATGAATCTGTCACAGGCCTTCACCATCGATGTCGGGCCGATTCCGGAGAATCTTCCTCAGATGATCGATTGGGAACCGATGACCTCGCGAGGACTCGGTGAAACGAGCACGATGACCCTCCCTGTGGTCAATGCCACATCTGTCCACCTGGAGTACAGGATTGGAGAGGGTCAGATCACATCGGTGGCGGTCGGATTGGAGAACAATGTCTGGACCACTGAGTTGCCCGCTGCACTCTCGGACATCGTCGTCCACTATCGTATCGTGATGACCAATGACGAGTTCAGTGAGACGACTGGATGGATCACGGTGGGCATGGATGAGGGTGGCTATTCCGCAGACCTCACCGCAGTTCGCCTGCAAGCGCTGGCCCTGATGCTGACGAGCCTCGCACTGTGCATCACGATTCAGCGACGCATGGCAAGACCGGCACATTCCAAGGATGAGCCTCCTGCCGCTCTAATCTCAGTCGATCAGACCGATATTCTCGCCGCTTCATTCGCACCGACCACACTGGCCATGGATGACCCGCGTCGCCCATTCGGCTGGTCTGATGAACAATGGCAGCATTACGGAGCGGCCCATATCGTTGAACATCAGGGAGGTGGTTTGTGATGGTCGCAGCGGCCACTCTGCACGCTTTTTCGACCGAGCTTCTCATCGGTTCGATGACCTTCACAGTGACAGTGACACTGCTCCGGCTCGTCGCCACGTTCAGTGGCTTGTTCACAGACAATATCCGGAAGGGTCTCGATCAAGCCGCATTCTTCGCCAGCCTGTTCGCGCTGGCTGCGATTCCCCTGGTCATACTGACGGGTAATTTCGCTGCTGAAAACAACTCCACCTCACCGATGATCGTCAACAAGGTCCTGCTGTCCGGGCTCTGTCTTGGATTGTGGGTCGGAGTCGTCCATGGACGGTGGACCTGGGGACCGGAACTATGGTCGCGAAAGGGCACGGCTCTGTTCCACTCCGCAATCACCTGCGCAGCCTATGGCGTTGCAGCGATGCTCGGCTCGATCGGTGGATTGCTGACCCGCGGTGAGACGGTGGGTGACCTGCTCGGTTTCTGGCCTCACTTCGGCAGCGCGCCCGAGCTCGGCTACGGCCTGTCCATTACGCTGGCGCTGCTGAGTCTGGTGACACTTCTGATCGTCATCTTCATCCAGCCCAGAGGCGAGCCCATCGAAGACGGATCAGGTCGAATCGCTGAGTCCCTCGATCAGTAATCGTAGATGTTGTCCCAGTGTTCGTCGAGAATCGTGAGCGTCTGTTCGATTGAAGTCACCGAGAGCCTTCCTTCGCCATCCTTCTGCAGGATACCCATCAGATCGAGCTTGGCAAGGCCATCATCGACCTCGAAGTCGATGTCCATGCCGGTCGCCTCCAGCAACCAGGCTTCGACCCGTGTATCGAGCGATTCCTCATCATGGCGTCCCCCTCCCTCGATATGGATGAATGCATAGGCCAGAAGCGCTTCCTTGACCTCTTGTTCCTCAGCGAGATCGACGACCATGTTGAGGACTGCAGCATTGTTGGCCTGGCCTTTGAAATAGAGATCCTTGGAGACCTGTGATAGGTACTGTTCCTTCGTTTTTGTATACTTCAGGTAAGATTTCAGGATATACGTTCCAAGTGCAGATGCGAGTCCACCGACGAGAGCCAATGAGGTATCCCCAGTTCCACCCCCGAACAGAGAAGGTCCGAATTTCATGCCGAGAGTGACGAGGCCACCGACCATCGGAACTCCAATCTTGATTTTATCCACGATGCGCATCATCGGGGATGTGTTCGGAAAGACTGTCTCCAAGTCGAGCTTGGGCACGGTCTTGAACAATCGGATGTGGAGCCCCTTCGCTTCAGCACCCGGGTAATACTTCATTTGTTTCCGCTCGCGGAACCAATCCTCACCATGGAAGTCGATGATCTGGATCACCCTGTCGTATGAATCGGTGCTGATCTGTTCTTCCTTCAGGCCGAACCACGACTTGCGCACATCCTCGAGCGTCATCTCTCCGAGTTTGAACAGGTGCATCGTCTTGAATTCATCAAAGCGCACATCGAGACTGATCGGAAACACGTCCTCACCCTCGAGAGCATCCTGCAGTTCAGCATCACTGATCTCCTCCCAGTTTCCATCTTTGAGAGCCTCGGTGAAGATGCGAAGGAATTCATCACTTCCCTCGGTGGATGGCGTGCCGATCTGATCGGGATCCATGTCCTCGTACAGAGATTTCAACCTCTCGAGTCCAGCGTGGGACGAATGGTGCCAGATCGCCTCCAGCATCTCACAGACTCTGCCTAGCCCGGCGATTGTCTCCTCGGACAATCCTTCCAGTTGGAACAATTTCTCCTTGATTCTCGCCCGGGAGGCCGGAATGTATTGCTGGCGATTCTCCGAAACCATAACTTGGGGAGTGTGAGACCGCATTTTATCCTTTCACGGTCGGAATCAGCGATTGGTTGGAGGTCTGTGCATCGATCCTTCAGAAATCCTCATTTCACTCGTGAGGAAGCAGATTCTTGACGATTGAATGCAAGGCATCCGCCTGCTCTGTGGGCGTCGGAATGTTCGTTCTGCCCGCCTCGCTCCATCGGCTCCTGATGCTTGGGTCGGCCGATTGTTCGAGCGCTGCGTGCCACATATCCCAGTCCCCGCGCGCGAGCAGGCGACCGGAGACGCCCTCCTCGACGGTATGGCGATAGCCGCCTTCGTCGACCATCAATGCGGGGGTGCCTGCGGCCTGCGCCTCGATCGGCGTCAGGCCGAAAGGTTCCGCGCGCGCCAGTGAAACCACAGCGCGCGCGCGCTTGACCAGACTGACGAGATCGGATTGGTTGAGTCTGGCCTCGACCACCAATTCAACAGAGCGTGATGCAGCATGCCGTTCCAGTGCATCTGTGTCACCGCCTCCGACGTGGTGCAGCACAAGGCCTGTGCCGGCCAACATGTTGACCGTGTCCAGTGAGCCCTTGACCCATGAAGCGGCGCCGATGGCGACCACGAAATCCTCCGGAGGAGGCGAATCGCCGGTCCAGACATCGACGTTCACCGAGGGCAGAAGGAGGCCGGCCTCAATGCCATACACCGTCTGGATGCGCTGCTGGATCCACGGTGAATTTCCGCTGATGCAGCCGTTGGGACGATCATTGACCGCATGGGTGAGCAGGATGTCGGTTCGGCGTTGCTTGGACAGCAGGAAGCGTGTCAGCCCAAGACTCTGCTTCGGAGTACCATCCAAGGTCCGATGCAGAACATCCTCATGCAGTCCACGGTGCGGCTCCAGACAGTGGTAGTGCACAGGCAGGTCGCTCGGGATGAGCTGACTGAACTCGAGAGATCCGACCCCACTCGTGATGTGGACTGCATCACTGGTCGCGATCACATCGCGTAGCCGAAGTCCCTGTTCG
>Ga0114993_10006054_pt1 | contig 11489 bp, 9 predicted proteins | sample ArcticOcean_MG_C_FD_87042 | JGI IMG/M metagenome (GOLD analysis project Ga0114993, IMG submission 87042) | Marine microbial communities from western Arctic Ocean - ArcticOcean_MG_CB2_150 | ecosystem: Environmental > Aquatic > Marine > Oceanic | place: Arctic Ocean: Canada Basin | collected...
CCCAAGCACCTTCTCCTGGAACTTGGCCTGCTCGCCCAGGTCCATCGCCCGCTCGGCCCGTTCGACCAGACCGACCACGTCCCCCATCTGGAGGATGCGTCCGGCCATTCGCTGCGGGTCGGTCGCGTCCAAGTCGTCCAGCGCCTCGCCCACACCCACGAACTTGATCGGCTTGCCTGTGACCCCTCGGATAGACAGGGCAGCCCCGCCGCGTGCATCCCCGTCCATCTTCGTGAGCACCACCCCGGTCACGTTGAGCGCCTGGTCGAAGCCCCCGGCGATCTGGACCGCTTCCTGTCCCGTCATGGCGTCAGCCACGAGCAGGATCTCCTGCGGCGCTAGCGCAGCCTTGATGCGCTGGAGCTCCTCCATCAGCGGCTCGTCAATCTGGAGCCGGCCCGCGGTGTCCACCAGCAGCACGTCGCGCTGCTCCCGCTTCGCCTCCCCTACCGCCGCGCGGGCGGCGGCCACTGGGTCAGCGCCGAACTCGCCAGCGTGAACCGGTACCCCAATCCTCTCCCCCAGAGCGCGAAGCTGCTCGACCGCAGCGGGCCTCTGCAGATCGCAGGCGGCCAACATGGCCTGGCGGCCTTCGCGCTCCAGCCGCTTCGCCAACTTGGCGGCTGTAGTCGTCTTCCCCGATCCTTGGAGCCCCACCAACATGATCACGGTGGGAGGAGTCGAGCTCCACTTGAGGCTCGACCGCTCGGAGCCGAGTAGCCCCGCCAACTCGTCGTGCACGATCTTGACGATCTGCTGGCCAGGCGTGACCGATTTCACCAGGCCACCACCCAGGGCCCGCTCCTGGACTCTGTCCAGGAAGTCCTTCGCCACCCGGTAGTTGACGTCGGCCTCAAGGAGGACGCGCCGCACCTCCCGAAGGCCATCCCGAATCATGGGCTCCGTGAGGACCCCACGCTGGCGGAGCGTCCCGAGAACCCCGTCCAGCTTCTCGCTCAGCTCCTCGAACATCGGCACCCGGCAGCGGTCATCCCTCCCGCGCCGTCGACGAAGAGCACGCGCGAGGCCGAACCCAGGGAGCGCCCTGGGGTCGGCAGATCTCAGTAAGATAGACTGCGCATGCCGCGTGCTCAAGCGGGAGCGACGGCCGCACACTACCGCTCGGGCCCATATCCACAGCCGGCGCCTTCAGACGCGGATGATCTGCGTCCGCTCGGTTCCTACCGACACCATCGTGATCGGCGCGCCAGTGAGCTCCTCGATACGGTCGAGGTAGGCTCGGGCGTTCTTCGGAAGGTCAGCCAAGGTCTTCGCTCTGGTGGTATCGGTCTGCCACCCAGGATGAGTCTCGTAGCGCGGCTGGACAGACTCCAGAGACCAGGTGTCGGCGGGGAACTCCCTAGTGCTGCCACCGTCTTCCGTCGAGTAAGCGACTGCGATCGAGACCTCCGCAATCGTATCGAGCACGTCTAGTTTGGTTACGGCAACTCCCGTGAGCCCGTTGACGCGGGCGGCGTAGCGGGCGAGCACTCCGTCGAACCAGCCGCACCGCCGGGGTCGGCCAGTGGTGGCCCCGAACTCGCCACCCAGCTCGCGGATGTGCTGATCCATCTCGGGCTCGAAGCCGCTGGGCAACGGTCCGTTCCCCACTCGGGTGGTGTACGCCTTCACCACCCCCACGACCGAGTCGATCACGGTGGGTCCGATTCCGACGCCCGTTCCGGCACCGCCCGCAGTCGTGTTCGACGAAGTCACGAACGGATACGTGCCGTGGTCCAGATCCAGGGCGGTCCCCTGAGCTCCTTCGAGGAGCACTCGTTTCCCAGCGCGGAGCGCTTCGGTGAGCTCGAGACCGGTGTCGGTCGCTAGGGACGATAGCCGCTCGGCCAACTCCAGGCTCCCGCGGAGATCGGCTTCCAGACCGCCTGAGCCGCCGCCAAGGCGCTCCCGCGCCCGCTCGAGGCCCTCTTGCACGCGCTTCTCCAAGCGCTCCCCGCCCCGTAGATCGGCGACCCGCAGACCTCGTCGTCCGGCCTTGGCCTCGTAAGCTGGGCCGATCCCGCGTCTCGTGGTACCGATCTTCTCCGCAGCCTGGTCCTCGAACGCGCGATCAAGCGCCTTGTGGTATGGGAGCAGCAGGTGCGCTCGCTCGCTCACGCCGACCCGGCCGAGAAGGTCGACGCCCCGCTCCGCCAACGCCTCGTATTCCTCAAAGAACTGGAGCACGTCCAAAACCACGCCGTTGCCCAAGAGACAGCGCTTGCCGGGGTGAATGATCCCCGAGGGAATCTGGTGGAGGATGAACTCCTCCTCGCCCACGTGGATGGTGTGCCCGGCGTTCGCACCGCCCTGATAGCGGGCAACCACGTCCACGTCCTCCGCCAACACGTCGACAATCTTTCCCTTACCCTCGTCGCCCCACTGACAGCCGACGACGACCGTGCACTGGCCGGTGGCCATACCGCGCACACCCCCTCCAGAAGACAAAGGAGGCCCGCCCCGTGGGGGGACGTGCCTCGCTGGTGTATCCTCTGGAGAAAGTTAGACCGCAGCCCCGGGAGCGTCAACGCTCTGCAAGAGTCCCGCGCACCCCAGTGCGCCTCGCCCCCTTCGGAAGACCTGGAGCTACCATGCACATCGAAGGTCGCCTGGCTCTTGCCACTCGCCTCACGCTCCCACCCGATCACTCCCCCCCAGGATGGTCGCCATGGTCAGCTTGCCGAGCAGATCGAGACGCAACACGCCCCGCGTGACAGCCTAGTCCTGCCTCCCGATCAGCCAATCGACTATCGTGTCCACGCCCTCCTCCAGTCGAGTCCCATCCGTTGCCGTACCACCGCCATCGTTTCCTTGGCGAGCACACGCGCCCGGGCCGCGCCGTCGTCCAGGATCTCGCGGATCCGTTCGGGCTGCGCACGCAACTCCGCGGCCCGCTCCCGCATCGGAGCTAACGTGGTAACGATTGAATCGGACAGGATATGCTTGCACTCCACGCACCCGCGCAGCGCGCCGCGGCACTGGTGCGCCACGTCTTCGACCACGTTGGGTGCTGAGAAGTGTCGGTGCAGCGAATACACGTTGCAGAGCTCGGGACGACCCGGATCGCTCTTGCGCACCCGTTGTGGGTCCGTGACGGCGGTCCGGACCCGCGCCCACACCTCATCGGGCTCGGCCAGAATGTCCACTGTATTACCAAGGGATTTACTCATCTTGGCGTTGCCATCGAGGCCGAGAATACGACCTTCCTCTCCGATGATCGCCTCGGGTTCGGGGAAGAAGTCGCCGTAGCCGGCGTTCCATTTCCTCGCAATCTCGCGAGTAAGCTCCAAGTGCTGACGTTGGTCCTCTCCCACGGGCACCGCGTCCGCCCTGTATAGCAGGATGTCCGCGGCCTGGAGCACCGGATAGTTAAGGATGCCAACCGGCACAGACTCAAAGCGCTGAGCCTTGTCCTTGTACTGAGTCATCCGCTCGAGATCGCCCATCGGAGTGACCGCGTTGAATAGCCACGCGAGCTCGGTGTGCTCGGAAACGTCCGATTGTACGAATAGTATGGCCTTTTCCGGATCGAGACCGACCGCGAGGAAGCTGACCGCGAGGTCCACGACCTTCTTCGGCAGATCTGTGGGATCGCCACCCGCGGTGATAGCGTGGTCGTCCACGATGCACCACAGACAATCGAAGCGCTCTTGTAGCTCGACCCAGCAGCGCAGCGCGCCCAGGTAATTCCCTAGGTGGGCCTCGCCAGTTGGCTGCATGCCGCTGAAAATCCTGCGGCGACGGGTCGCTGTGGTAGGCTCGGTCATCAATCCAATGGCGGGGGCTTTGTGGCGACGTAACCTAGACGTCCTGGTAGGACTTCGCGAACCCCTCAACACTCATCATACATCCCCTCCTTGTCACTGCCCTGGCCGAGGAAAATCAGAGACCGCGGTTCAGTTTTCGCCATGAGTGGAATGCCTCCCGGGAGCGGCTGTGGGGTGGGCCGGAAGAAATAGCTCAGGAAGACCGGGCCCGCTACATCTCGAGCGCCACCATAGTTGCCCGCGCATCGTGCCTAGCCCTAACGTTGCCCGATCCCTATCACCGCCACCGTCGTCGCCCAGATCCCACATGTCCAGATCGAACCTGGAGAGATTAGGCGTGCGCGCCCTGCTGCTGGGGCTGGTCCTGTTCGGCGCTGCCGGTCTGGTCGCCGAGTTGTACCTAATGGAGCACTACGACTCCTGGACGCAGATCGTCCCCTTCGCGGTGCTGGGATGCGGGCTTGCCGTCGGCGTTTCTTTAGCATATCGCTCCACCCGCCGTATGGTTCGGGTCTTCCAGGCGGTTATGTGGGCTGCCGTTTTGACCGGCCTGGTCGGACTATGGCTCCACTACCGAGGGAACGCTGCGTTCGAGCTGGAGATCGCTCCGTCCGCAAGGGGGTTCGATCTGGTGTGGGACGCGCTGCGCGGAGCGATCCCAACTCTCGCGCCAGGCGCGTTCGTTCAGCTCGGACTGCTGGGGATCATCTGGAGCTATCACCATCCTGCCATGTGCCACAGGGTATCCACGCAAGAAGGAGAGGGAAAATGAAGCGCACGCTGACCGGGTCGATCCTCTGCGCTGCCTTGCTTCCGGTGCTCGGCTGCGACAGCGCCGATGACCAGCTGGAAAAGCAAGCCGCACCGGCTGAGTCGGCGCCGGCGGCTCCCACGCCGCTGGCGGAGGGGGCATTTCTGGATCCGAACACCGCCACCCACGAGGAGCTGGTGGCAACCCCCGGCGTCGATGCGGCAATCGCGGACGCGATCGTGGCCTCCCGCCCATATGACGACATGGTGGCCGTGGACGTGGTGGTGGGAGACGGGCTGACCGACGTGCAGAAGGATGCCGTCTATGAGCAGATTTGGATGCCACTCGACCTCAACAGCACCGCAGAGGAGGATTTCCTCCTGATCCCGGGCGTGGGCCCCAGGATGGCACACGAGTTCGAAGAGTACCGGCCGTATGATGCGATCGAACGTTGGCGGCGCGAGATGGGGAAATACGTGGACGCGGAGGAGATCACGCGGATGGAGCGATACGTCATTATCCGTTGACGCGGATGTCGCTCTGAATAGCAGGCGCATGGGGAGCTACAAGGGGTCGGAGGGGAGCGCGCCCCTCCGACCCCTTGGGCCGCGCGAGGCAAAGTTAGTTGGCCCCGATCTGGATCCTCCGGCTCTTGACCTCCGCGATCTTCGGCATACGCACGGTCAGGATGCCATCGTGATACTCAGCTGCGATGTCCTCTGGACGAACAGCAGGACGAGCTCGTCTCCGCTCTCCTCCACGTTCACCGCCGGCATCCAGTTGCTGCCGCTAGCGGCGACGGTACGTCGCCGCCGAAGACCCGCCCCAAGCGATTGATGAGCTGGTCTAGCTCCTGCCACGGATTGCGGAAAGAATATCGTGTGATTGCCATGTTCGCTTCCTGAGTTCGGTATCCCGGCGGGCTCCGACGATATGGGGATCTCGGGTTCCCGCCCTACCCTCGTCACCCTCTTTGCTGAGACCTATCAAGAGCACAACACGTGCCGAACGACATCCGCCAAAGTGCTCGGCTGAAAGGAATTCAGGCCCCCTCATGACCGCAGACCTGACACCGTCGGCGACCAGGTCTACCGCAGCGACACGCCCCTCCCCGGACCGCGGCGCGCACCCTGGGGTAGGGGGCTGATCGGGGCGGCACCGGCCTGCTCTCTACACTTATTCAGGGGAGTGAAGGGCGAGATGGAGCGCATCGACGTGGGCGTGCTCGGCGCTACCGGAATGGTTGGAACGAGGCTGGTACGGTTGCTCGAGGACCACCCCTGGTTCCGGCTGTGCGAGGTGGGAGCTTCGGACCGCTCCAGAGGCCAGCCCTTGGGCCGTCTGGTGGCGGACTATGACGGCGGTCCCCTGTGGGATGGGGCCGCCGCCATGTCGGTAAAGTCGGCTGACGACGAATACAGCTCGCCCATCCTGCTTTCCGCCCTACCCTCCGACGTCGCCAGGGAGTTCGAGCCGCGCCTCGCCAAGGCCGGGCACCTGGTGGTGAGCAACGCGTCGAGCCACCGCATGGACCCGGATGTCCCTCTTATAATTCCCGAGGTGAACCCAGACCACATCGCGCTGGCGCTCAGCCAGATCGAGCGGGCGGGAGGGGCCATCGTCACTAACCCCAACTGCGTGGTGGTGGGTATCGCAATGGTGTTCCATCCCCTCCATGAAGCCTTCGGGCTGGAGCACGCGGTGGTGACCACCTTCCAGGCCATCTCGGGCGCGGGACGTTCCGGCCCCTCCGCGGGAGATCTGTTCGACAACGTGCTGCCCTTCATCGACGGCGAAGAAGACAAGCTGGGCAACGAGGTCAGGAAGATCCTCGGCCAATCCACCAAGGCCGGCTTCGAGAACGCTGCGATGCGGGTGAGCGCCACGTGCACCCGGGTCGGTGTGGCCCACGGTCACCTCGCGTCGATATCGCTGAGCTTCCGACACCCGCCGCAGGTCGAGGAGGCGCGCGACGTGCTGAACAGCTTCCGTGGAGGCGTACTGCAGGACGGCCTGCCCAGTGCCCCAGTTCAGCCGATCGAGGTGCTCGAGGGCGACAACCGGCCACAACCCCGTCTGGACCGGGACCGGGGGGACGGGATGACCGTGACGGTCGGGAGGATCCGACCCTGCGAGGTCCATCACCTCAAGATGTTCGTGCTGTCGCACAATTTGGTCCGCGGCGCCGCCGGCGCCGCGCTACTCAACGCGGAGCTATGCCACGCGCGCGGCCTCACCGCCCGGCCGGCGAACGCGGCGGCGAAAGGGTGAGCGCGGAGGACAAGTTGGCGTGGGGGACCGAGGTGCTATGAAGCTCGCGCTGATCGGGTATGGGCGGATGGGACACGCCGTCGAGGAGGTCGCGCAGGAACGGGGCCACGACGTGGTGGCGCGACTCGATCTGGATGACCCGATCACGCGGGCAAGCCTGGCGGGGGCGCAGGTCGCGATCGACTTCACCCTCCCGGACGCAGTAGTGGCCAACGCCCACCGCGTGGTCGAGGCCAAAGTGAGCCTGGTCATCGGCACGACCGGATGGTACGAAAGCATGGACGAAGTCAGGGCTGCCTTCCAGTCCGCGGGAAGCGGATGCATATGGGCCCCCAATTTTTCTCTGGGCGTACAGCTTTTCCTGCGCCTGGCGCGCGAGGCCGGGCGCCTCGCGGACGTACTAGAGGAGTACGACGTTCACATTCACGAGGCACACCACCGCCACAAGGTTGATCATCCGAGCGGGACCGCGATCCATCTGGCCGAGGTCCTGTTGGAGACCCTGGGACGGAAGACGTCGTGGCGGGAAGAGCCGGCCGAAGGAGTCCCGGACCCCGCGGTGTTGTGGGTCAGTTCGGCGCGCGCCGGCGAGGTCCCGGGCACTCACGAGGTGGTGCTCGAGGGACCGGCCGACAGCGTCATGGTGCGGCACACGGCACGAGGTCGGGACGGGTTCGCTCGCGGAGCGGTCGCCGCGGCGGAGTGGGTGAAGGGAAAGAAGGGCTTCTTCAGCATCGACGACATGCTGGCCGAACGTTTCGGCCCGCGCTGACCGGAAGGGGAGACATGGGAGCGGAGCGGAACCGGTTCCGGGGGCTGGGCCCCGCGCTGATCACGCCGATGCGGGAGGACGGGTCACTCAACCTGGACGCGTTCGACGAGCAGGTGCGCTTCTGCGTGGATGGAGGCGTCCACTTCCTCGTCCCCTGCGGCACCACCGGCGAAAGTGCGACCCTGGATCCGAGGGAGCAGCTCCAGGTGATCGAGCGCTGCGTGGAGGCGGCCGCGGGCGAGGTACCGGTGATGGCCGGTGCCGGCACCAACAACACCAAGGAGGCGTGCGCCCGCGCCCGCGCGGCGGCCGCGGCCGGCGCCGACGCCATTTTGTCGGTGTCGCCCTACTACAGCAGGCCCTCCCCGGAGGGGCTCTATCGCCACTACATGACCGTTGCCGACGCCGCCCGCGTGCCGGTGTTCATCTACAACGTGCCCAGCCGGACCGCCTCCAACGTCACCTCCGCTACGCTCCTGCGGCTGGCCGAGAGCCACGAGTTGATCGCCGGTGTGAAGGAAGCCTCAGGCGACATCCAGCAGGTGATGACGATCCTGAGGGATCGGCCCAAGGACTTCCTCGTGTTGTCAGGTGAGGACCACCTGACGTTTGCGATGATGGCACTGGGCGGAGACGGCGCGATCAACGTTACGGCCAACGAGGTGCCCGAGATGATGAGCGAAATGATGAACGCAGCGCTCGCCGGCGACTGGAACGCCGCTCGCGAGGCGCACTACCATCTCCTCCCTCTTATGCGGATGAACTTCGTCGAAACGAATCCGGTCCCCGTGAAGACAGCGCTTGAGCTGATGGGACGAGGCCGGGCCAACTTCCGCGCGCCCCTGTGCGAGCTGTCCGCGGAACACCTGGGTGCGCTGCGCCAGGCGCTCGAACGGGCGGGGGTCGATCTGCCCGCGGGCGACGCCGGGAAGCCACCGCGGAAGGCGGCTGCTGCCGCTCGGGCCACTCGGTGACCGGTCCAACGCCCGGAGACATGGACGCTCTCCGCTCGGAGATCGAAAATCTGAGCACGGGGGCGGGGCCGTCAGACCCCGAGACGGCTCGCGAACCGGTGGGTCGCTTCCTAGAAACATTGTCCGCCGGACTCGTACGTGCCGCTGAGCGGGGGCCCACGGGCTGGCACGCTATCGAATGGGTCAAGCGCGGCATCCTGCTGGCCTTCCGTCTTGGGCGAACCCGCCGGTTCCAGCCCTTTGCAACCGCCCCCAACCCCAACTTCGGCGGTTCCACTTTCCTCTTCTTCGACCGGGATACGCTTCCGCTGCGCGCCGTCCAAGGAGAGGAGCAGAACATCCGCATCGTCCCAGGCGGCACTTCGATCAGAGAGGGAGCCTACCTCGCGCCCAACGTCATCATAATGCCGCCCGCCTTCGTGAACGTGGGGGCGTACGTGGACGAGGGAACGATGGTGGACTCGCATGCTCTGGTGGGCTCCTGCGCGCAAGTAGGGAAGCGCGTGCACCTGTCCGCGGGCGCGCAGCTGGGCGGCGTGCTCGAACCGGTAGGCGCCCGGCCGGTGATCATCGAGGACGACGTGATGGTCGGCGGCAACGTGGGGGTGTTCGAGGGAACCATGGTGGAGCGGTGTTGCGTGCTCGCCCCTGGGGTGCAGTTGACCCGCTCCACTGCGGTCTACGATCTGGTGCGGAACGAGGTGTACCGCGCCTCGTCCGAGCAACCTCTTACGATCCCCGAGGGAGCTGTGGTAGTGCCCGGGGCGCGGCCCGCAAAGGGCTCGTTCGCGAACGAGCACGGCGTACAGCTGTACGCGCCCGTGATCGTCAAGTACCGCGATTCGTCCACCGACGCGGCCACCGCTTTGGAGGACGGACTCCGGTAGCTATGGAGCGGCTAACCTTCGTTGCGTGGGAGAGCATCAAGGCACCGACCTGATCGATCGGCCGATGGACACCCCTAGCTACCCTACCGCTACCGCGTGACGCCGAGCCCCTCGACCAGCACGCCCGGTAGCACATGGTTGATGCGGACGCCCCAGATGCCATCGGTGGCAGCCGTCATTACCGTCCTCGGTGTGTTATGGACCTGGGTCCCGTTCACGAGGTAGGCGATCTGGTCGGCACCGACCCGTACTTCCAGGACGTTGACCGATTTTCCGGTCGCATCCGGTCGAGCCACGGCCGCGTGAAGTGTGGCGCCGATAACGTCGCGCGTCGTGGCGTTGCCTTCCCGAAGTTTGATGAGGAAGGCGCCGTTCTGAGCGACCAAGAAATAGAGGTAGCTCTGGTCGGCGGCCTCCAACTCGCGGCCCCCGAAGATGAGGCCGTAGTAGCTGGTGTGAGAGGCCGGCCTCTGTAGCGTGAACTTTCCCTCGATGTTGTAGCTGCCAGCCACGGTGTTGGTGGGGTTCCAGACAACTGCTGCGGGACCGGTGTTGACCTGGAATCCTCTGTCCGCGCTCACGATCGTCACATCTGGCACATCGTCAGGATCAGCAGCGCTCGTGCTCCTGTCCAGCCGAGTCAACAGCCCGGGCGGCGTTTGGGCCGAGAGCGTCCCAGTGAGGATGAGAAACATCGCTGTAGCTAATATTCGACGGATCATCGAGAACTCCTGTCGGCTCGAAGTGGATCGCAAGATGAGGAGTCGTACCCAAAACGGTACACGGAGGCACCCCAGCCGGCCGGGCTAAAGCCTTCGGCTCAGAAAGGCCGGCAGTCGGATCCTGCGTAGCCGCGCGCGGACGCACGCAAGACGCGAACCTCCCGGCGCACTCGGCACCGAATCTTCAGGCTCCGCCGGCATATCCCAATCATCGGCGTAGCCACGAACGGCATCTATAGCGGACTGCTGCTCCCGCTCCATGGCCACCCGGTCTGCTAATCCCAGGCTCACCATGATGGCGTCACGCCTGTTGATTCCACTGGTCATCGCGCGTTCCTCGAGCCATCTGAAGAGTGCTGCCAGCTGCACAATAGCCGTGAGCGCAAAGACATCAGAGTACAAGTTCCCCGCTTGGAGGATTTCCAGCGCCCGCCAGGAAACATATGTGGTCATGCCCCGCCGCTAGCACTCAACGTCCACGGTGCACTCCACCTCTTTCTGATAGGCAGAGCTTAAATACATAAGACATTATATACGAGCTCATTAGCTTACTATTTACAGGCCTTATCTATCAATATGACCCACTACATCACCCACGTGGTTTAGGAAAACGTGGCTGGCGGCATTAGGTGCCGTCTGAAGTGTGTGGTATTCTGTATAGAAAATACTGCCAACCCAGCCACCTCCGCCCCCCCCCTTTTTTCCAATGGCAGGGGGCGTGTGCTCGTGCGGGTCCACACACACCAGCCACGATAGCAATCAGTTCTCCGCTGGTCGAGACCCCCAGTACCGGGCACCCCCCTATTATTCCACCGCCACTGACCCAGAACCACTAAACAGTGTTTTACGCGTCCGATCAGGCTAGTACGTTGCAAGAGCACTCTTGGTGTAGGATGGCCCGATGAGATTCTTAACCGCAGTAGCTCTAGCCGCAGTCATGCTCTGGGGGCCGGGTGCCCCCTAGTCCCCCCCGTGGCATCCAGCCACACCTAGCTATCCAGCAGTGTTTTGCGTGTCCTGAGTTGCGGGCCTAAGTGGGGCGGGGCAAAATGAAGGCATGAAGAGAACCCTGCTGTTCGTGCTCGCTCTGATGGCGGTTGGGTGTGCTGACCATCCGGGCATCCCGGAGCCGATGCGTGTGGAGTTGGAGGCCTGTCAGGATGATGTAAAGGAATTGATTAGAACTGATCCCAAAGGTGCATTTGCGAGTTTTGGGGATCTAATCCGAGCGGCAGTCGGGGAATGGGCAGGCATTGGATACGAGCAAGCCAGCACAACACCGCTGGGTTCCTGTCAGGATACTATGCTCGAGGCAACCATCGCTTATCCCATAGCGGCTTTTTTC
>Ga0114993_10006061_pt1 | contig 11481 bp, 10 predicted proteins | sample ArcticOcean_MG_C_FD_87042 | JGI IMG/M metagenome (GOLD analysis project Ga0114993, IMG submission 87042) | Marine microbial communities from western Arctic Ocean - ArcticOcean_MG_CB2_150 | ecosystem: Environmental > Aquatic > Marine > Oceanic | place: Arctic Ocean: Canada Basin | collected...
TCCTATAGAGCCGTGGTAGACCACCACGTTGATAGGCTGGATGTGGAAGCGCAGTAATGCGTGTAGCTGACCAGTACTAATAGCTCAATTGGCTTGATTTATGCACTGAAAAAAATTTTTAAGAGATATTTGATACTTTAATTTTAGAACCCCATTGATTAATTCTCTGGGGTTTTTTTATAATTAAAATCCATATTCTTGTTTTGGTTTTAAAAAAATTTTCTTAGAATACTATGATTTATAAAATTTTAGTTTTAAATTATTGTATTTACCAAAAGAAGGTGAATTTAACAAAAAATTATGAAATTTCTAAGTCTATAAAATAATAAATTCAATTTGATCTAAATTTTGACGTGGTAAACAAATAAGATATGTCTTTGTATGCTAAAGATTCTTATAAAAATTTACATACTTATCCAGTTGGCCTTTGCTTTCATATTGATTTCCAAGCACCTTTTTTAAAAAATTTTTTTTATACTTTAATTCATTCTCATTAGAGTTTTGAACGTTTTTGGAAAAAGATACAATTTCTTTAATTAGGTGATCTAAAGAATTGATTTTTACAACAAATGAATGGTCTTCAAGATGATTATTGATTCCTTTAGATCCATTGTCCATATGAAATGGCGTATTTTCTTGTATCTTATTCTTCTTCTTATTCTTCTTAAATTCCGTGTAATAATGCCAAGTTTCCTTGTACTTATCCTTAGTGATATAATCTAAATAAAAAAGGGGTTTTTTTTTCATTAAAACTTCAACCAAAATTGATGAGATATGAGAGACAACTAAATCAGCCCAATTAATCAGCTCTGACGATGTAAATTGTTGTAAAGTTTGTCGGTTGACAGATAGAGGAGACAGGTCACCCCTCGGTTTAATTTTTAATCTTACCTCGGTGTTACCAAGTGAATTGATTTTTTCTTCAATTTTTTTCCACTCTATATAATTTATGAATGGCCTTGTAAATATGACAATTTTCAATTTATCTTTGTTTGGAAAATAAGGCTTATAATCCTTTAATTTTAAATAGTTAATCTTTTCTAATATCTCTAACCATTCTATAGAATATCTGGCTGAGTTAATTCTAACAATTTTTTTTTTTAAATTTATTTCTTCTGGTGTGGTTACCATAGCTTCTTGTATAATACACTTATGACAATATTCTAATTGATTTTTTTCAACTTTTAGATTTTTTCTTAAATTAAAACCTATTGAATAGTTGATTAATTTAATGTCCATTCTTACACAACTATCATAGAATATTTTTTTAAATCTGTCGGAAAGACCATTGTCAATTGTTATACTTTTAATTTTTTCTTTCTCAATAAATTTACATATATCATCCGTGGTAAATAAATCAGCATTATGATATAGGTAATGCCATAATATATTTAATTTGAATAGAAAGAATCTTGGTAATAAAAATATAACTTTAAGAAATAAGTTTAAAAAATAATTTTTCAAATTAATTTTTGATAAACTATAATATTGAATTTTTTGTTTTAGTAAAAACTTTACTAACTCGTATTCTCTAAAATCATGAACAGGAAAAACTGATAAAATTTTTACTATTCCTTTTAATTTATGATCTAATTTATATATGATAGGAGCAAATCCATCTAAGTCGGGAAATTGATGAATTATAAATAAATGCATATTTAATAAGACATGTATTAATTATTTTTTATGATTTTATAATTAATTTCATTAATACTTTTACATCCACAGAGACCCATTGTAGAAATAAATTCCTCTTTAAATAATTCAAATGTTTTATTGACGCCTTTAGATCCATTGACAATTAACCCGCATAAAGATGGTCTTCCAATAGAGACTATATTTGCTCCCAGGGAAATTGCCTTTAAAATATCCGAACCAGTTCTAATTCCTCCATCAAAAATAATTATTTTGTTTCTTACTGCTTTCCGAATCTCTTTGAGAACATCAATTGAAGCAATTCCAGAATCTAAAGAGCGGCCCCCATGGTTTGATACCCAAATTGCATTAGCGCCACACCTGAAGCTTTTTTTTGCATCCTCGGTATTCATAATACCTTTAATTATTATTGGTAGTTTGGTAATTTTTCTTAACCAAATAATATCATTCCAATTCAAAGAACTCATTTTTTGCAAAGGTGGTCCTGGATTAGTTTTTTTACCATGTTTTCTTGCATCATATCTGTCTTCTCTTGTTTGATACTTGACGCTTTTTACAGGTACGTCTGTTCCAACACATATAGCTTTGACTTTTAATTTAGTAATTTTTTTAATTTCATTTACTACCCATTTTCTTGGATTAAGTGCATAAAATTGATAAATAATATTTGATTTTGGAACTTTTTTAAAAATATCGTCAATTTTTATACTTGATACTGGACTTAGTGTAAGAAATGTATTTTGCAAATAAGCTCCTCTTGCTAGCTCTAATTCACCATATTTATGAAATTGCGTTGAATAACCCACCGGAGAAATAATTAAGGGAAAGTTTAATTTAACACCCAAAAAATTTACTTGAGTGTTAATCTTAGAAACATCTCTCAATACTCTTGAATTCATTTTATACTTTTTAAAAGATTCCACATTTTGTCCAAGTGTTAATTCCCTTTCTGTTCCATTATTCATCCAGTTCCATGCTTTTTTTGGTGCTCTGGATTTTGCCATCTTGTACAGTTCTCTTAAAGTGACTGGCTGCATTTTTTTTTGTTTTATTTTCATCAATTTATTTAAATTTTTTTATTTAAATTATTTATCAATTTAAGCAAATTTAAATTTTCTTTTGGTTTAGGTGATAGTTTATAATTTCTATGTATAAAACTTTTCATTTGGTTATAAAATCCTGGGCGAAAACTTGTATCTTCAGAATAGTTTAAAATAACTTTTGGTGAATATTTTCTTACATTTACCTTTTTGGTTCGCTCTAATATTTCGTATCCTTTGTAAACTTTCAATTTTTCTATTGGAGACAAAACCCACAATGTCTCATCATCAAATCTGACTTTAAAACCAACTAAACTGGGATCAGAAGTATTTATATTGAGAAATATTGGTATATTATTTTTTGTAGATAGTACTGCTGAATAAGAAATAAACTGTTTTTTTTTATAACTCCATTTCTTATATAGATCTAATGGTCCAAATAAAAATATTGCTAAATCTATTATATGGCTTGATGATCCAACATGTAATGCATTTTTTAAAATTTTTACACCATATTTTTTTACCAAATTTTGATAATTTTCCGAAATGGTAATTTCGACATTTTTTAATCCTCCTTTTTTAATTCTTCTTCTTAAAATATCAACAGTTTTATAATGTCTTCTATTGTAGCCAATAATTTTATTATTTATGGTATTGTTAACCCTCGACATAATTTTTTTTAATTGTAAGAAATTATCATGTAATGGCTTTTCAATTAAAACTGGCTTGTTTGTTGCTAAAAGTTTTTTGCAATATTTTTTATGTAAATCAATAGGTAAACAAGAAACAATATATTGAACTTTATTACTGAGCAATATTTCGTTAATTTTATTTACATATTTTGTTTCTGGACAAATTTTTTTGAATAATTTCCAATTTTTTGAATTTTTTTTTTTCGTTGTTCCCAAAATAACTTGATGACCCAATTTTTTTATGACGGTAGCATGATCTTTAGCAACTGAGCCACATCCAATAATACCAAAATTAAATCTCATAAAATTTATATATTTTAATTCTTTCTAAAATTTTAAAATAAACTGAACAAGTCTAAAGTTTAATTTATCATTCATTTTGATTAAGTTTATGCCGGCCTTATCAAAGATTTCTAACCAGTCTTCTTTATGTGCCAAGCCTTGGTTTGTTAAAGGATGTATCATATGCTGGTAAAATAAAAAATGTATTCTATCAGGATAGTATAAATTTTGATATTCTTCGTCACTTAAACAATCAAATTCTCCAACAAAAAAATATTTTCCTTCAAAAGCTTTTTTCATATTCTTAAACATTTGTATCACGGCATCTTTACCATCCCTCAAAAATTCATGCATCACCATTATTGCATTAAAAGCATCTACATCTTTAACTGAGTTGGCAAAAGTTTCGGGTTTATATAGATCACCTAATGATAAACTTATTCTATTTGCTAATTTTTTTTTATTAATTCTTTTTTGTGCTTCTTCAAGAGCTGATTTTGAAATATCAATTCCTACACCTTTTAAATCTTGATTGGATTCACATAAACTAATTAGTACATCAGCAGAACCACAGCCAAGATCAGCAACCTTTTTAACCCCAAGTTCTTTCATGTTTTCTAATACCCAGGGATAATTAGCGCGACCTGTATAATAACTTCCTTTAGCTATAAGATCACCTTTTCTAATAAAATCAATTCCATATTTTTTTTCATTTCTTAAAGATGAAACTAATTCCGTTAGAATACAGGAATAAGCGCCCACGGCTCCAAAGGACATCGCTAGCACAGGATCGGTAAATAACCATTGTAACCCCTTTTCCGTTAAAGAAAATTTGTCATCTTTTTTTAAAATAATTTCATCAGCATGATATAAAAAATTTAGAACCCCTTTTAACAGATTGGGATTTAATCTGCATTTTTTTGCAAGCTCATTAACATCTAAATTTGGTATCTGTCTCATTGTGTCAAAAACCCCTGTCTCATGTAATGCAAATAGGATATACGATCTAATATAACCATTTCGTATATTTTGAGACCAAGTTTTTAAATCATTGCCCAAGAAATTTTTTGCTTGCAAAACTTGTGATTTACCATCAGAAGTATTGCCATTCCATCCTGTAAGTACCGTTTCTGCTAACCAAAAATCAAATTTATTATGTATATCAATTGAGGTTCGAACATCCTCGTTAGAAATTATATCTATATTATCTCCAACTCTCCTACCTTCTTCACGAATTAAATTTGCTCTAAAGGCAGAAGCAACACCCTGATCCTCTCTAAATGTGGAATCTTTCCCCCTTGTTTGTCTAGATGAATAGGTGGAACTTGTTAATCGTTTGTATTTTCCATCCTTATCTTTATTCCAAAAATGTTTATGAGTTTTATAAGCAGAAAAAACTGTATCAATTTTAGGATTTTCTTTAAGTCGATTTACACACTGTGAAATTATGTCTGGAGATCTAAATATATCAGTTGGCTGTAAATAAATAACTATATCAAACTTTGTATTGGTTAATTTTTCATAAGTTACTAGAGCATGCTGAATTACTGGCTCAGGTGGAGTTATATCGTCTGCTAATTTTTTTGGCCTAACAAAAGGCACTTTAGCTCCATATTTTTTTGAAATAGAAGCTATTTCATCATCATCGGTGGTAACTATAATCTCATCACACACTCCGGATGCTTTGGCATGCTCAATTGTATAAGCGATAAGAGGCTTGCCAGCTAATAACTTTACATTTTTTCTTGGTAGACCTTTTGATCCACCTCTTGCCATTATTATTGCAATTGTTTTCATTTTATTATTTATTTAATTACTTCTTTCATCGCTTTTCTAGTTTTATCAATATTTATTGCATCAGGTACAGCATAATTATATGCTAGCACAGCTTGCTCAAAATTCATTTCTAATCCATTAAGCGTCTTTAATCCTAATTCTTTTGAAAAATTTAGAAGCAGAGTATAAGTTGGTTGATAAATTACATCATAAACGATTACATCTTTTTTAAGTTTGATTAAATCTTCTTTGTTTATTGGAGAAAATTTTTCTTGATTGCCAAAACCAAGGCTTGTGCAATTAATTATCACATCAACTTTACCTAAAAACTTGGTTATTTCAGACCAATGAATCCATTTTGAATTTATTAGTGAATTTGCATAGTTTTTGTCTTTTTCATTTCTACTAGCGATATATTGTTTTCCACTTTCTAACCTATATGAAAAATATGCGGCCACAGCTTTGCCTGCGCCTCCACAACCTAAAATTAAAAAAATTTTTTTTTTAATTTTATTACAAATTTTTTCAAAAGATTTTACTGCTGCTTCTCCATCGGTATTTGTTCCTAGCAATTCTCCATTTTTATTTCTATATAAACAGTTAACAGCTCCAATTTTTGCTGCCTCCTTAGTAATTTTATTTCCCAACCATTTAGCTACGCTAATCTTGTGAGGTGTTGTTATTGCTCCACCAATAAAATTTCCATTAGATTTTAATTTTTCAAGTAGTTTGAATAAATTATCTTTTTCAACATCTAAAGGTACCATCAAATAATTTAAGCCATGATTTTTAAATGCCGAATTCCATAAAATAGGAGATCTTGCTCCTTTTGAAGGTTGAGAACCAATGATTGCTGCAAATTTATCTAAATTATTTAAATTTACATTATTATTAATTATATTATTAAAACTATTTTCCATTTAAACTTTCCATATCAATCAAAGCCATTCTGTAATAGCCCTCAATTTTCTTGCATCCAAACTTTTCGGTATATTTATTGTTATCTTTAAACAAAACGTAATTAGCATAAGAGTTCTTACATTTAAATTTTTTTTCTAAAATTTTTTTTGTTAACTGCATTCTCAAAATAACTTCATTCGTCATATTAATAATTTTGGGAACCACTAAAGTTGCAAGACTAGTTGTAATTTGACTCATTCTTAAAGTTTGAATTTGCTTAATAATTTCTTTTGAACTGTAGCAAAAACCAACTCTAAGACCCGCAAAACCTAAACTTTTACTTAAACTCTTAATTACAATTAAATTCTTCAATTCTTCATTCAATAAAGAATATTTGCTGTAAAAATCTGAGTAAACTTCATCTACTATTAAATATTTAAAGCCTCGACTATATTTTTTAATTTCATAAGCCTCTCCGTTAATTCCATTGGGATTTACTATATAAATTCCACTATCTTTTAGATTACACTTTGAATTTATTTCTTTAAAATCAATAAATTCATAATCGAGATTATTCATTTTACAATATACATCTACCATCATGAAAGATGGTTTAACTATAAAAAGTTTTTTTATTTGTATTGCCCTTAAGGTTCTATCAATCATATCGGTTGCTCCAAAACCAATTGCAAGATTTTCAAGATTTACATCATAATATTTTGAAATTGCTTCATATACTTTAAAATCATTTGCATAATTAAGGATAAAATTGCTCCTGTAAATAATTTCTTTTATTTTTTCATTTAATATTTTGTCATGGTGGACATTTTTAGACAGGTCAATTTCTTTCGAGATTTTTTCTTTTGTCCAATCTGGTCTGCATATTTCTAGATATTTATTCATTCAATTATTAATTTAATTTTCTTAATTTGAATTATTTTTCATTAAAAGTTTTTATATTTATCAAAGCTGATTGCATTATTTTAAAAATTAATTTTTAATAACTTTCATTCTTAAGAAAATATTCTTCCCAACGATTAAAAGAAATTTTGCCATTGAGTGTTCCATTAATACTGCAAACATTACATGGTTTGTAATTACGATCTTTTTGAGAAAGATTTTTTCGAACCTTTATAAATTCTGAATTAGACCAAATTGCTAATAAAGATTCGTTAATTATATTTCCTAGTGGTTTTTCTTTTTTCCAATCATTAGAACACATTAATACAGTCCCATCATGATCAATTAAAACCTTATAAAATGGATAATAACAGGAATTTTTTAATGGCTCTTTTAATGGTTTTAGTTCAAAATGATCTGTTTTTAAATTAACTGATCCAGCACGGTTGGAAATCGTGAGACCAAAACTTTTATCTGAACCCAAAAACCTCTCACGCAACATAAACTGTTTATCGCTTAAAGATATTTTTTCTTTTAATTTTTTAAAAATTTCAGTTTGATGAGGTCCATCATATAAACTGATACGTATTGTATCTAAACCTGAATTATATAATTTTTTTAGTACTGACTCGCCATTTTTAGCTAATAGGACATCTCCGTTGGACACTATCTCAATAGTAGTTTTTGGCAAATTCATTTTAATTTCATATATATACTCATCCAAATTTTTTGTTAAAAGAGGTTCACAAAATCCTGAAAAAGAAAATCTCCCAGTGTAATTTATCTTGACTAAATCTTTTACTAAATTTTTAAAAGCCTCCATATTCAAGGATTCAAGAATATTGGGGTAGTCTTTTCCATTAACTCTTGGACAAAAAACACATCTTCTATTGCATGCTCCATTAATACTAAATTCAACCGATGAGAAAGGCGGAATATCATTTTCTAAATTAGAAACGCTTGATACATGATCATCAACAAAATTTCCTATTCTAGCAATATTTTTGTCTGTAAATAATCTTGTTTTCATTTTAGCACATGTCTTTTTCCGCAAGATTTTGCAACAGCATCCATTTTTTTAATTAATGTGTCGAATTCTTGAAAATCAATTGGTTGAAGTGGATCTACAGCAGAATTTTTTGGATCTGGATGAACTTCTAACATTATTCCATCCGATCCTGCCGCTACACTAGCTAAAGCCATAGAGGCTACCCATGGTCTCCAAAAGGTGGCGTGAGAAGGATCAACAACAATAGGTAAATGGGTTATTTCTTGAGCAGCCGGAACTACTTGTAAATCTAACAAAAATCTTGAAGTTGCTCGATGGGTATGTGGAACAGACACGCCTCTTTCACACAAAATTACCTTTTGATTTCCTTCAACTAATAAGTATTCTGCCGCACCCAACCAATCTCTTAGAGACGATCCATAATGTCTTTTGAGCATAATAGGCTTTTGTATCTTAGCGCAGGCTGTTAAAAAAGGAAAGTTTTGCATATTACGAGATCCAATTTGGATTATATCAGTAACCTCAGAAACTAATTCTAGATATTTTTCCTCCATCACTTCTGTAATAATAGGAATACCAACTTCTTTTTTTGCTTTTAATAACCATTTTATCCCTTCTTCTTTGGTTTCTGTATATTTTTCGCTCCGATATGGAAAAGTCAAAGGTTTAAATGCTCCACCTCTTAAAAAATGAGCTCCAGATTTTTTTATATTTTTGGCACAATCTAGGATTAACTTTTCACTTTCTACCATATTGGGACCAGCAAAAATTGGAACTAAATTTCCTCCAAATTCAACATCAGCAATAGTGAACCTACTTTTATGTGAGGCGTTTTTTTTTGCAACTAAAGGAAACTTTGTTTTAACATCTTCATCACTAATATCCTTTGTTGGGAATTTGTTTTCTATTTTCATTGTTATTTCCCTAGTCTTTTAGAAACTGGCATATCTTGAAGATGCACCCATTTTTGGTTTTCTTCACTTGAATAAAGTGCATGAATTAACTTTGTTGATGAAATTACATGTGAAACAGATATTGGTGACCTTTTTTTATTATTTCTTAGCGCATCTAAGGTTTTACGGATAAGTGGCAGATGGCTATTACCATAGCCATTTTTAACTTTTTCAGAAAATTTTTTTGGTATTAATTTGTCTCTTTTTTTTGCAGATAAAAATTCCCAAGTTTCAATCTTGTTTAGGGCAATTCCACCTACCTTTACCATTCCTTTTTCTCCAACTATTGAAATTGATGCCTCAAAATCTCTTGGTCTTGCAGCCGTTGTTGCTTCTAATGTACAAAGGCCTCCATTTTTTAATTTCATAATTGCAACCGTTGTATCTTCTGCCTCTAATTTATTTAACTGATTTGACATTTTTGCACAAACGGAATTAACAGGTCCAATTAACCAGTTGAGCGCATCAATGTGATGGAGTGCTTGTTGATTTATTACGCCTCCATCATGTTTCCAAGTCCCATGCCAATCGTCATTATAATATTTTTGAAGGCGACACCATCTTAAGTTTATCGATGAAGTGATTATTTTTCCAATTCTTTTTTTGTTAATTGCTTCTTTTAAACAAATAATTGATAAATTAAGACGATTTTGAAATGCTACAACGTATAATAATTTTTTTTTCTTTGCTAAAATACTAAGTTCTTTTACTTGTGAAGGTATTAGAGCAGCAGGTTTTTCAACTAATACATTTATTTTTTTCTTTAAAACCTGTTTGGTATGAGTGTAATGTAATCCTGATGGAGTTAGTATTATTGCTAGATCAGGATTTGTTGTATCTAACATCTTATCTAAATTAGTAAATGCTTTAGAAAAAAATTTCTTTGCAAACGCCGAAGCTCTATTAATATCAATATCGAAAAAACCAACTAACTTACAATTATTAATTTTTTTTGATCTAATAATCTTAATATAATGATTTGCTATTTTGCCACAACCTATTATGACTATTGTGATTTTTTTATTACGTTTCATTTCATTTAATATTTGATTGTATCATTCTCAAAACATAAAATTGATCAGAATTTTTTTTTCATAATATTATGAGATATGTTCAATATTTGAACAAATATAACGTTCATTTCTTATACAGTAAAGAATATAATAGCTTTACCAATTGATTATCGAGAATGAACATATATTATATTGCAAATGAATTTATCACTATTACAAAATTTTAAAGCGAACAATTTTTTTCTTGATCCATTTCCACATATAGTTATTGAAAATGCACTACCTGAAAAATTATACAATGAGCTGAGTGAAACTTATCCAACTAACAAATTTAATTATACTAATCAAAATAATGCGATATTATCAATAAACTTTGAAGAAATTCAAAAAGATAATGAAATTAGCGATTTATGGAAAAACTTTGCTTTGTTTCACCAAGGAGGCCATGAATCTGAAAATTTTTGTCCTCAAGTTTTTGATATATTTGCAAAAAATATTGTGGATACTTTTCCAAATTTTTTTAAAAATAAAGAAGAACTATATAATTTAAAAGTAGCACCGCTTGAAAAAGATAATGCAGATATATTCCTTTTTTCATATCTTTCTTGTAATTCACCAGTTACAAAAAAAAGTCCACCAATCAAGTCCAATGGTTCAGTACTAGACATTCATCCAGATTCTCCAAATAAATTTATTTCCGCATTGTTTTATATGAAGGATAAAAATGATACCGCAGGTGGCGATCTTATACTCCATAACTGGAGGGTGAATTTACCTTTTTTTTTAAAAAAGATTATCCTAGCAAAAAGAAAAAATTTTTTAAATAATATCATCAAAAAATTTCAATTTTTGTTTATTGGTGATAGAAAAAAAATACAATACTCGCCCAACACTTTGGTGATGTGGCTCGGTTCTATTGATGCTTTACACTCTGTAACCGCAAGAGAAGTTACAAAAAATTTTAGAAAATCTTTTACCTTAGGTATATCATATAAAAGAAATTTTTGGGATCCTTTTTCTATAATAGATAAAGTACTTCATTTTAAAAATTATAAATTTTTTTAGCAATATCTTCTAGTGTTTCAGCGACACCTCCGTAAACACATGACCTGCGGCCTTGGTAACCATTGTCATAAATTTTTATTTTAAATCAATTTTTAATTCAAATTTTCTTGTTTTATCTATTAAAACAGATGTCATGATTACATTTTTATATTTTGTAGTAACTGATTTGGATGGCTTGTGTTCATAACCAAATAA
>Ga0114993_10006063_pt1 | contig 11478 bp, 8 predicted proteins | sample ArcticOcean_MG_C_FD_87042 | JGI IMG/M metagenome (GOLD analysis project Ga0114993, IMG submission 87042) | Marine microbial communities from western Arctic Ocean - ArcticOcean_MG_CB2_150 | ecosystem: Environmental > Aquatic > Marine > Oceanic | place: Arctic Ocean: Canada Basin | collected...
GTTATTCTATTTTTCCCTATTTCAAATTCCCTGTCCCCTTTGCCGAAGTAAATAATCGACTCGCTCAGGTAGTGCGTTGCACCCTGGTGGATCGCTACCGCAAGATCGAGAATGCCATCACCATCGAAATCACTGATCGCTGAGGTTTTCTGTTTTGGCGCATCGAGGCTGGTTGATCGGGAAGCGGAGAACCCTTTTTTATCTCCCCAGAGAATGTTTATATTATCAACCGATTCCTTTGCAGCTCCCGCCTCTTCACCGCCACCTGCAGATGCCAGTTTAAAATACGAAAGGACCAGGTCATTGTAATTATCATTGTCTAAATCATCAACAGCAACGTGCGATGCGCTGAATCCAGCAACTTCAATTGGTGTTTTCCAAGCGCGGCCACGTTTGCCATGAACAATAAATATACTTTCACTGCCACTACCAATAATCAGATCCGGTATTTCGTCATTATTGCTGTCTGCAACATTTAAACTTTGATGGGGACTCAGTGGTATCGTTATTTTAGATGACTTGACATTGACTTCATTTTCACTCGTCGCCGTCGCCCAGAAAATTTCAATGGTATTATCTGACTTGAGGAAAGCTACGTCATCAGCGCCATCCGCATCAAAATCTCCGGAAGCCAGGGCCATCGCGTTTTCCACCCCCACATCCTGATAGCGGGTGAGGATATAGCCCTTTTCGCCTCCCCAAAAAACACGCATAATGTTACCTTCGGGTTGGCCGTGCAGCCAGCCTTTACCATTCAATGTTACGATATCTACCCAACTGTCATGATTGAGGTCGGCGAGGGCAATAGCGTTAACGCCATGTACCGGCAACACTCCATTACTGCGGGAAGCAGGCCAACCATCTTCGCCGCCATAGATAATCGATACGAAACGACGGGGGTACTGCAGGCCACTATGACTCGGACAAAAAACCAGGTCCGGCCACCCGTCCTTGTTGAGGTCAGCTGATTCAACCTGCTTGCTTCCGTCCACCTCAAGCTGTGACAAGGTTACAGCTCGCTCTGCAGAAATCTCCACCAGGGTGGGTTGAATAATATTTTTCCGATCGTGCGTGTGCGGGAAAAGCAAATCGATCCATCCGTCATTATTTAAATCAAAGCGATTTATGGTGCGGATCTTGCCATCACGGCTGACGTAAATGTTATTGCCTGAGGCATCGAGAGTCCCGTCGATAAAATCCTCGAAGCTGTCTTCTACCCACGATTGGCCGAAAGCGGTGATGGCCGCACATGATAAAATTAGTCCCGATAGTAAAAGTAACGTTTTTATATATTTCATTGATTTAATTATTCCTCAGATAAGTAACATTCCGATTTCACGCTTCATCCTCAATTAAGTGCCCCTATTAAAGTAAATACGGGGCCAGTTTGTCACTATGAGTAATAAGTAATTTCGGTGGCAATAATTATCTTATACATTATGCTGAGCACCCAGTATCCCCCACCATGATCACCCCAGTGGCGCGATCTTGAAAGGTAAAAAAGCAGCCTGACCCCTTTGGGATTTCCGCGGAAAGCTCTTCCCTTACCAGGTGTGGGCCCACTCCATTTCGATCCATTTGAGCGGTTTCTCCCCTAGCACTTTACAGCCGTGGTTCACATGCTTGGGTGCGAAAATCAGGTCTCCAGCCTTCACTTCAGTCGTCGTATAACCGATCTCTAAGAGGCCTCGACCCGAAAGTATATAAAAAGCCTGTTCCCGCTCATGGTGGGCATGTGTAGGCGTCCCGCCATCTGGTCCGTATTGAGACAGGGCAGACCGTACCATCAGACTGTTCGCTTTAAAATTATTCCACCTTTCCAAGTCTTCCGGGTGATACAAGAGAGAAGCCGAAAGCCGGGTATGGCCGCCCGCGCCAACAATCGTTAACCCGGTGTCTTTCTGGCGAGGCGCAGGCGCAACGGTGATGTACCCGCCCTCGCTGAAATAGTTGAACGGATTCCTGGATTCAGAGCGGATGACCGGTTTTACATGTGTGGGCGGCACGGCACCCTCCTCCTTCCAGACAGCCTTCACGAGCCTTAACGGTTCCGCTCCCGTCACCTTCGCCGCAAAAGACAATCCGGAAGGGACGAAAATCACGTCCTCTTTCACCACATCGGATTTGAAGGATCCGATTTGAATATCGGCTGTTCCTCCCGCGACGATGAGCAAAGTTTCTACCTTTCCTTCTCCCGCCACGAGAAGCGCCTCGCCGCCGGAGGCATATTCAAAGATAGAAACATGAGCCAGGTTTGAATTTCCCCGATGATCCCAATCCCGATTATCTTTCGGGGATACGAGCACCGCCATCGACTTGCCCCGCTCAACTTCCGAATCGGGAACCGCCTTCAACGGGTTCGTCTCCTCATTAAAGATCAAATGCCCCCAACCGGGCCCGTCGTCAGATTGAAGGGCCGCGGTGCAGAAGATTAGCGACAGGATCGCCAGTATTGTCCGTGGTGTTCCATTCATCGTTTTCTTTCCCGGTTGATTTTCAATAGTCGAATTTTGCGAACGTATTGTAGACAAAGTTTAAGCATATGCTGATGAGGTATCTTATTTTTTTAAATGATAGTATCAAGTAAGTATGTAAACTCGTTAATCTAGTAATTTCGCGTAGACGTAGCATCAGAAACCTGACCTCTTCCATATTATCCTATTCTTCTTTATTTTCAGACTTCTGTCTTTCCTTCTTGAAGCTACTAATTACCCATATTGATCCCCATATAATAAGCGGTGGAAATAATCCAAAGACAGCGAATGCTCCAATATTTTCAGGAACAAACCTCAAGAACCAGAGTATCCAAAGGACCGTTAATATTAACACTCTTTTTTGCCACGAATTCTGCATAACTATTCTCAATATACAGATGGAATTGCTCATTAAAAGACTCAATGGCAACAGGCATTACGCTATTCTTATGTCAACCCGGCGGAGTGGTAGGCAAGGCAACCCCTATAAAGGGGTGTTGCCTAATTGCCTAAGTCGTACAAGTGCAATAACAACATCAACTGATAGTAATACACTTTACCTGAAACTATAAACCCCTAAGGTTCAATTATTATGCAATTTACCTACGAACGTGAATTTACTTACAGCCGTGCATACCGTGGCCCAATCCGCTGCGTCATCCTTGACTGGGCCGGCACCACCATGGACTTCGGTTGCATGGCGCCGGCTGTAGTTTTTCGCCAGGTGTTCGAGCAGGCCGGCGTACCCATCACCCTTGAGGAAGCACGCATTCCCATGGGGGCGCACAAGAAAGTTCATATCGGGTTGATCTGCGAAATTCCCAGTGTTAGAGCGCGTTGGGTTGAAACCCACGGCGCTGAACCGACTGAGGAAGACGTGAACCGTATGTTTGAAAATTTCGTGCCCATGCAGGAAGCTTGCCTGTCGGATTACTCAAAACTCATACCGGGCACACTTGAGGTCATCGCGGAATGCCGTGAGCGCAACTATAAGATTGGCTCTACCTCCGGTTATCTTCCCGGCATGCTCGCCATCAACCAGGCGGATGCGGAAAAACAGGGTTATGTTCCCGACGCTACATTCGGAGCCGGCGATGTGAAGCGTGGGCGTCCCTACGCGCACATGGTGTTGCGTAATATCATCGAACTCGACGTCTCGCCGGTGCAATCGGTAGTTAAAATCGACGACACCTTGACCGGGATCGAGGAAGGTCTCAATGCAGGATGCTGGGCCGTTGGGCTGGCCATTTCCGGTAATGAGGTGGGTGTCCCGCTCGAAGTATGGGAAACCTTCTCCGACGAGGTAAAACAAAAACACCGGGATCGCATCTACCCCACCATGTACCAACGTGGAGCCCACTACGTTATCGATAGCATTGCCAATCTGATGCCGTGCCTGGATGACATCGAGGCGAGGTTAAGACGGGGTGAAAATCCCTAAGAGGGGAAAGTGAATACGCGGTCGGAATATCGAGAGGTGATGGAAAGCCTTACGAAAAAATACCGACACCCTTCAGTTTTCTTTAGGGTGACCTCTTTTAGTTCCCCTCTACCAGAATCCCACCCTGGTCACTCCCAGTGGTGCAATCAAATGTGAATCAAATGCTGATCCTTGATAGCGAAAGCAAACGACTTTGATATATTAAAAAATTCTATGATTGTTCCCACTTAACTCCGTTTAAACTCAATGATGAGCCTTCAAGCGAATCAATGATCTTATGAGCAAGTTTATCTGTAATGCCACGTTGAAACAATCGAATCGACAAGCGAGTCATTAACGTCCCCTTTTCATAGTTCTTCTCAACATTACAATTTAAAATCTTTAAATGATGCTTTTTGACAATCTCGATTATTTGAGAAATGTCAGGTTCTATTGGTGTGCTAATACTCAAAATTCTGTATGAATCCTTGGGATAAAGACGCTCCAGTAATTTAAAGAAAATCAAGCCGATCAATGCCATAACGGTCGCTAAAATTGCAATCACGAAATTACCGCTCCCGGCTGCCATGCCGACCGCCGCGGCGACCCATAAACATGCGGCGGTTGTTAAGCCACGAACATTAACACCTTCTTTGATAATTACCCCCGCGCCTAAAAACCCTATACCAGTCACGATCTGCGCTGCAATCCGACCTGGGTCAGTCATTATACCTGAACCGGCCGAATTCATAGAGATAACCTCAGACAGGATCGTAAAAACCGCAGCACCCAAGCTGACCAATAAATGGGTGCGCAAGCCAGCAGCCCGACCATGTAAATCGCGTTCCAAGCCTATCAAACCGCCTAGAAATGATGCAAGGAGCATCCTGATGATTAGATCATCGTATTGATCAAAAAGTGCTGACATAGCATTCTCCATAAAAACTAGCTAACGTATTAGTATAGAAAGTCAAAAGGGGTCAGGCTTCGCAAGCCAGCATATAATTAAAAATGTTGGTTCCCATTCCCGCAGTCGAAGACGAAGCTTTATGGGATGTGATTGACTACACCTGGTCGGGGAATTAAATTTTAATTTCTGACTTCACCATTCCCACAGGGAACCAGCATGTATGCCAATAAATCGATCTTAGCGTTTTTAATCTCAGTATGTATTCCTCTTCTGCTTGCGGCTCTCCCGGAAGAATTGGAAATATTTACGGATTTCGAAGACATAAGCGGTGAAGGTGAATTTTTCATTGGTGAAGAGCCAAACAGGATAAAATTAGTCGGCTTCACGGTCGAGACTTTAGAGGATCCGGCTCTCTTACACTCGGGAGTGAAAGCGATTACCCTGGGACCCGGTGAGGAAGGAAGAATTGTATCGGAAAGAGGAATAAAACTTATCCAATTTTATGCAGGTGAATCGACAGGAGCCGGCAAAATCGAGTTCAGAGGAAAAATCAATGCAACCAGTTCCTCCTCCGGTCTTGAAGCGATAACCATTATTGCTGACAACGGTGTGGTGGAAGGACTGCCAACCGCTATCAACCCAGGCGCCAACCCACCATTGCAAAGTTTTGTCTCTGATAGTAACCTCTTCCTTGACACTACCGATTTTGATTTTCTCGATGGGATAGAAGAAATGAAGGTCTTCAATGTTTCGGGAAAACTTTTCCTCGACGACTTGGGTATCACCCTCACGGACAGGCCCTCCAACAATACGATCTACACCACCTTTGAGGAATTTGGTGTGGGTGAAGGCATATCCGCACCGATTGTTATTGGAGAATCTCCATACAGCTCCACCTTTGAAAATGGTTTTATCGGAGCAGGTAATCTTATTCGTTCGGGGCTTTTTGCTTACCAGATATTTAATGGAGAAACAGCGACGATCACCTTTGAAACGCCCGCATATGAAGTGGATTTTTTCGGGGGATCAATTGTTCTTGCGGGCGGCACTGACCCCGATACCTCAATGGAAGTTTACGATACGAATGATAACCTGATCGCTACTTTTACCAATTTCGATGGGGATATTAAACCCCAATTTAAACCCAGTTTTATAACCATCAACGCAGTAGAATTGGGTGCTCCGGGTGGCATTAGCAGGGTTGTTTTAAAAGATGACCCCGATATAAACCCTGCTTTTAGCCGAAGCAGTATTGACGACTTCGGGTACACTCCCATCGGTGCCCCGGGTACCGACACCGAGGTACCGACAACGCCGGTCGTGCCCCTTGTTCTCGAGGGTTCAGGCGATATCGCCGGTGAAAATATCCAGCATGCCAACGGAAATGTCTTCGACCAAATTCTACTTACCGGTGAATCCATACAGTTACAGGCCAGACCGAATCAGATTACACGCGTCTCGTTCATGGATGAAACCGAGGACATTGTGCAGGTAGAGTTTTCAGGCACAGGTAGCTTTACCGTGACCCTGGATCCGGCCACCTTCCTCCCTCCGGCGATTCCCCCACGCTATAACCAGGCGGTGGAATACGTGACAGGCAAGCCAAGCGTGGTCATCGACGGAGCGGACGCCAATACCTTCTTCAGTATCTTCACCGTGGGCAGGATCAACGCGTTTAACCAGGCCCTCTTCCCGGAAGGACAAGTCTATGACGCCCAGGCGGACGTGACGCTTGTCGAAGTAGTCAATTCCACGGGACTGGGTGGGGTACAGCTTTCAAACACCGTCTTCAGTGGAAGCACCGGTAGAGTAGGCGTGGATGCGCGTGGAGTACCGATCGCGGTACGTTTAACAGTCGGCGACATCGATGCCAGTGGCGATGCGGTGCCCCACCTTTTGTTTGGTGAAGGGTCCTTCACGGTAGCCGCGGGCAACCCCGGCTTGCGAATCACCGGTGGCGACCTGGTGCAGACGAACGGAGCTTCAGTCGTTGTCGCGGTGAGCGGATCGACAACAACTGGATTTGAAACCTTGATTACACAGAACAACTTCAAATCCGACAACACGCCTCAACCGACACAGAGTATCAATGCAACTTTCGCAAACGCGGATGGTCAGGAGATTACTGTCACTGTTGATGAGATAACTATTGAGTAAGCAGTAGCCGGGAATGCGTGGTTTATTCTTCTTATCCCTTGACGTAATTTAAGCGGCGCAGCAAAAATAATACATAAAGTCAGAACGATAAAACAGGAGAACAGACATGTCAGGTAAACTGGAAGGTAAAGTCGCCATCATCACTGGTGGAAACAGTGGCATTGGAGCCACGACAGCGCATTTATTTGCAAAAGAAGGCGCAAAGGTGGCGTTGATGGCAAGACGGGAGGAACAAGGGAAAAAAGTCGAGGAGTCCATTAAAAGCGAGGGTGGTGACGCCACCTATATTCAGTGTGATGTCTCGGTCACGAGCTCTGTCAACGCAGCCGTGGACAAGGCTGTTGAAACTTATGGCGGGATTGACATCCTGTTCAACAATGCGGGCTATGGCTCGGGTCAGATGTTCCCGGATGAAACTGATGAAAATTGGGAGGCCATTATCAGCGTGAACATGGGGGGCACATTTCATATGTGCCGCGCGACCTGGCCGCACCTGATCAAAGCTGGTGGCAGCGCGGTGATAAACATGTCTTCACTGGCTGCCCAACGCGGTTTCAGTAAAAAGATGCGGGACATTGCAGGTACGACTTCGATGTCCTACTACGCCGCGAAAGCGGGAGTCGATGCGATGACTCGTTACCTTGCAGGTATGGGCGGCGAACATAAGATCCGGGTAAACTGTGTGAGACCCGGGCAGATCATCACGCCCGGCGCGACTCGTGGCGGCAGCCAGGAGACACATCTTTTCAAAGAGGCATTTGACACATTCCAGATTCTGGATGGGCCTGGTCAGCCGGAAGATGTTGCGAACGTAATCCTGTTTCTGGCTTGCGATGACTCCAGGTTCCTGACCGGGGAGCACATCAACATCGACGGTGGCGTTGCAGCAAAGCTTTAGGGTGGGACCTATCGGCTTAATCCCTGAAGGTGAGCTACTCCGTTAGTCGAAATCTGCCGAATCTTGTTAATGGAGATAGAATGAAAGAGAAGATCAACTGGCCTGCCAAATCCAGAGAGCTTCACAATCACCACTTCGATTCTACGATCTGGAACGATTTCAATTTCCGCGAAGATGACATCATCATTGCAACCTACGCGAAAGCCGGCACGACATGGATGCAACAAATCATCGCCCAGCTATTGTATGATGGTGACCCCAGCCTTGAAGTCGCGGAGATGTCGCCATGGATGGATCTTCGCGTTCCGCCAAAGGAGGTGAAGTTGCACCTGGTCGAAGCACAAACTCATCGACGCTTCTTGAAGACACATCTTCCAGTTGACGCCTTGCGGTTTTCGCCCAAAGCAAAATATCTCTATATCGGCCGTGATGGGCGTGATGTGGTCTGGAGTATGTACAATCACCATGTGAACGCTAATCAGACATGGTACGACGCGCTAAATGAAACTCCGGACCGCGTCGGACCAGCTATTGAGAAACCTCCACTCGACGTTCGGCAGTACTGGCACGACTGGGTTGCACGCGACGGACATCCATTCTGGCCATTCTGGGAGAATGTCCGTAGCTGGTGGAACATCCGCAACCTGCCGAATGTAATGCTGATCCACTTTACGGATCTCAAAAAGGACATGTCGGGCGAGATACGGCGCATAGCAAACTTTCTGGATATCCCAATCCATGAACAAAATTGGCAGGCTATCCTGGAACATTGTTCGTTTGAATGGATGAAGAAAAATGCGAGCAGATCTGTCCCAATGGGAGGAGCATTCTGGGATGCAGGCGCGGAGGTCTTTATCAATAAAGGAGTGAACGGACGATGGACGGATGCCCTGACCGTAGACGAGTCAGCACAGTACGAAAGGTTGGCTGACACTGAATTGGGAACGGATTGCGCACGATGGCTTGCTTCGGGGGACGAGAGGACAAACGCCGACTAATAAAGCGATGAAGGCGGATCTGCCCGCCGCCGATCGCAAGATACAGCTATACTCACCGCTTCACACAATAATGGCTAAGTGAGATGTACAGCTTCACATTGTCGTTTGCTTCTTGTCATAACAGTTAATGCTGAGGCTTCAGTCATTCCACATACTTCTTTCATCTTCATCCTGCTCTGGAAAATCGTGGGATATAGAAGGGCCATACTTTTGAAGCATTTCCTCGGAGTCTGGCAGTGGTGCCGCGAGCACTGCATCGATAAACTCTTGTGGCGGTCGATAGTTGTGGGCTTTGACGTAGTGAAAAATAAGAACCGGTGCAGCGTAGACCTTGTCCCCACCAATTACCCTGATCTCGTTTGATCCGAGAAACCGTCCACAAAACTCGCACGCATGGTACCCCAACAAAGCAAATTCTTCAGGTGGGTTCTCGCAAAACAGAGTGAGTCGCTCTAAGAACCACTGGGAAGTATCACCCTGCTCGTAGGGGTGAAATTGACTAAGCCAACCCACACGGATGAATAGGTCGGGCTCTGGCCTATTGAAATGGCCCGCTGATAAATCCTTGAAGTAGGTCATTGTTCAATTCAAGTAGCTTTCACAAATTAAAGACGGCTTGTTGTGGTTTGCCTGAAACTGGCATAGCCTATATGCTATCACAATTACAAAAAGATCTGCATGACTCCTTTGATCAAAATTGCTCAATACATTCCTATGGCATAATAACTGCTTTAATCAGTATTTCGGAATATTGAACACACTGATCCAAAATTAATCATAGTAAGAATCTTTAATTATCAAATTTCGATAGAACTTAATAATTAACATAAAGATACCATGCCAAAAAAAACTGCAGCCAAGAAAAAAGTATCTGCGAAAAAAACCGCAAAAAAATTACCGGTGGCAAAAAAGAAAAGTACTATAAAAGCCACCGGTAAGAAGAAAAAGAAAGCAAGTAAGTCGGTCGCTAAAACGAAGTCCAAGAAAGCGACAAATATAATTGCAAAAATCGATGTTGGTTTTGGCAACCAGCTTTATATAAGAGGTGAGGGCAATGGATTGAGTTGGGATCAAGGCACCCCGATGACTAATATCGCCTCGGACCAATGGGTGTGGTCTACTAACAAAGGAAAAGAAGATCTTTCATTCAAATTTCTGATAAACGATGAGAAATGGTCAATCGGGTATAATTATACTTCAAGCGCAGGGAAGACTTTTCAATGCGATCCAATATTTGATCAGTACAGCTTTACTTGTGAATCTTACTCATACTTCGCATAAGCTATCACGGCCCCCATTTTTTTTTAGACGTCAGGGATAAGGCCGCTATAACAAAACAGCTCACTCTTTTTAAACCGTGTTGTGGTTTCGCGGTAATGGTCCCGTCGGTAAAGGGGATGAATGACACCGGGTGGATTTATATCGACGACATCGTGTCCTTTGAAGGTAACGGTGTATTTTTGTCCTTCATTCCATATCCTCTCCACTTTTTCATTTAAAGGAAAAGTGATCGTCACCCGTGTTTCGCCGCTTACTTTTCCGAGACAGGCATAGCGACCTTCCCACGTCACTTCTGCTTTCTCGTCATTTAATTTGCAGGTCGAATCATTGAGAGTAACAAAATCTGGGATCCTGATTTTGAGATTAACCGTTTGCTTGATCCTGATGTCGACGCGACCTGTATAGGGTAAGTGACTTTCTATAGTCGCCCAGGGTGATGCCCGGTTCAAGAGAAGGTTAACCGCAAGCGTGCCTTGATCGAAGTCGAGGATACTGTTCCACGCATAGAAGAGTGCCCTCGCCCCATTGCCGGTACAGCAGTGCATTATTCCCCGCGTCCATCGGTGCGGGTGTCCCGGAAACCAGACCCAGTCATTTATTGACGGCCAACCTGCAAACGCGCCGACATTTCGCTCCGGGACGCGGTCAACGGTCTCGTTAAATTTCGGTTGGGTTTCAGGAAGGTCATCAGCTGCATGGTAAATCCAGTCGCACTTGACCAACTGGCTCTCGACAAGCTGATTTCGAATCCAGCGGTCAGCATCGTCCCAGCGGTCTTCACCCAGTTGTGAAAGCTTCAATGCGCAGGACACCATGTCCGCGACCTGGCAGGTTTCTGATGTCTGGGCATAGGGCTTTCCGGATATCCATTCCGGGAACCAACCCATAAGCGCTTCCCCTTCATTTCTCGCATAGGTGTAACATTTTATTGCCCACTCCAGGTAGGTGCGGTCCCCGCTCGCCTGGATATATTCAAGCACGGCCATGATCGTATTGGCGTGCGCATGAAAATGAATAGGATTTTTCTGACCGGAGTCTCCGGTTGCAAGATCTACAAAGTCACCGATGTAATCTTCCGGTAAGAAATCCGCCAGGAAGCGGCCCTCTTCATCAAACCATTCCGCGTCATTCACCATGTAGTTTACCATCTTACCTGCGAGCTCGAGTGCGGGGGTGTAATCGAGCATACGCCCGCATTGCGCGAGGCCTTGAATTATCCAGCTCGTGGTCCCCGCCGTAAATCTTTTCGGGGGCTTCACATCATCGGGAAAAGTCTGTCCGGGCTCGACGACGTAAACAGGCATGTATGCTTTATCCCCCTTAATTATGGCAAGGCGGCA
>Ga0114993_10006064_pt1 | contig 11477 bp, 9 predicted proteins | sample ArcticOcean_MG_C_FD_87042 | JGI IMG/M metagenome (GOLD analysis project Ga0114993, IMG submission 87042) | Marine microbial communities from western Arctic Ocean - ArcticOcean_MG_CB2_150 | ecosystem: Environmental > Aquatic > Marine > Oceanic | place: Arctic Ocean: Canada Basin | collected...
CATCCATGAATGAGACGCGGGTGATCTGTCCCGCTTTGGCCTGGAGTTGGACGGACTCTCCGGTAAGTAAAATCTGGTCGAAGACGTTACCGTTGGCATGCTGAATGTTTTCACCGGCGATATCACCCGTACCACCAATAATCAGTGCATTGGGATCAGGTTCATTCCCACCATTACTGCCTGCGGCCTGGGGAGTGTAATCGAGTTTTTTATTTCCGGAATTAGAAATGACAATCTGGGTCGTCTGATCCGTTATTGATGAATCTGAAAAAGTCACTGAATAATTGCCGTTCCCCGGCACGGGAACAGAGTAGCCACCCGTTGTTGCGGTTACAGCAAAAAATTCAGATCCATCGACATCAACATTAATGCCTCCCAATCCTTCACCTAAATCATAAAAAGCGTTACCATTTTGATCGTCGTAGGCAACACCTGTAATAAAAGGGGTAGCTCCAATAAGTTGAACACCCAAATCGTGAGTGACAACTAAAGGACCAACCGAATTACCACCCGAACTATTAGTTCCTAGAACAATACCAATCCCGGCTTCCCTAAACACGGAACCGTGAATACTATTTCGATGTCCGGGTGGATCTTGTATACCAGTCGGAGTAAACCCCCAATCAATTTCAAAAGCCGCGTGTGATTGAAAAACTGATCGGGCAGAGGAAAAAACGTTTTCCCCTAAATTCATAAAATTATAACCCTGCTTTATTGCGCGATCTCCGATACTATCATCCGGCTCATTCGGTGATACCGGATCATCTGAACTAAAATGCCCTTGAAATACATTATTGAACATGTCCTGGCTGTGCAACCGCGCGGCGGTTGTCAGTTGAGCATTCATGGAGAGCGGCGGAAGCGTTTGCGTGAGAGTCGCAAACTGGTTAACCATGACACCAAGATCGACTCCGAAAAAATCGATCGCGCTTAATACATCTTCATCTGTCGAGGTAACTAACCTCTGTGCCTCCGCGTTTGCATCGGCGCGCGCGCGATTTATAAATTCTAGAACAAGTTGCTCTTCAGCTGTTGGGTCGCCAATAGAATATAGTGTAGCTGCAGCTTGAATTCCCCCTTTCGGATTAACGGTAAAAGGCTGATCATTTATTATAACCGGGGGCGCAGGGGGAGGTGCTTTGGGTTGTGCCTGTCCCGTTACTTGCGAGGTAAAAAACAAAGCAGAGATAAAAATGAAAGAGCGGATTATTTTATTATTAAAATATTTCATAAACTGATTAATTCGAAATTATTACTTATATCAAAGTGAGAAAATGTGGCAAGCCATCTTTAATCTAACGATATAGACTCCAATAACAATCTACATTTATTTTCAAAAGCTAAAATTTGCTTGTTTTATGGACAGAGCGTAAAAATTCTAAGTTTGCTTCGTTGGAGACAGCAGCTACTATCTTTAGTTTCGTAAAATTCAATGGACAAAGATAAATATTTTTTTGGCACGCGGTTGGCACACCGGCTGGACTACTACGCGTTCTTACGCTCGGGTAGCCATTTTCTGTGGAACAGTTTCACCGGGCTCTTCGATCTGGTCTTTTTTGAAAATGAATTTGTTAACGATGAGGAAGCAATGCAGCGCCAGGAAGAGCTGGAACCGATGGCACTTTATGCACTGAAACTCAGATCAGATACGGTACCCTATCAACCCGTATATATTAATGCAGCTCCGAATGGCTTGCACGGACAACCACAAGATGGGCCTCATCCCACGATAATTCTCATCCGAGATCCCTATGCCAGCATCTATAGTTTATATCTCACTGCTTGTGAGCGTTGGGGTTTAAAAATCGATGACACAGTTGTTTGGATAAAAGAAAATTTTAATCTTTATCGAAAGTTCTATGATAAGGCATTTCAGTTATACGAGGATAATCCTGAGAAGGTATTAATCGTTCGCTTTGAATTACTCAAAGCGACGCACGAAGAATTACAGAAGATCGTAGACTTTATTGATGTTACACCAAAACTTAATTCTGAATATGTTTATTGGTGGACACGTTTCGATCGAATAACCAAAGACGGTGAACGCACTTTTTATCGGTCTGGAAATAACGATTTTTGGAAAGAAGACAAAGCCTGGAGGGAAGCCTTGGAAAAGGCTGAGGTCGGTGAATTTTCAAAATTTGGTTACTCGAATAATGAATAACGACACAAAGACTGATTTCCAGCGTGTTGATTTTGATACCGATGCCCGTTTTGAAGTATCCGAGAGGTGTTGGTGCGGCTGGAGAAGCAAAACCGTAAGCAGATTTTCTCCCGACTATCTTGAATGCGAACGCTGTGCTACTCATTATGCCCGTCGACGAATTAAGTCCGAAGCAGTATCATCATTTTACTCCTATCGTGGCTATTGGCAGAAACGGCAAATGCATAAGGATCACCCCGTCTTAGAAGAGCGCCAGGCAATATTTATCAAAGATGGAAGAGTGAATAAATGGCTAACGAGCATTAACAAATACATCCCTACCCCGGGACGTGTAATTGAAATTGGCTGCGCTGAGGGATCCCTTTTAATTGCTTTAAAAGAGTTGGGATGGGAAACAACCGGCATTGAACCTGATCCTCATACAGCATCTGAGGTAAATAAAAATGCTGATCTCGATGTAAGACCCGGGGTTTTCCCCGACGTCGAGAATCTTCCAAAAGCTGAGCTGATTGTGGCTTGCGATGTCCTCGAACACGCGCGTGATCCGGTTGCGTTTATTAAGGCCGCTCACCGCCAACTGAATCCCAATGGTATTCTCTACCTGCAACTGCCTTTGATTAATGAAAACACAGATGTCGAATCACTAAACAGCAACGTATTCGATCCTGAAGAACACGCGTTTATTTTTACCCGCTCATCAATTGCAACTATTCTTAATACCTGTGATTTTGAAGTCCTGGAAAATTATGATTACTGGCAAACTTCTCATGAAATTACGATTGCCAGGAAGCGAGAACGCACAGTCAACAGCCCGCGCTATTTAGCTAATTTAGATGAGACCTTTAGCCCTGACTACTGCGCGTTGATAGACACCCTCAATGAATTAGCTGAACCGCTCGGTTTACGCACCTTTTGTAACTGGGCAAAAAACTGGGAATATCCACAGCTTTGGTTTCAAGGATTAAATCAATTAAACTGGAAAAACTTACATCTACTCGACATAGGCAGTGAACAATCACCGTGGCCCTGGATGCTAGCTTTGAAAGGAGCTCATGTCACTATCGTTGAGACCCAAACTAATTGGGTAAATCAGTGGGAGGCTGTACGTGAGAAACTAGATGTGGAGGTTGATTGGGTAATTACGGATTCCTGTCAACTTCCCGTTGAAACCGCGGCCATCGATGTAGTAACCAGCTTATCAGTCATCGAACATCAAGAAGATAAAATTACGGCCGTTGATGAAATTGTGCGGGTCCTTAAGCCCGGAGGTTATCTCGGTATCAGCTTTGATGTATGTGAACCAGGACATGGCATGTCTTATCCTGAATGGGGCGGAGCACCACTGACACTCGCCTCATTCGAAAAGCTGATCTGGTTCCATCCTGCTTTCGATAAACAAGAACCTCCTCAATGGAATCGCGAAGACATTGAAAGTTTTCTCACCTGGCATCGTCTCTCTGCGGCACATCACAATTATATTACCGGAGCCGCCCTTCTGCGCAAAAGCGAGGAAGCGAAATAAAACTGCGTCTTCATTCATCGTTTCATAATTCCCCTTTGGGTTGACGAGATTGCCAAGATGTGAGAATATTATAATCGGTTATGCGAAGCATTAAACCAGTATTCATTAAAAAATATCTGTCGCTGACCCTGGTTTCAGTAACCTTTCTGTGTGGGCAGGCTAGTGCGTTGGAATACGTCAAGTCCGATGAAATCCAAAATTTAACCACGAATTCGCCATTTATTCCAACTGGTTTTGATCAAAGTAAAGTAGGTTCGACTAAAATCGATAACGGTCAATCTGGTATACCCCTCAGTAACCTGGAACTTCGTGGGATCGTAAAGTTGGATGGAGAATATATTTTTTGTCTTCAAGATAAGAACAGCAACGATGCGTTTTGGGTGGGCATGAACGAAAGTTATGAGGACATGAAAATAGTCGATTACGATCCTCTCAATTATACTGTTGTCGTCATGAAAGAAGGGAATCAGCAAAAGATTTCATTAGCTAAAACCATCCATCCGACGAATATGACCAATATCAACCAACTTCCTGATACTGAGAGAAGCAGAAGAAAAAATCTGTTCCAGCAGCTATCACAAATTTCAAAAAATGATTTAGAAGCGATCAAGAATAAGAAAAGGCCACAAGTCCCCACGAGAAGAACTCGCGTGCGCAAGAAATTATAATTCCGCCTCACCCTCAATTATTTTAGATGAGCATCCACTATTGCCTTTTCGATGTGGGTTTTTTATTTCACATTCTTTTACTTGATTATGAAAGGGGAGATAACATTCAATCTTGACCACCCCCGGGAATAATTGCGAAATATGAACACTCGGTCCAAGCGGGTGTAGTTTAGTGGTAAAACTCCAGCCTTCCAAGCTGGCTACGGGAGTTCGATTCTCCCCACCCGCACCAGCTAGTTCAGTGATCGCGGAAAGTGCCCATCCCGGTAATCGCAATTCTATAATTAACTAAATGAGAGTAGGGATAACAGGTGCAAATGGTTTTATTGGAAATCATTTGACCCGTCACGTCACCTCTTTAGGTCACGAAGTCATCGCCTTTCTTCTTCGAGGCACGTCGGATACCCTTCTAGAAAACTTACCCCAGCAGGTTTACTGGGGTGACGTACTTGATACAGAGAGCTTACATCCCTTTCTCAAAAGCTGCGATGTTCTTTTTCATCTCGCCGGTTTTAACCGTTACTGGTCGAGAGATCCTGAAATTTTTCACAAGCTAAATGTCGTCGGTCCCACTAATATAGCCACTGCCTGTCTGTCCACGGGAATTGAAAAAATGGTCCACGTAAGCAGTTGCATTACGCTTGGAGCATCGGAACAGCCGGTGTCGCGTAATGAAGAATCCGAATTCAATTTGTCAGGTAAACGATTTTTGTACGCCGAGACAAAGAAAGCCGGGGAAGATGAAATGAAACACTGGGCAAGAGAAAAAGGTTTACCTGTAGTTATCGTAAACCCCGCTTCGGCGATTGGCGAAATGGATTATGGACCAACTCCGATCGGTGAACCGATTATTGATATCTGTAAGGGTATGTGGCCCGTTTGGGTAGAGGGCGGCGCCTGTTTTGTCGATGTCCATGATCTGGTGCAAGGATTATGGCTCACTCTGGAAAAAGGGCGAACGGGTGAACAATATCTCCTGGCGGGGGACAATCTTACGAACAAAGAGTTTATGTCGAAGATCGCAAAACTTGCAGGAAAAGGACAACCGAAAGTGCGAATTCCAAAAACGCTTCTCAGCCTTGTCGCTCATTGGCAAGAGGGCTTAGCTGATCATCTCACTCACAGAGCCCCGAAATTAACCGTGGGCATGCAGGAGCTGATTGGAAAATATTTGTACTATGAAAGCTCAAAAGCCAAAGATGAACTGGGATATAATCCAATGCCCTGCGACGGAGCAATGGAAAGATCTATCCAATGGTTTAAAAACAACGGGTATTTTTAGCGATGCATGCTGAACTTATAACCGGCGCTACGGGATTCATTGGGCGCCATCTCAGCGAACGCCTGTTGAGAGAAGGGCGTAAGATAAAACTTTTCTGCAGACCACGGAGTGAACATAAACTGTCACCCTTATCCAGTGAGTCGGCAGAAATTGTGATCGGAGATTTACGCGACCACGATTCAATAGATAAAGCCATGCAGGGCGTTGAACGGGTCTATCATTGTGCGGGTCATGTTTTGGATTGGGGCCCGGAAGAGACTTTTCATGCTACGAATGTGCAAGGCACTCAATGGTTGCTTGAAGCGGCAGTCGAACAAAAGGTTAAACGATTTATCCATCTCAGCTCCATCGCTGTCTTTGGTGTTCCCTCCCCTCACTACTTTGACGACAAAACACCTTACAATCCCGGTAAAGACTTTTACTCTCGATCGAAAATAGAAGGTGAAACCCTGGCCTTTCAATATCATCGCGATCACGGATTACCAGTCGTGGTATTACGACCCTCAGTAGTTTATGGCCCCGGCAGCGGTTGGATTGAAGAACCTCTCCGTTTAATACGCAAAAACAAAATGTTCCTCATCGCCGGTGGTAAAGGCACCTGCCATCCCTGTTACATCGATAACTTGATCGACGCCATACTACTTGCCTCGGAACACCCAAATGCGATTGGGCAAGGGTATATTGTAGGGGATAACAAGCCAATTTCATTTGAAAAGTTCTTCAACCTTTTAGCTAAAATAGTCGGATCTAAACCGATTAAAAAGTCCATCCCCCTTCCCCTGGCACGCATCATGGCTTCCTTATTTGAAAGTACACATAAGCGCTTAAAGTTAGGTGCCCGCCCTTTCTTGACTCACACGGCCATAAATATGCTAACAACACAAAGTACTCTGTGTATGGATAAGATTCGCCGCGAACTTAACTTTGAACCTGAATTTTCTGTCGAAGAGGGAATGGACCAATTAAAGCGTTGGATTGAAAATGCGAATGATAGCGCCCAGAGAGAAAAGAATGGGGATGATTGATTTAAAGTTCTCCCTCAAGACGGAGTGACTTCTTTGGGATTCATTAACAGTTTTCTGCCTTCAATGAGCTGCCAGACAGCCAGACCAGGCAATCCTAGAACAAGGCTGCGGGCTCTCATTATGAGAGAGAAGACAAGGCCAATTTCCGGACCTGCGCCTACGACATGACCAAGCAGCATATAGCCCCCCTCCTGGACTCCCAAGGCGCCGGGAATCATAAATGCCACATTGCGCATCGCGTGACCCAAGCTTTCCAACATAATGGCTTCAACAAAGCTTATAGGGTAGCCCAAAAAATAAAATACTAACATCACCTGACCCGAGCCAATGATAAGCCCGAATGTACGCCAGGCAGTAGCAAATGCCAATGCTCGGCGTCGGCTGTAGGTTGAAAGAATCGCCTCATCCAATTCTTTTGCCCCTCCAGTGATATTTTTCCAATCACCTACTTTTAACGATTTCTCGAAAAGACGAGTGATTTTATAAAAAAGCCCATACCGTTGTGCCACGAAAAAGCTGATGAGAAGTATACAAAAAATGAACAAGCCAAAAGCTGCTGCGTATGCGGTATCCGTTAAAACATCATATTGCAGCAGAATTAATATCCCAATGATGGAGAAAACAGATTGCGTAGCGGCTGCAATGGTCACATCTACGACTGCACTAGCCCCCGCGTCAGAGCCCCGAACACCACGAAATGTAAGCAGTCTTGCACGGACTAGTTCTCCGCCAACCTGGGCGACAGGTAACAGCGTGTTGACCGAACCACAAACCCAGCGAAGGACTAATAAGGTGCGCAATGGCGGGCGCGTGCTAGTTGGAAGAAGCAGCTGCCAACAAAAAGTATTTGCCGTCATAGGCAGCAGAAAATAAACACAAATTACTGGAAGCCCCCACCCCACTTCAGCGAAGGCTGCCCCCACTTTAGCAAAACCTTGCCAGGCTATCAGCCCAATCAATAATGCCAAGCCGGTTATCCAGAAAAATATTCCCGCTAATTTCATCGGTTTAATAAACACGCATCGCCGTTATTATTTGGACCAGGCCCCGCTCTTGAAATTCAAAATCCACTACTTGGCAAAGCGCCTGGCGTAAAGTGAATAAAGGGCAAAGACATTGGCTCCGATAGCCGCAAGCCAGAGAAATATTTCTGTTTTATCAATAAGCGCCAGTAAAAACAGGATGAAAATAAAATCCCGATTGGCTATTTTATCCTGAATCTTACGACGCGTATCCATTGAAATACTGTCAGGTCGATCGGGAGATTTGCTCTCCGAGATTAAAGAATTCATAAAGACAAAAGAAATAATACTGCCAAGAACAGCGACTATACCAAGAATCGCATAAAGGTTGTCCCCTGTTGTACGTGTTAACCCTACCCCAATCGAAAAGAAAACGATAAAATTAACAAGACAATCCAGGGTTATATCCAATTTAGCCCCCATCTTGGATTCCCTGAAAGTCAATCTAGCTAGCTCACCATCGACACCATCTATCCATGTAGAAAGCACCAGGATGATGGCTCCTACCAGGCTCATACCATAGGCACCCTGGGAAAAAAACCAGGTTGATATTAATCCGAGGATGAAACTTAACAAAGTGACCTGATTGGGGCTTACCGGCGTATGAATCGCCAGTCGTGTTAAGAATCGTGATACACTACGGGAAAATAACCTGTTTATCATACTGTCAGTTTCCAGACCACCGGACTTCATGATACGCACATGCTCTTTATGAAAATCAATTTCTCTTGTGATTTTCGTGTTTTTAGTGCCAGACAAATATTGAATCCGAATGCTTTCGTTTGAAGGGGAAACCGATTTTTCACCTTCGTTTATCGCGGTCATCTTTTCGAGCCAATGATCATTGAAATCGTCATACATTTTGAATTGAGAGACTAAACTCTCGATGCTAACACATTCTTTTTTTTCTTCTCTATCTGTGACGGAAAATTGAGTTAATAATAAAATAGCATTCCGGATTTCTAATTTGTGATGAAGGGCTGAGCCATTCAGGATAAGGATTTTTTTCATGCTTCTAAGCACGCGTTCTAAATCCTCAGGCGCTGATATAGACTCTGTTTTGCTTAGCACTCTGGGATCATCATTAATAAGGCGGCACAATTCTTTTACTGGCGCTATTTGCTTACAATGATACAAATATATTTGTTTACCCCCACCACGCTGGACATTGATGATGTTTCTTAAAAGGTGGGGAACACCTGCAACAGGAGTCCAATACCATTTCGCCATTTCACTCTCGGACGGAATGAATGAGAAAACAATGAGCACAAGTGTATCCTCATGCACCGTTGCATTGCGCGCTATAGCAGGTACCTCAGGCACAAGGGACACTTGGGTCTGGGAAAGAAAAACTGTGGTCGGTCAGTCTATCGTCCAAGTTTTTTCCTAATGACGATTAACTCAATATCGTAAGGCTCACAGCGTTCTTTCTCAATATAAGCGAGCAGTTGTCTGCTCTCTTCCAGATCTGGAACGATTAGTACTAGTACCCCTCGTTTTTTTAATACATCCCTGGCATGTAATACTTGTCCAAAACCCTCATGCCATGTTTCAATAAAATTAACTTCATAAGCACGGTTATTAGTAACAAAATCAGGTGCTAAATAGGGAATCTTAAGCGTCATGTCTCCCTCCCCGATCTCTCTGGCAAGCATCTTTGTCCACGTCGACTCACGTGCTCCAGAAAATACTTGGACCGTATAAACATCATAGGCACGGAGCGACGATATTCCAAAAACAAAAAATAATACTAACATAAATGTGTATCGCATAGATAAGCCCTCCTCAATTTAATTGTTGATCTTATTATGTAATCTTCCCGCCAATTAATACGTGTCAACAACAGATTGCTGAGCGTGATTGAGATTCTTAATCATCCCCTCACTTAGAGGATTATGATAGAGCAGGTAGAAAGCATATGGCCTCAGTGCCCTGAAGCACCTGATAGTTAATCATCGTCGCATTCCTTGATGATGATGGTCAGCCAGCTTTTCCTTAAAACTTAACACCCATGGCACATAATAGCGGAGCGAAGACGGCTAAAACTGATCGATAGATCACTCCTCACTCAATCGTGAGCTCTTCGACCGCCACAGCAATGGCATCGCCGTCTTCATTGGCGAAGGTCGCCACTATACTCTGAGTCGGCTGTGGTGTGTTGTCTGACTTGAAGTTGTTCTGGGTGATCATCGAAATCGAAAAAGGTTTCAAGCGATTGCGGCTGAGCGAATGACAATACGGTGAAAACCAAAGATATCAACAAGGTGGAGACGATTTTCTTTGAGCACATTATAAAAATTCCTTTCATATGGATGGGTTATCGGTCCTGGACCGAACGATAAGATAACTACCTAAAACAGGTTAAAGTCAACGATGTAAAAACACGCTGTAACTATCATTTAAATAAATCTATAAATCACCTTGAGTCAAGCGGATACAATATATTTAACCTTCTCATATATAGTATCTTGTAGAATAATATACTTTTTATTATGCCTGGTATTTCAAAGTGAGGTATACAGCATTGATCCCGCTGATTTTTTGCTGAATTCTTGATAAAAAAACCTATCTCCGAATAACAAAATAATGTATTATGAGAAAAAATTTCTTTACCCATGAATCTCATTCTCTTCTGCGAGAAATTATCCCATTTAAATATTCCATCCGATGATACTCGCGCTGAACATGTCAGGCAGGTACTTAAAATGGGCGTTGGTCAAACATTTGATGTCGGTGTAATCAATGGCCCGCGGGGAAAAGCGCGCATTATTTCGGATGACTCTGATGGCATGAATTTGACTATGAAATGGGGTGATAAACCGCCGGCACCCTACCCCATTACTTTAATCGCCGGGTTGCCACGGCCCCAAACTGCGCGAAAAATCCTGCAGGAAACCACCAGTTTAGGTGTTGTTGCCATTTGGTTTTTTCAGGCTGAAAAAGGCGAGCCCTCTTATCGCCGCAGCCGACTCTGGAGTTCAGGGGAATGGCGACGTCATCTACATCTCGGTGCGGAACAGGCGTTTACTACGCATCTACCTGAAGTGCGCAATTTTGATTCACTCGCTGAATGTATTTTGAATTTGAGTACGCGGAATGACCGTATCGCACTCGATAATTACGAGGCCAAGATTCAATTGGGTGCTTATAATATGCACCATCCTGCCAGTGTCATCGCCATCGGTTCAGAACGGGGGTGGTCAGTAGAAGAGAGGGATCAGCTGCGCGATGCTGATTTCAAATTCTTTAATCTTGGTCAGCGCGTCCTTCGGACAGAAACTGCGGCTGTCGCCGCAATATCAATCCTTGTTTCTAAAATTGAGACTCAAATCCCTCAATAGTAATAGGCTCAGTCTTGTTTAATATTTAAATTCGCCGGAAAAAAGACACCGTGGATTCATGGCGGCCCTTTCCCAGCTTTTTTACTTGCTCCCAACCGTGTCCCATTAACTCTAACTCCCCCGGTGCTTCAAATATTAAGCGGGAGGACGCATGGAGACTAAGACAGGATTGTGCGAGGGTAAAAATTAACTCCATTCGCCGATTAATGGTGTCATAGGGCGGATCGACAAAAATAAAATCAAATCTGTGTTTTATTGTCGGTATCCATTTAATAACATCCAGCTCGAGAACATCGCAAGGTGACTTTTTCAGTCCGAGAGATTTGCACACGGCAGAGAGATTCTCCTCTAAATATCCAATTGTTCGATGATCTTTTTCAATGAATACTCCACCTGAAGCCCCTCTGCTAAGCGCTTCTAATCCATAGGCGCCACTGCCGGCAAAGAGATCCA
>Ga0114993_10006069_pt1 | contig 11473 bp, 6 predicted proteins | sample ArcticOcean_MG_C_FD_87042 | JGI IMG/M metagenome (GOLD analysis project Ga0114993, IMG submission 87042) | Marine microbial communities from western Arctic Ocean - ArcticOcean_MG_CB2_150 | ecosystem: Environmental > Aquatic > Marine > Oceanic | place: Arctic Ocean: Canada Basin | collected...
ACATCATGTGGGGCACGTCCAACCAGACCTTGGTATCACCACGCTGGTTCGGTCCCCAGTTAGGATCAGCCCAGATGTAGATGCCATCAATGTCGTCCACCGTCAATCCGGCGTCCTGAATGGCCATCAAAGCTGCCTCATTGGCCCTTGAGGACTTGGTGCCGTCAAAATAGCGGCGGCACATGGTACTCCCAGATCCTACGAAAACAGGTCTCTTTCCTTTGGGCCACTGGATTGGCATAACGTTCTCCTTTTTTCTTTAATAGTGGAATGAGTTCTCTGCGAGTCTCAAGCCACTTTATGGCTTTGCACCGCCGCGCTAATTAGACCGCGGCTGAAATTGAGGAATGCTTATGTCGTCGTTCACCTTGTCGAAGACGACTTCCAGAGGTAGACCCATTTTGAGCCCAGAACCAAGAGCATCGTACTCGAAGTTCAGGATGTTGCTCATAAGCAGTAGATCGGCTTGCTCTTCCAGCTCAACCAAGATCACTGCGTAGGGAACCTTCTCCTCAAACCCCGCGACGGATGTGTCATAGCAGATGTAGTGCGTGTAGAGAGTGGCGCGTCCGCTAACCTGCTCAAATTTCAACTCTGCGTCACGGTCCCCACAGTAGTTACAGACAAACACCGGGGGATGGTTGTAGGATTTGCAGCCCTGGCACCGCTGTATAACCAACTTACCTTCTTTGGCACCGTCCCAATAGGGCTTAAGTTCCGCAGATGGCACAGGGGTGATTCCGTAGGGAGCCATCGTCGTGTGCATCAACTTGTCCACGTCCCCAACTAGAGGCGCAGCAACTCCTCCAACAACTCCTGCATGCGTTCCCAGTGGCCCGACTGTTGGCCCGGGATCCTGGCTAGTCATAGCTTCTCTCCTTTCAATTAGACGAATCTACTAGACCGGGTATTCACTATTAAGACTGTTACGACGCGATGGAAAAACCACATTCGACGATAGCCATCGTAGTAAAATACGCAGTCGTTGTCAACCGCCGCCTATATACTGCAGAAATCGTTTCTTCCAGAGACGGATTGTAGTTAATAATTGCCATGCTATCGGAGCGTATCCAGCTTAAGATGAGTTGTGACCACGGAGGAAGGAAGACGCCTTCAAAACTCGAAAGACGCTGGATACGACCTCGGGACATCGGCGTTCACCCACAACAGCGAAGAATGAGGTCCTGTAGCATTCGACGATTTGCGCCCTGAATTCTCACATTTTGATGCCATCCTAGATGGCCTTGGAGCCAACGCCGCTATCACTGTCGCAGATCTTCCGTCCACGCTCGTAAAGACCGTCGTAGGGCTTGCAGGGCAGTGATTGGCCTGAGCACACCGGTGCTCCTAACGCTAAATGGACCACGCATAAGCAGTCATACTGGTGACGCATTGATATCTGCCCATCCGATTTCCAGGCTTTATACGAGAATACCGAGGCCGTGCTGGAATCCCTAACCACAGATCAATTCGACGGTCTAGGCGTCGCGCTCTTTAGAGGGAGCTCATTTCAATATTATTGAGCCGTACGAAAAGTAAAATCCTTATCCATCGATCGAGTGGGCGAGACTGGGCACAATAATCCGATGCTAAACATCTATCGTACCAATTGATAGCCACCCGAAAGATGACCAGTCCTGCAAATTCGCTTACTGGTCAGGCCCGTTCTGTCCAAGCGGCAATTGTGGACGGCGGGCTATGAAAAGTGCCACCGCTCCCACCACCAGAAACAGAGCCACGCATCGAAAACCAAGACGATAGCTGCCTGAAATATCTACTACCCAACCCACAAATATGGGTCCGAGTACGGCACCAGGCAGGTCAACAAACTGTAGTAGCCCGCTTATGGTCCCAAAGTTGCGTCTCCCAAAGAAGTGCGCCACTATAGCCTGACGCAGTGCAGCAGCACCTCCATAAGACGGACCCAGAAGCACAATATAAAAAGGTGCCCAACCAAGATTGGGTGTAAGGGACATCATTAAAACGCCTATCCCCTGAAGAAGCAGTGTCACTGCCAACAGCACACGGATGTTCACCAAGTCTCCAACCCACCCGAAGATTATGCGTCCAGGGACAGATAACAACAGGGTGGCCGAGGTTAGACTAGCTGCCGTGACGGAAGCAGCACCCATGTCCTCTATGAGAAACGGAATGTGGTAAACGGCCACAACTGTGACTGTCACAGACCAACTCGCAAAAGCCACCGCCAGCATCCAGAAGGAGCGCGTTCTTAGGGCCTGACGCGGCGTGAGTTCCACCTCAAGCGGCTCCGCGCTTCTCGCAGTGGCAGGAGTGTCGGCAGCAACTTCCACCGGAATGCCATCGGGATGAAGGCCGCGTTGCTCCGGTCGGTGATGCACCAGGGAGACCAGTGGAAGCCCTATGAACCAATATGCAAGGCCGGCGATGATTGCAGCGGTTCTCCATCCGTAATTCTCCGTGAGCCAGGCCACAATAACAACAGAACTGCCTCCCAGGCCAATACCGGCCAGCAGGATACCCATGGCCCTTGCCCGTTTGCGAATGAACCAATTGGCAACTGCCACATTAATTGGTCGACCGCCACCAAAGCTGGACGCGCTGGCAATCACCATAAACACAACGTAGAGCATCCACAGGGAAGTGATGCGACTCAGGAGAATGAAGCACAGGCCCATGACCGAGATTCCGATATAGAGCAGACGTCGCGGCCCGTAACGGTCTATGAGCCATCCGGCAATTGGAGCTATGAGACCGCCTTCCAGACGAGCCAGGCCAATAACGCCTCCAAGGGCCGCTCGGCTTGCCCCAAGCTCATGCAGCAAAGGAACGTAGTAAACACCGAAACCGTAGGTATAGAAAGCGCCGTTCAGGATAGCAATGGTAATACCGACGGCTACTATCCACCATCCATAGAAAACTCGCCCTACGCCTGGAATGCGCTCAATCAATGTGGACATCCTGCTATTATATGGCCTGAATGTGACATACCAGAGCCTCGGATGCCGGAGGTATCCAGGGCATGATCATGGATGCACCACTTGCATAATATGCCATGGAAATGTTCAGATTAACCGCATATATAACCGTTATTTCCCGTTTCGGCCATGTCATGCACAGCACTGCAAAGAAAGCGCGACGAGATGACGTCATGATAATCGGGCTCACATATGGCAGTCAAGTCATGCATCCTGAGACAGGCTACGGATTAAGACTCTAATCGCGATCATAATCTACATTTCTCGCTATTGCTGTATGGAAACTTCTGAGCCGTACATTATTGCGACGTCGTAAGTCAAAGCGGCGCGACATTTTTCTCCGTTGCTTTCGCAAGTGCGTCTCTCAGTGGCCCTCGAGTAATGGGCTTGCCCACAACAACATATATCACTGAGCCCAAATTCAGCACATTCCGGCGGCCTGATATAGGCGCGGTTCCATGCGCCACTTCAGATGACAATTGCCGCGACACCCGCGACGATGAGCGCTGTCGAGCCGACCTTAACAACTACGGTTCCGGCCGTGATCTTTTCACCCATCGCCCCTCTCCATACTATAGCAAGTGCAGTGCTATAGAGCACCACAAAAAATGCCCTAGTCCCTATCAACGCCGTAACAAGAGACACCGGTCCCATAGAGAGCGCCCATAGCATCATCAACAATCCTGCGTTGGCAATGACCAGCTCATTGATGCTCACAATAAGTAGTGCTGGACTGCGCCGGGCAATAAGACTACGGACATCGTGCCAGGGTTCTGCGCGGACGTTGAAAGCCAGGAAGACGATTCCCAACGCAAGCATACGCAGACCATGAGTGAAAAGGATAGGAAGGTCGTTGAGGGCCACCTTGATTGTCACGTTGGCGGTTGCCATTATGAACGCCCCGAGCATGAGGATATAGAAAGAGTTGTCCAGGAGGCTTTTGCTATACACCGCGTCGGGGCGAACGGAGAGCATGGCAGCCCCCGCAACTGTGGCAACAACGGCTGTCCATTGGATGGCCGTGAGCGATTCGCCAAGGAAGGCAACAGCTATGAGTGCCGCAAAGATTGGCGAGGTCTCGGTAACTGGAATCGTCCGGGACACCTCATGTGAAAAGAGAACCCGCATAAGCAATTGTGCACCAAGGCCGAACAGGGCTCCTGCAAGTATGCACCACCCTACTGCCTCCAAGGTCACTCCTTCCGGCAGCCACGACACCATAAGCACCACCATGACCAACGCTGGTCTGAGCAAACCCTATCAGCAGAGGCAGCGTAAGTCGTGAGCGCGCGTAGCCCATACTCGTCTTGTCGAGAACGCTGATCGAGGCTGTAATACTCGCGGCCAGCAATGCCACAACGACCCACGACATTGCAATGCCTCCTCGTCATTAACTGATGGTTGGCACCAGTGGCAACTGGCGCCGCGTTTAACTCGGGGATAGTACCACAAGCTGAAACCTCACGAAGACCTGACAAATGGCTGCTGTCATTTCTACACGTCACAGTCAGGATGTGATAGACTCCCAAAATCCTTGATGGTGCCTCACACTTATGAGAATGTTTATCTAAATGAAGAGGCTGGGAATTCTAACAGCACTGAAGCACAGGAATTTCCGGGTCTATTGGCTTGGATTCGTTACCGCTGTTTTCGGCATGCAGATGTTCCTGGTCGTCCAGGCCTGGTTGGTGTTTGACCTGACGGGATCGGCCCTTCAGCTGGGACTTCTCGCGCTCGCCAGAGCACTGCCCGCGGTGATTCTCGGCTTGGTTGGAGGAGTTTTCGCAGACAAAGTAGACCAACGCCGGCTCCTGATGGCAACGACCTCAGGGATTGCGCTTATATACCTGGCACTGGCTACAATAACCTTGACCGGAGTTGTCCAGGTATGGCACGTCCTTGGAGCTGTGTTCTTGGTCGGCGGGCTTCAGGCCTTCGACCAGCCGTCCCGCCAGGCAATCTTTCCAAACCTCATAGACCGTCGTGACATGATGAGTGCAGTTGCCCTCAATTCGACGGTCCACCCCGGCACGCGTATATTCGCTCCCATTGTAGCCGGGCTTATGATTGATTACATCGGCATTCCGCGGGTTGGTGCCGCCATAGCAATCTACGTTGTCGCCGTGGCCTACGCAATATTCAGCTATATGCTGTTCAGAGTCCACCTGCCTACTGTCGAGCGCTCCGTCGGCAACAGCGGCATCCAAGAGCTCAAGGACGGTATCAGGTACATCCTGTTCCGACCCATCTTCCGTCTTCTCATACTCACCAGCTTTGTCAGCGCCTTCTTCGGTATGTCACACATTACCCTGATGCCGATTTTCGCCCATAAGCTCCTCGGGTCGGCTTCAGGCTCAGCTATCTCTTTACTGTTCTCAGCAACAGGCGTCGGGGGACTGATGGGTGCACTTATCGGCGGCTCGCTAGGAACGATTCGGAAAAAGGGTTGGCTAATTATCGGCGGGGCGAGTTCCTACGGAGGATTACTCATCGCCTTTGCATTATCCCCATGGTACGGCCTTGCACTGGCAATAGAGTGGCTTGCCTCGCTCTGTCTTCAGATTTTCACTGTGACCGCGCAGAGCACACTGCATACCCTGGTTCCCAACGAGTACCGTGGCAGGGTTATGGGGATATGGGGAATGACTCACTCCCTCATGCAGCCCATGGGGGGCCTGATGATGGGCGGTGCTGCAAGCATAATAGCAGCGTCGATGGTTGTGACAATTGGAGGTAGTGTGGTAACACTGTTTGGGCTTATTTGTACGGGACTCGACAGCCGAGTCCGTAGCATAGGCAACGAAAATGCCTCTACCACACCGACTGAAACTGCCCAATAGCGCCAATACGCCAAGAAACGACTGAAGTGCACCTGTCAATGTTCAGCTTACGCCTGCACTCACACGATGCGCCTCTGCTATGTACAATTTTAATCCCACATACATGATGGGGTGCTAACAGCTTACTTACGACCTTGCCCTGGCCTTTATCCTCACTGCTTATCCCTTACCATCGCTGGCTCCACCACCGCCGGACACGCCGATCCCATTTTAAAGAGTGGGAGGCAAAGTCCAAAGAAACCCTTTCATCTGTAGGCCCATTTTCATTGAAGGCCCCCACCAGGATATAGCTCTGGGCTATTCCGATGTCCTCCAGTATAACTCCGTTGTCTTACCTTCTGCATTGCTCAGGCATAGCCCCATCTTACTAAGCCAATGCAGCAACTCGACTGAAAGAAGTACCTTGCTAGTCTGCCTCGGTAAATCAATTTACTTAACAGAACTTACATGGTTATTACCTCCATGACATTGATGAGCAATCTTCTTCCTACCTGTCCTTTCTGATATACTCTGCCAATACCAAAAGAGACCACAAAACTGGTATCAGAATACCCTCCACGATATGTCGCCGCACAAGCCTGACTTCAAGCATTTGAGGTGAGAAGGGAAATGTCGGACCAAGAACAATGACCTGGATCAGGGTGATAATCTGGCTACTTCCGCGGCGTCTTCGCTCGTCATGGGTTCTCTTGGCAGTCACCTCATTTGGAATTCTGACAGCCGTCACCCTGATGGCCGTGGGAGCCATCTACTCCAAGACCCTGGCTGAAGGAGGGTTACGACACACCCTAGCTCTGACACCTCCCGCAGGCCTGAACGCCCAGATAAGGATACAGAACAGACCACTTGGCCTGGCTGATTATCAAAACTTACAGAGCGCCGTTGAAGATACCATCGGCGGACACCTTGGCCACCTGATACAAGATACACAGCGTTCCGGCCGCGCTCAGTCGAATCTCCCACTAGTGATGACAAAGGACGGACGCCCCCCTTCGCGCGGGGGGCCATCAGGTCAGCCCTTCTTCCTAACCGACTTCAAAGAGCATACCAGGATTGTGGAGGGCCGTTGGGCCAGGGCCGCGCCCGTTTTTCATGACACAGGCATGAACATGGAAATAGTCGTTGGCAAGCAAACCGCGCACAACATGGGATGGGAGGTGGACTCGCAGATATACATGGTTCCCTTCAGCGCCGACCAGTCTGAGAGGGTCGAACTCACGCTTGTCGGCCTCGTGGAACCCATAGACCCTTCCGAAGAGTATTGGATGACATCCGGCAGCTACTACTTCAATGCCCAGGATCTTGATCCCTGGACCGTTGCCCCCATCTACCTGTCTGAGGAAGACTACTTCAACGGCCTTGGAGCTAGGTATTCCTCACTTCTGGGCGACTACTGGTGGTTCCTGTTCCTTGATATAGAGCTTCTCACAGCCGATACAGCAGAGCCAACCAAAAAGGCCATCGTCGGACTTGAGCAAAACCTGAACAATCTGTATCCTCGCTCGCTGGTTCTCAGCCTGCTGGAGAAGACCATCACCGATTACCAGCGTGAGCTGACCCTGGCCAGAGTGCCACTATTCCTCTTCCTATCCCTGGTAGTAGTGGTCATTCTGTACTTCCTTATGCTTGTATTGGGCATGCTGGCCCGCACACAGAGCGACGCGGCCAACATTTTGAGAAGCCGCGGAGCCAACATGCTCCAAGTGAGCGGCCTCTTTGCCCTAGGAGAAGGTGTGGTTGTGCTTCTGTCTCTATTCCTTGGGCCTATTCTGGCCCTTGGGATTGTGCGTTACCTGTTGGTGAGAACCATCAATCCCGCTGGAGAAGGAAGTCCCCTTCCCGTAGACCTCTCCATAAATGTGTTCCTTATTGGTGCCGTGGGAGGCCTGTTGAGCCTTGCAGTGCTGATCGCCTCAGGTGTGAGCCTGGCACGCCTTGGCATGGTGGAGTTCCTCAGAATACGTGCCAGACCTCCAACCGTGCCTCTACTGCACAGATATTATGTCGATGTGCTGGTGCTCACCACAGTTGGCCTCGTCTGGTGGCAGATCGAAGACCGTGGAGGGTTCATTCAAAGAGAGCTCTCAGGCAACGCACTGATGGGAGTCGACCTCAGCATGCTACTAGGCCCTGTGCTTGTATTGATGGCAGTAGCCTTCGTGATACCAAGACTACTGCCGATGCTGATGAAAGCCCTTGCCCTGACAGGCCGACTCATAGCCTCAGCATGGGTATCCCTCACCCTCACGCGTATGGCCAGGGATCCCCTGCCACACGGCTCCCTGGTAATCATCTTTATGATGGTCACTGCCCTCGGCGTGTTCGGAGCAACGTTTCAGCCAACCCTATCTAGGAGCCAGCAGGAGCAGACCATCTTCAGAATAGGCAGCGACCTAGTGGTAAGAGGTTCATCATTTTCGGATTCGTTTCAAGATGATCTTGCCTCTTTGCCGGGGGTCAGAGCCGTTACACCCGTTGCACGTAACCTGGGAACAATCATAGGAATAGACCCGCATACCCTGGCAAATACCGCATGGTTCAGGGACGATTTCGCAAAGGTGGGACTTGAGGAACTCCTGGCACCGCTGAGACAATCCGGCGAAGAGTCTCCCGGAATACCTCTTCCAAGGGACGCCGAGAGCATCGGCGTCTGGTTAAGAGCAGACGAACTCGATCAGGGGCTGCGGAGTCGGACTCAGAACGTGCTTATGAGGATTGTAGACTCCTCTGGAGGATATCACAACCTGTCCCTTGGCAAGCTTGTGATTGCTGAAACAGGCCTGGAGTGGACATATCTGGAGGCGCCTCTCCCAACGGAAAAGACGACGCTGAGGCCTCCTTTCAGTGTGGTCTCCATTTTCATCAGCGGAGGATACGGCGGCTCCCTAGGCGTATTGCAACCTGGGAGCTTCAGCATTGACGATATTACTGCTAGGGGCCCGTCCTCATCACCAGACGGTACCATCATCGAGGACTTCGAGAATATTGAAGATCCAAATACCTGGATCAGCCTACCAAATGTTGACTCAAACGCGGACAGGATAGAACGCACGCAGGAAGCATCCCGCAGCGGTAGGTTCGGTCTCACCTTCTCATGGCGGGAGGCTGTTGGTGTCGCCCCGCGGGGCATGCTGATTCCCGCAGGCCCCCTCCCCCTGCCAACCATCGGGGGCCCTACCTTCTTGATAGAACAGAGACCGTACATTGATTTCGGGGACCAACTGTTACCCGTGGTAGTAAGAAACGTCACCAATTACTTCCCCAGCATCAACCAACCTTCTAGGCCGTTCCTGCTGGTGAATCTGGAGGACTATCAGAACTACATCAGACGTATGCCAGGCTCCGAAGCGCTGAAGCCTCCTGAGGAGTACTGGGTCTCCCTGAACGACGCTGTTTCACGTGACAATGCCATTCTATCCATAAGAAGGCTGGCCGGCTTTTCTTCGGTACAGGACAGGGACGCAGCGGTAAAACTGGCGCAACGCAACCCGCTGGCTGGTGGAGGCTGGAATGGCCTAACCATATTGAGCATGTTCGTCCTGACAATGGCAGTAGCAATTGCCCTAGGTACATACTCAATAATATCGGTGCAAACAGGCAGGGTAGACCTGACCATAAGCGGAGCTCTTGGATTCTCCAAGACAGAGGTGCTCCTTTCCTTGGTGCTAGAAAGGTTCCTGGTGGCAGTCATCGGAATAGTCATCGGCAGCGGTGTAGGCCTATGGCTCAGCCATTGGGTCCTTGGCTCCCTTGACGTGACCGTCGACGGGTCATCCGTTGTCCCTCCCATGCTATTGACCGTTCACAACGGCCTCATGGCATTGGTGTATCTAAGCTTGGCAGGAGCCCTGGCAATAGCAATCCTCATCACCAAATTGGCGGTGCGCAGACTAAATGCGCAGGACATACTTCGGACAGGAACCTAGTAGCTAGGTATAGCAAAATGTCCATTCTACAACTAGCTTACGTCATAGCTCTGCGGAGGACCATCTCCAACTGGAAGCTGGAAATAGTCCTCTTCCTGGGAATGATACTGGCGGTGTCTCTGATGTCCAGCGGAGTCATCTTCTCAGACATACTGGAAGAAGCAGCCCTACACAGCACGCTGGACAAGGCCACACCTGAACAGGTCAACTTCACAATAAGGACCTACAACGGCCTTGAAGACCCTTCCCTTGTCTCTCAACAGGACTCCATCTACCGCGACAGGCTCGATACCGTTGAACAGTATGTCAGCGGCCCCTTTCGACCTTATCTTCAAGACCAGTCTATGCTGTTTCAAACGCTGCCATTCTTCTTTGCGGGTCACCCTCAACTGGAGATGTCAGACGCTGTACGTCCAAGGGGCAAGATTAGCCACATGGCCGACCTTTTCCTAGACCGTGCCCAGCTTGTGCAGGGTCGATGGCCCTACTCCGAAGGCTCTGTCTCCAGAAACGGCCCACTGGAAGTAGCCATAGATGCCACGGGATCGGAGATGATCAAGATAGGCTCCGACGATGAGATACAGGTGTTTCCGGCGGTTGGCAGCGAGTCACAGACGTTCATGAATGTGAAGGTCGTCGGGGTTTTCCAGCGCGTTGAACCAGACGATGAGTTCTGGTACGGCGTAAAACGCACATTCAGCCACACGGAGGACCATGTGCCCATAGTACCTCTGTTCACAACAGAGGACGCCATACTGGAATACGTGGGACGGAGTTATCCAGGGTCCTATGCCGATGTCAAATGGTTCTTCTACCTGGACCGTGATAAAACAAGGGCCGGAGACGTTGCTCAGATTCAAGATACCCTCCAGCAGATGGAAGACGGAATACGGGTCAATCTTTCAAACGGCAGCTCCACCGTAAAGCTGGGCGAGCTGCTGAGCACCTACCAGGAGCGGATACTCCTAGCCCGCATCCCTTTCTACTTGATGATCTCCCTTACAACCGGCATCCTAATCTACTATTTGGCACTAGTATCAAATCTTGTAGTTAAATCGCGTTCCTCAGAGACATCAATTCTTAAAAGCCGCGGAATCACCACTCCGCAGATGGGTTTGCTTGCGCTCGTAGAGGGGCTGCTGCTGGCGGCCCCGGCTGTGGTCTTCGGACCTTTGGTGGCAGTGAATATTTCCAGAACGCTTGGAAGGGTCTTCGTAGACACAAACATAGGCAGCAGTTCTGTCCCTGTGCCTCTCTCAATTCAGGCATTCCTCCTTGGAACCACAGGGGCGGTTTTAGCCGTAAGCGTGCTCACCATCTCCACGTTGATGGCGTCCCGACAGGGAATGGTGGAATTCCGCCAGTCCGGTGCGAGGCCACCCAGAGCGCCCTTTATCCATCGCAGTTATATAGACATCCTGGCACTGGTGTTGATAGGACTGATATGGTGGCAAATCCAGACACGTGGTTCGTTTCTCGTGCGGTCACTGGGAACGGGAGAGCTTGAAGTTGACATCTCCCTTCTGCTTGGACCTCTCCTTGGTCTGCTGGCGATTGGACTTCTGGTAATGCGGGTTTTCCCCCTAGCCGTCGCCCTGATTGCAAGGATCATGGAGTCCGTTGGGCCGGTCTGGCTGGTCCAGGGACTGAGGCGCGTCTCCAGAGACCCCATCATGCCGGGAGCCTTGGTGGTGCTGCTCATGCTAACCACTGCCCTTGGTGTAATAGGAAGCACATTCAGCTCCACCAT
>Ga0114993_10006071_pt1 | contig 11472 bp, 11 predicted proteins | sample ArcticOcean_MG_C_FD_87042 | JGI IMG/M metagenome (GOLD analysis project Ga0114993, IMG submission 87042) | Marine microbial communities from western Arctic Ocean - ArcticOcean_MG_CB2_150 | ecosystem: Environmental > Aquatic > Marine > Oceanic | place: Arctic Ocean: Canada Basin | collected...
ACGACGCGGCAGTCACCCTTGAACAGCTTGAGACGGACGGTGCCGGTCACCCGCTGTTGCACATCGGCGACCAACGCGTCGATAGCTCGTCGGGTTGGCGTGAACCAGAGACCGTTGTACACCAGGTCCGCGTACACCGACGAGAGCCCCGCCTTGATCCGCTCCAGGTCCCTCGGGATCACCAGCCTCTCGAGCTCACGATGGGCGGCGTGTAACACCAGCGCGGCCGGCGCCTCGTAGATCTCCCGGGACTTGATGCCGATGAGGCGGTTCTCGACCATGTCGATCCGGCCGACTCCGTGGGCGCCAGCGATCGTCTCGAGGCTGGCGATCAGCTCGACCAGCGGCATCGCCACGCCGTTGACCGTCTTGGGCACGCCGCGCTCGAAGTCCAGCTCGACATAGGCCGGTGCGCCAGGCGCGTCCGCCGGTGATTTGGTCAGCGTGTAGATGTCCTCTGGCGGCTCCGTCCACGGGTCCTCGAGCACCCCGCACTCGATCGACTTGCCCCACAGGTTCAGGTCGGTGCTATAGGGATTGTCGACCGTCGCCGGCACCGGAATACCGCGCTCGCGTGCGTAGGCGATCTCGGCGGGCCGCGACATGCCCCAGTCGCGCGCCGGTCCGACCACCTTGATCGCTCGATTCAGCGCGCGCGCCGAGACGTCGATCCGAACCTGGTCGTTGCCCTTGCCGGTGCAACCGTGGGCGATGGCACCGGCCGACTCCATCGAGGCGATCTCGACGAGACGCTTGGCAATCAGTGGGCGTCCGAGGGCCGTGGCGAGCGGATACTGCCCCTCGTAGAGCGCACCGGCGTGAAGCGACGGGAGTATGTAGTCCTGGGCGAACTCGTTGCGCACATCGAGCACGTGGCACCGGACCGCGCCGACCGCCATCGCCCGCTCACGCACGTCGTCGAGCTCCTTGCCCTGTCCGAGATCCAGGGTGACCGCCACGATCTCCGCCTGATACTTCTCCCGCAGCCACGGAATCGCCACCGAGGTGTCAAGACCGCCCGAATATGCCAGTACGATGCGTTCCATGTCTGACGCTCTTGCTCCGCTACGCCGTCTCTTCCCGTTCGATTCACCGCCTGGGCTTGCAGGACAGCACCGCCGCCGGCTTTCGCAGACGTCCTACTGCCCCTTCGCCCACCGCTCGAGTCGCCGCTCCAGCGTCCTGGCGCTACGCTCGGTGCGTGAGATTACCAGGATCGTATCGTCACCCGCCACTGTGCCCACGACTTCCGGCCAGGCGGCGCGGTCGAGCGCGAACGCCAGCGGCTGCGCCTGCCCCGGATCGGTCCCGATGACGAGCAACTGCTGGACACGGTCGGCCCGACGCAGATACTCCACGACCGCGCGCCTCACCCGGTCATCGCTGACAGCCCGCGGCGGGGTCTCGGCCTGCGCCGTCTGATACGCCCCGTCGGCGGCCCGCTTGACCAGCCCGAGCTCCTTGATATCGCGCGACAGCGTCGCCTGGGTCGTCCGGATGCCGGACGTCGCCAGACGCTGTCTGAGCGCATCCTGGCTATGGACGGCCTGGCTGGACACAAGCTCGAGGATGGCCGCCTGGCGATAGGTCTTCATATTTATACAGTACCGTGCATTAGTATACACGGCCAGGCAACGTGTTTCGAACCACACCGGCCCGTGGCCGCTTTTCGGTTGACTCCGGACCGCAGCATACGTATAAATAACCTTGCAACGGTATAAATATACAATGTCGACAAAAATAGCGATCGGGGTTGCTGGCGCCACCGGGTACGCCGGTCAGGAAGTAGTCCGGCTGGCGGCGCGGCACCCGTCGGTTCGCGTGGTCGCGGCAATGGCGTCCGGAACCAGCCCTGGCACCCGGGCGCTGCCGGCGCTGGCCAGGGTCTGGGACGGCGAGGTCACGCCGCTTTCGGTCGAACGGCTCGCTGCCGAGGCAGAAGCGGTGTTCATGACCCTGCCTGATCCGGTCGCCGCTGAAGTCGGCCCCGCACTCGTAGCGCAGGGCGTGCGGGTATTCGATCTCTCGGGCACGTTCCGTCTTCGCGACCCCGAGCTGCGCGGTCGCTGGTACCCGGCCACGCCCGATCTGGCTGAGCCGGCCGTCTATGGTCTGACCGAGTACTGCCGAACGGCGCTGCCAAGCGCACGACTCGTCGCCTGCCCGGGCTGCTTTCCGACAGCGGCGCTGCTGGCGCTCCGGCCGCTGGTCGACGCGGGGCTGCTCGAGGGCGACGTCATCGTCGACGCGAAATCAGGCATCTCGGGTGCCGGCAAGAAACCCTCCGAGCGGACCCATTTTTCGGAGTGTCACGGAAGCGTCGCGGCATATGGGGTGTTCGCCCACCGACATGGCGCGGAGATCGAACAGGAGCTCGGACGACTCGTGACCTTTACGCCACATCTGGTCCCGCTGGACCGCGGCATTCTCGAAACGATCTATGTGCGCACGGGGCCGAACGTCACCGCGGCGAGCATCGCGAGCACCCTCGAGCAGGCCTACGCGGACGCGCCGTTCGTTCGGCTCACGGGCGACGCGCTGCCTGAGATCAAGCACGTCGCGCACACCAACTTCTGTGACATCGGCTGGCGACTCGACGCCGCCTCGGGACGGCTGGTGCTGGTCTCCTGTCTGGACAACCTCATCAAAGGCGCGGCCGGTCAGGCCCTACAGAACCTGAACGTCGCATACGGGCTGGACGAGACAGCCGGACTGCTATGACGGATCGGACCAGTGTCGTGCTGAAGCTCGGTGGAGAGCTGCTGGAGGAACCAGAGGCCCGCCGGGACATCGCCGTGGCCATTCGCCGTCTTGCGGCCCAGGGGCCCCTCGTGGTGGTGCACGGAGGCGGGCGCGAGGTCGATGCGGAGCTCGCTGCCAAGGGGATTCCCAAGCACGCGGTCGACGGACTCCGGCTGACCGACGTGGCGACGCTCGACGTGGTGGTCGGCGTGCTGGCGGGACGGGTCAACACGCGGTTGGTGGCCGCGGCGCGAGCCGCCGGCGTGCGCGCGGTAGGATTGACCGCCGCCGATGCAGAGGTGTCGACGACCCGGCGCGCCGAGCCCTACACCGCGTCTGATGGCGCGATCGTCGACCTGGGTCTCGTGGGCCAACCGACCGGGGTCGACCGGCCCGCGCTGCTCGACCAGCTCTGCCAGACGGGTCGCGTGCCAATCGTCGCCAGCATCGGCGCCGATGACGCGGGACAGCTGCTCAATGTGAATGCCGACACCTTGGCGGGGCATCTCGCCGCGCGCCTGGGCGCCGCCCGTCTCCTGATTGCCGGCGGCACCAGCGGCGTCCTGGATACGCAAGGCCGGACAATCCCATCGGTCGACGAGCCACTTCTGGAGCGGCTCATCGCGGACGGCCGCGCGAGCGCCGGCATGGTGGCGAAACTGATCGCCTGCCGTGTGGCCCGTCGCGGAGGCGTCGCCCGTGTCGACATCGTCAACGGTAGGGGGACGGACGACATGGAGACGGCCCAAGGCACGACGATCGGAACCTCAGCATCAGGATGAAACACAGCATGGCTACGCACGGACAGGACATACAGGCGGTCGAACGCGACCATCTGCTGCAGGTGTACAAACGCGTGCCGATCGTGCTCACACGCGGTGAGGGCAGCTACGTCTTCGACATCGACGGGAACGCCTATCTGGATTTCCTCTCCGGCATCGGCGTGGCGTCGCTGGGTCACGCCCATCCGGGGCTGGCTGCGGCGATCAGCGAGCAGGCACGAACGCTGATCCACACCTCCAACCTCTATTTCCATCCGCTCCAGGGGCAGGTCGGCCAGCGGCTGGCGTCGCTGTCCGGTCTTCCGCGAGCCTTCTTCTGCAACAGCGGCACGGAGGCGGTCGAGGCATGCCTGAAATTCGCTCGGCGATACTGGTACACCGGTGGTGATCGGTCGCGCACCCGGATCGTCGCGCTGGAGCGGTCGTTCCACGGACGAACCCTCGGCGCGCTGTCGACCACCTGGGAGCCTGGTTACAGGGCGCCGTTCGAGCCGTTGCTCCAAGGCGTGACCTTCGTGTCCCCGACCGACCCCGCCGCTCTCGAAGCGGCGGTCGGAACCGACGTGGCCGCGATCATCGTGGAGCCGATTCAGGGCGAGGGCGGGGTGTGGCCGCTGTCGCCTGCGTTCTCGGCCGCCATCTCGGCGGCGTGTGCACGCACCGGGGCCCTGCTGATCGCGGATGAAATCCAGTGTGGATTGGGCCGCACCGGCGCGCCGTTCTACTCGGCGACCCTGGGTCTCCGACCCGATCTGATGGCGCTTGGGAAGGCGCTGGGCGCTGGAGTGCCGGTCGGCGCGGTGATGATGAGCCAGGCGGTGGCTGACGCGGTTGCGCCGGGCGACCACGGCACCACCTATGGTGGGAATCTCCTGGCGTGTCGAGCGGCGCTGGTATTCCTCGACGCGCTCGAGCAGGGGGGACTCGCACGGGTGCAGGTGGCCGGAGCGCGGCTGGATGACGGACTCCGTGCGCTCGCGAGCCGGCATCCCGTGATCACGGACGTGCGTGGCGCCGGCTTGATGTGCGGTCTCGAGATGACCGAAGCGGCGGCGACCCAGGTCGTCAGCGATGCGGTGACGCAACGGCTGCTGGTCAACCGCACGGCGGGTCGGGTCGTGCGGCTGCTGCCACCACTCAACGTGTCTGACGCGGAGATCGATGATGCGTTACGGATTCTGGAAGCCGTCATGACTGGACTGCCGGCATGACCGGACCAGAGCCGAGACGACCTGTGCGCCTGTAAGGAGAGGTGCCGACGGACCCGCGACCAGACCGGGCGCCGCTGCGCGATCACCCCGCGCATACCGTCGGCAGCATGATGATCACGATAGCACTGCCCAACGCCATGAAGCCTTTGCCCCGCGTCCAAAGCATGCCCGATGCGGCCGTTGCGATCCGTCGGGCTGACCGTCCCGACGCGGCGGCGATCAGCCGGCTGGTGTCCGACAACGTCGGGCGCGGGCTGCTGTTGCCACGCACGCCCGAGGAAATCGCGCGTCATGTGCCCCGGTTCCTGGTTGCCGCTCGGGCCCAGACCGTGGTGGCGTGCGGCGAGCTGGCGCCGCTCAGCCCGACCCTGAGCGAAGTCCGGTCACTGGTCGTCGCCGAGGCGTCTCGCGGCGGTGGCATCGGGACCGCCGTCTTGACGGCCCTCGTGGCCGGCGCCCGTCAGGCCGCGGTGCCGCGACTGTGCGCGTTCACCCACGTACCGCACCCCTTCGTGGCGCTGGGGTTCTCGATCGTGCCCCATACCTGGCTCCCCGAGAAGATCATGACGGACTGCCAGGGCTGTCAGTGGTTCCGCCGCTGTGAGCAATACGCGGTCGTCTTCGAGCTCGACTGGGGCCAGAGCGGGCCACGTGGCACGGCCGGGTCAATCTGATGGACGAGGCAATGGCTGAACACACGATCGAGCGAATCGACGGCGGCATCACCGCGCCGGGCGGCTTCGAGGCGGCCGGCGTCACGTGTGGCATCAAGTCGACCGGGCGGGACCTCGCGCTGCTCGTGTCGAGACCACCGGCGCACGCGGCGGCCCTCTTCACGACAAACCTGGCGGTGGCGGCGCCACTCGTGGTCACGCGGGAACATCTCCAGCGGGCGGGCAGCCTTGTCTCGGCGCTCGTGGTCAACAGCGGCTGCGCCAACGCCTGCACCGGCGAACGTGGACTGGCAACGGCGCGCGGTATGGCGACCGACACGGCCAATGCGCTCGGCTGTCCCGAGGAACAGGTCCTCGTCTCGTCGACCGGTGTGATCGGGGTCCAGCTGGACGGCGAGAGGCTGCGCCGTGGCATCACGCTCGCCGCCAGCGCACTGGGCCGGGAGGGACATCGAGCCGCCGCCGAAGCGATCATGACGACCGACCCGTGGCCCAAGGAAGCGGCCGTGCGGGTGACCACGCCCGCCGGGGTCTTTCATGTCGGCGGCATGGCCAAGGGCGCCGGCATGATCGAGCCGAACATGGCCACGATGCTGGGGTTCCTCACCACGGACGCCGCCGGCGAGCCGGCGTTGTTGCGCCGAGCGCTCGTACAGGCGGCGGAAAACACCTTCAACGCCATCACGGTCGACGGTGAGACGTCCACCAACGACATGGTGGTGCTCCTGGCTGGCGGCCGATCAGGTGTGCGGATCGATGAGGCCGGCTACCCGGCGTTCGTCGACGCCCTCCACGCCGTCTGTCGGGAGCTCGCGCTCGGTGTGGTGAGGGGTGGTGAGGGCGCCACCAAACTCATCGAGATCACCGTCAGCGGGGCGCGCTCGCCGGCGGAGGCCAAGCAGGCGGCACGTGCGATCGCCAACTCCCCGCTTGTGAAGACGGCGGTCCATGGCGGCGACCCGAACTGGGGCCGGCTCGTGGCCGTCGCGGGACGGGCCGGGGTGGGGTTCGATCTCGCCCATGCCCGGGTCCGTATCGGAGAGGCGGAGCTCTTTGGCGACGAAGAGATCTTTGCCGACCGCGAACCGGCGGCGGCCGAGCACCTCCGGGGGTCCGAGGTGGCGGTCGGGGTGGACATGGGTACGGGCGGCGCCGGCACGGCCACCGTGTGGACGTGCGACTTCAGCGCGGAGTATGTCCACATCAACGCGGACTACAGAACCTAATGAGCACCACGAAACCGGACCGGGAAGGAAACAACGGCGCACCGGCCGTGGGTCGCACCTATCTGTCGGTACTCGACATGACACCCGAGGCGCTCGAGGCGTGTCTCGATCTGGCCGCACGGCTGAAGCGCGAACGGCCACTCGGTGCCGGGGCGCCCACGGCGCACGCGCTGGCCGGACATTCGCTCGCCCTCCTGTTCGACAAGCCGTCGTTGCGGACCAGGACCGGATTCGAGATCGCGATGCGCGAGCTGGGCGGCACTGTGACCGGCCCGCCTTCGGCCGACGCCCTCGGAACACGCGAGACGCTGGCGGATGTGGCGCGCACCCTCGAGCGATGGGTCTCGGTGGCGGCCATCCGTACGTTCGAGCAGTCGCGCCTGCGCGAGTTCGTCGAGGCCACCACGCGACTGCGCATCGTGAACGCGCTGACCAACGAGGAGCACCCCTGCCAGGCGCTGGCCGACTGTCTCACGGTGCGCGAGCGCTGCGGCTCACTCCGGGGTCGCACGGTGGCCTACATAGGGGACGGTAACAACGTCGCGACGTCACTCACCCACGCGGCGCTGATGCTCGGGTTGAACCTGCGTCTGGCATCGCCTGAGGGGTATGCCTTACCGGAGGAGGCGCTCACGACCGCCCGGACTGTGGCCCGATATGGAGCCGAGGTCGTGCAACTGGGGGATCCGGCGGAAGCGGCACGGGGAGCCGACGCCGTGTACGCCGACGTCTGGACCTCGATGGGCCAGGAAGCGGAAGCAGCCGGCCGTCGGCGATCGTTCGAGGGCTATCGGATCACGGCAGCCCTGATGGCCGAGGCGAAGGCGGGCGCCTTCTTCATGCACTGCCTCCCGGCGCACCGGGGCGAGGAGGTCGACGCCGACGTGATTGATGGCCCGAGCTCGGTCGTGTTCGACCAGGCCGAGAACCGTCTACACACCCAGAAGGCGCTCCTGCTGATGATGCTAGGTAGTACTTAGACGGGGCTTCGCCCCGAACCCCCGCGGGCGCTGCGCGGGGGCCCCGAAGGCCCCACTCCGCGACCGCGAGGCGCGCATTTGCGCGCCTTGACGGGGCTTTTCCCGGGACCGCTCGCGGGGCCCGCATTGTCGCGCGCCCTGACACCTGTTGTTCAGTACCCTGCGAACTACCGCTCCGTGAGTGCCGCCGCCGCCTGCTCGACCTTGTCGGCGAGGCTCTGACGGTACGCGTCCACACGTGCCCGGATTGCCGGGTCACCGACGGCAAGGATCTGCGCCGCCAGGACCGCCGCGTTCGTCGCCCCCGCCTTCCCGACCGCGACGGTGGCCACCGGCACGCCTGGCGGCATCTGGACGGTCGACAGCAGGGCGTCGAAGCCGCCGAGGGGGGACGAATCGATCGGCACCCCGATCACCGGCACCGCCGTGTGCGCCGCCACGACGCCAGCCAGGTGCGCGGCGGCGCCCGCGCCGACGACGAAGACCTTGACGCCCCGCCCGAGGGCCTCCTTCAGCACGCGTTGCACCCGCTCGGGCGACCGATGGGCGGACGCCACGGTCATCTCGCACGAGATGCCGAGGTCGCGTAACGTACGGACGGTATTCGCCATCACGTCGGCGTCCGAGCCCGACCCCATCAAAACCTGTACCTGCAGATCACCCATCGCTCGCGCTCTCCCCTGACGGTCCTTGGCTCAGAGCGACCGCCTTCAGGCCAATGTCTGTTCGGACCTGCTTACCCGAGAACCTGATTCGCGCCTCTGCGGCATAGGCGCGCTCGATCGCCTGCGCAAAGTCGTCGCCCCGCCCCACCACGGTGAGCACACGCCCGCCGGTGGTCACCACCGCGTCGCCCTGGATGGCCGTGCCTCCGTGGAACACCAGCACGCCGTCGAGCGCCGCCGCCTCATCGAGCCCCTCGATCACCGCACCGGTGTCATAAGCGCCGGGGTAACCGCCTGACGCAAGCACCACACCGACGTGGGGCCATGGATCCTGCTCGCAGACCGTCGTCTCGAGCGCCCCCCGCGCGGCCGCCTCCAGCAGCGGTGCAAGGTCAGTACGCACCATCGGGAGCACCACCTGCGCTTCGGGGTCGCCCAGACGGACGTTGAACTCAATCACCCGCGGACCGTCGCGGGTGATCATGAGCCCGACGTAGAGAAAACCCTGATACGGATGGCCTTCGCTCGCCAGCCCCTGGAGCACCGGTTCGACGACCTCGGCTCTGATTCGGCGGTCGACGTCCGGGGTCACCAGCGGGCTTGGCGAGAACGCGCCCATCCCGCCGGTGTTGGGGCCTTCGTCCCCGTCGAAGGCACGCTTGTGGTCCTGAGCGGTCGGCAGACCGAGCGCCTGTCGCCCGTCGCAGATCGCGAAATACGACGCTTCTTCCCCAACGAGGCACTCTTCGATCACTACCCGGCCGCCAGCGTCGCCGAAGCGGCGCTCTAGCATGGCGTCACGGACCGCCCGCTCGGCCGTCTCCCGGTCAGGAGCGACGGTCACACCCTTCCCCGCGGCCAACCCATCGGCCTTGATGACGACCGGAAAACCGAACTCCGGTCCCGCGACGGCTCGCAACGCCTCGTCCACCTGGTCGCACACGCGAAAACGAGCCGTCGGCACTCCGTAGCGATCCATGAACCGCTTGGCGAACGCCTTGCTCGACTCGAGCTGGGCCGCTACGCGGCTGGGGCCGAACAGCAGCCGGCCACGTGAGGCAAACAGATCCTGAACGCCGTGCGCCAGGGGCAGCTCCGGCCCGACGACGGTCAGGTCGACCGCCTCACGCTCGGCAAGGGCGAGCACTGCCTGCGGGTTCGAGACATCGAGTGGGTACGCCCGAGCGACACGGCTCGTGCCGGCATTGCCAGGCGCGCAGAGCACCTCGTCTACCCCAGACTCGCGGCTGAGCTTCCAGGCCATGGCATGCTCGCGCGCCCCGCTCCCGACGACCAGTATCTTCATCGACACCCGACCCTCGTCGCGATCAATTCGCGTGGCCGAACGCTCCACGGCGCCGCCTCAACGATGCACGTTGACGGCAATCGAGGGTTCAGCCTAAAATATTCGTTTGCCCCGTTTCACGAGCAGGGCACCAGCGGACCGTGGCCCTGGCTACGTCGCTCATCGGTGCCCGCGTCTTGACCGGCGCGGGCCCAGACGACGAGGCAAAGTTAGCCTAGCATATTCGTCGGTGGAGCCCATCCAGGACGGCCGTCGAAGCGGTGGGTACGGCTCATCGCCGTAAGAGAGGTGGCAACAGGTTTGGCCGAAGTCAAGGTGCAAGATAGCGAGTCGGTTGAAAGCGCACTACGCCGCTTCAAGCGAAAAGTGCAGCAGGAAGACATCATCAAGGACATCAAGAAGCACTCGTACTATTTGAAACCGGGTGACAAGCGTCGCGCAAAGCGGGCGTTGGCGCAGAAGCGCACACGGAAGAAGCAACGCCGCGAAGCGGAATGACGTGTTCCGTGACGCAGTGTGTCCGATTTGACAGTCCGTGGGGTTCATAGTAGGGTTTGCCAGGCTATGAGCCTCGCTAAAGCTCCGGAAAATAGGGTGTTACGCCCGTTCAAGTAACGTGGACGACGTCGCCCGCCCTGGGGAGAGCTCGCATGCAGATCGAAGAAAGAGTACTCGAGAACGTCGTGATTTTGGATCTGAAGGGCAAGCTGACCATCGGCGAGGGCGACGAACTGTTGAAAGAGCGGATCAACAAGGCGATGGAACAGGGTCACCGCAACCTGCTCCTGAACCTCGAAGATGTGCCCTATGTCGATAGCGCCGGGCTGGGAGAGATCGTCCGGACGTACACCACGGTCAGCCGTCAGGGTGGCAAGCTCAAGCTCGTGAATCTCACGAAGCGCATCACTGATCTGCTGGCGATCACAAAACTGTTGACGGTCTTCGACACCTACGAATCCGAGGCCGAGGCCGTGGGCAGCTTCAGTTCCTGACGAGTTTCACGTTCAGCCCACACCGCGCTGCACCCGATGGCGCACGATCGCTCCGAGCCTGGCCATGACTGGCGTCTCGCGGCACAGTGAGACGTCCGGCCGTGTGCTCGCGGCCGACCTGCTCGTCTCGCTTCGGCCTGATCAGTGGACCAAGAACCTCATCGTTTTCGCCGGGCTCGTGTTTGGGGGGCAACTCCTCGAACCGAGCGCCATCGCGCGCGCCGCCGGCACGTTCGCGATCTTCTGCGCGCTGTCGGGCGCGATGTATCTGGTCAACGACGTGGGCGACCGCGACCGCGACCGGCTGCATCCGGTCAAGGCCCGGCGACCGATCGCGACCGGACGGGTTTCGACCGTGGTCGCAACCTGCCTGGCGCTCTTCCTGCTCGCGAGTGGCGGGGTCTCGGCCTTCCTGCTCGAGCCTGCGCTCGGATGGCTCTCGCTCGGCTTTGCCGGACTGCTGCTGTTGTATTCCCGGGTCCTGAAACACATCGTCATCCTCGACGTCCTCACGATCGCGATCGGCTTCGTGTTTCGGGCGGTCGCCGGTGCGGTGGTCCTCGGCGTGCCGATCAGCCAGTGGCTCCTGGTCTGCACACTGTTGCTCGCGCTGTTCCTGGCATTGACCAAGCGGCGTCAGGAGATTGCCACCCTGGGCACTGACTCCGTGAAGCACCGACCGGTGCTCGGCCGCTACAGCCCGCAGTTCCTGGATCAGATGGTGGCGGTCGCGGCGGCCGCGACCCTGGTAAGCTACGCCGTGTACACTACCGGGGCGGAGACGATTGACAGATTCGGCACCGACCTGCTGACCTTGACGATTCCGTTCCCGGTATACGGTCTGATGCGCTATCTCCTGCTGGTGCAGGATGCATCACCGGGTGGCGGACCGTC
>Ga0114993_10006075_pt1 | contig 11467 bp, 8 predicted proteins | sample ArcticOcean_MG_C_FD_87042 | JGI IMG/M metagenome (GOLD analysis project Ga0114993, IMG submission 87042) | Marine microbial communities from western Arctic Ocean - ArcticOcean_MG_CB2_150 | ecosystem: Environmental > Aquatic > Marine > Oceanic | place: Arctic Ocean: Canada Basin | collected...
AGGACCGCGGATCATATTTTTCGATGCCCCATCGGATGCGGAAAGGGTCAGTTGTCGATGGAAACCGCTATCAAAGGTGATCTGGATCTCATCCAGGAGTACTGGATCGTCCCAGGACAGCTCGATCCATTGCCCCCCATCGATCGCCTTGGCTCCCCAACGATGATCCCACTGGGTCGGTACATCTCGGACTTTCCCGTCGATGATGTGCTGGGGCTCGGCTCCCGCGAGATGATCAGAAGCGGACACCGAAGCGACCCGTGCAAGATCATCCGGATCCTGGTTGGCCACCTTACGAATCGACTGATCATCACGAAGTAGACGTTGCTGAAGTTCACCGATGTGAGTTTTTCGTAGTTGCGCAGGTAGGACACCTTTTTCATTGCACAGTGCCGCAGCGGTGCCGATCGCTTGCCCGGTACAGGCGCAAGTTGCCATCACTCGTGTCGAGGTGAATGCGACGTGTGAATTGGAGATGTTCCTGCCAGCCATCATCAAATTATTGATGTTCCCGCTGTAGAGGGATTCGAAGGCGATGTTGTAGGGCTCCTGAATGGGGCGCGAGTAAAAGGGAGGCTGATCCCAGTCATCGAATCCTCCTGGGGGGTGTTCGTCGAAGGGCCAGCCACCGATGCTGACCCCGTCATCTCTTTCCTTCCATCCTTCGATGAGATCTAGCTGAGTCTGAATATGAGCGCCGGTCATCCTTCGAGATTCTCTTTTCCCTGGAATCATCCCGACCCTTTGTAGTGCCCAGTGCGAGGAGTCGGGACGCTCTCCGGAGTTCTTGATCCAATCCCAGACACCCATCACGATTCTCAACAGTTCAAATCTCAATTCTTCATTGTCGTGGATGACATCGCGTTTGCCGCCCAGTTCGATCCACCAGTATCCATATTCGTAGGAGCCGCGGGGAATCTTGCGAAACAAGAAATCATTTTCGGTCATCTTGCGAGACCATGGAGGGGCGATGAAGTCGATCGGCTGATCGTGTTTTGTCGCCGTGAAGAGGATCGTCGAACCCTGTGAGTTCTCATCTCCCTTTTCAAGTGCGAGTGGCTCGTTGTAGAGGGCACGTGGTTCTCGGCCGGTGCGAAATTCCGCTCCAGCTTCGAGGCCCAGCCGACAATCCCCGGTACAGTCGCAGTAGGTTTTGGCCTGGATGCGGTAGATCGTCTCGGTCTTGTCGCACCGCGCCAACACCTTCTGGATCGCGCCTTCGCTCACTTCTGCGGAATAGATCGAGGTGTCGAGCTTCAAGGTGAGCAGCTCTTCACGCTGGCAAAGATCGTAAAGCGTCAGGTCAAACAACTCGAAGGCTCGATGGGGATTCCTGCGAGCGTCTTCCAAACGGATCTCTTCGATCAGTCCGCCCTCTCGCCAACCGGGGCGCTGGCCATGAACATCGGCGCCGACGATGTGCATACCGATCTCGCTGGAAGCATTTCCTCCCAATCTCGAGCGATCCTGTATCAGCACTGTTCGGGCTCCATTGCGAGCAGAAGAGATGGCGGCGCAGACTCCGGCCATACCACCACCAGCAACCAACACATCGACCTCCAGGTCGATGATGCGCATGTGCTTCTCGGAAAGGGTGAGATTCTCTGAAGGGTTGTCGGCCTCGGAGACGGAATGCACATCCGCTTCGGGGAGAGGCTCAGCAGCCGAGATGAATCGGCGTCCATCGACGGCAAGAGTGAGCCCTGCGAGCAGCCCGACCTGATTCAGAAACCCTCGTCGATTCACCGGAGAAAGGACGTGTTCGGGGGGATTGATTTCAGGGATAGTCATCGAGCAGTGGATTTCTTTGGGAGTTTCTTGGTACCCTTTTTGGTTGCCACTTTCTTGGTGGCCTTCTTCTTGATCCTTTTTCTGGTGCTGATCGCAGCTTGGGTCGCAGCGACGAATTCTGCCATCGGGACCGAAGCGATCGCATCGGCGATCAGGTCGGGCTCACACTTTTCCCAGCTTGCGATTCGGAGGCAACTTTTGCCGATGTCCAGCCGGGTGCCGCGCTTCTTCCATTCAGAAGTGAGTTTCTTGAAGACCCTTGGAACGACATAAATTCCGCACATGTAGACGCCATAGTGACGCTTTTGCGCCGCGATGGCAGCATACATCAGCGGCTCTCCGTTGTAGGTTTCAGGACAGGCAGAGAGGGGAACCTCGTAGCAGATGAAACCCCACCGCATCTGTTCCTTGTAACCCTTGGGCAGGCTCCTTCTGATCAAGGCCCTCAGTTTCTTGACCGCAGGGCGGCGATCCTCTGGCAGTGAATCGATGTACTCCCGTGGAGTTTTAGCCTGGCTTTGCATGGCACCTCCTCTACAGACGCAGTGTCGATCTGTAATGCTAGATTGTCATCGATCCGGCTGGCTTCTTCAACGAGCAGCTCCCTCGGTTTATGCTGACGTCACGAGCCACGTTTACGTTCGGCTTACTGGCCTGTTCATGAAGGAGCGAGCACCATGTCAAATTCTGAATCTGACCCAGAATTCTGGACCTTGTTGCAAACCATTACGATTTTCGTGCTGGGATGCTGGCTGATCGACACCGGTCTGGACTGGAGCTTTATTGTCATCAGCAAGGAAGGGGCAGTGACTTATGCAATGGCCAGAATCCTGGTCTTGCTGGTGGGGGTCGCGGTCATCTTGAGGACTCGAAAATCTTGAGCCGAGATAGAAAATCTGCACGGTAAATCAGCTGCATTTGGTGCGATTGGTTTTTCGTCCAAAGGTTCTGCTGGTTCATGATTCGATAGCCCGATCCAACGATGGAGGCTGGCGCAGTCTACTGCCGTCGGCTGTTCTGGCCATCACCGGGGGTTCCTTGTACAGGGAGCTCAGTAAAGTGTGCTCTCGCGCAGTATCGGCTATCATGACCTTCAGGATGGACAGGCAGATCTGTTCATCTCTGCAACCAAGTCCCCCGTCTCTTCAATTGACAGAGCGTCGTGAGTTGGCGAGTTCATTTTCAGGCCAACACTTCTTGATACTGGTGTGATTACTGGCTCCTCATTTTTCTTTGTCACCTTGAGGAGGAACCACTCCAGGGTGGACGATCTACCCCGCCGTCTTTTAGGATCGCATGATGAGATTCATCGATTGTTTTTCCAACAGCCCGACGCGTCTCGTGCTGCTGATTTCTCTCCTGTTTCTCGGTTGTCGTGGTGGATTTCTCGGGAACAGCATTACCGAGTTCGAAGATGTACAACAAAAACTGCTCGAAGGTGTGTTCACTCCTCAAGATGGTCCGCCAGACTACATTTTGTTGGAAGGTTACCCGGTGGAGTACAAGGAGGCGATTGGCGCCGGAATTGACGTGGCGAGGAATTACCTGGGAAATCATGGCCCGGTTCGAGTTTATATCCTCGGGAAATCTGCGGACGAGGTGGGGACTGCAGAATCCCGTGAAGAGTTCCTCGAACAGTACTGCAATCCCCGGCAGCAGAGCATTGTTCCCTCCTTTGATGAAGACTGTATCGGCGGTCCGGGTCAAAGATTAATCGATGCCGCCAGTCGAGGAGATCAGGAAGCATATCTGTCCATCGTTGTCTTCACCGATCCGCCCTATGCAGAACTTGTTTTCATCAATTCTCACGAGTGGGGCGAACAGGACATGCCGTTGCGTGGGATTCATGAGTACACCCATGTTTTCCAGCACCAATATCCCAGCGCTCCCGGCTGGCTCACCGAAGGCGGAGCGGTTTTCTTCGAGGCATGGTTGGGAGGACAGCATCATTGGGTCGATTATCGTCGGGCGATGCAGCGATCGATGGAAAACGCCATGGCAGCCGTGGCCAAAAATAAAGGTCTGTCCGATATGGAATACCTCCTCGATCTTCCCCAGGAGATGGAGCCATATCACCGGAATATCGCCTATGACATGGGGGCCTGGGCGGTCGCATTCATCATCGCCAGCTCATCGGAAAAGAGCATTTCTCGATTTAGAGATCAATTTTATCCCAGTATGCGCGACGAGGGATGGAAAGAGGCGGTGAGCCAGTTCTCTGGATCCAGAGATCTGGGCCACTTTTATTCTCGCTTCGATGAATTTCTCCAGCAATCATCTGGTCAGCAGATGGAACTTCTCGACGCCCTTCAGCCATGAGTCTATCAGCGATCCATCGCGCCGCTGAAACCGACATCATTTCGAATCAGTTGCGAACTTTTCGGTGAATAACTACGAAAGTAAGATGGAAATTCAACTGCGATCACTATCTGGGAGAACTGGATGAGCATCGAAGATGTCATGGCCATCGCCCTCTCATATTTTCTCGGCGGAATATGCACGGGCTATTACCTGGTTCGGATTCGCAAGGGAATCGACATACGGGACCAGGGAAGTGGAGGAGTGGGTGCCAGAAATGTCGGGCGAGTTCTCGGCCGGGGCGGATTTTCCATCACGCTATTGGGCGATGCCCTGAAGGGGGCAGCGCCGATCTTGCTGAGCCACTCCTTGGGTTTCCAGGAGCCGCTGACTGCTTACCTACTGGTTTCCGTGGTGATCGGACACGTATGGCCTCTACTGCTCCAATTCCGGGGTGGTCGGGGTGTCGCCACGGCTTTTGGTGGAATCCTCGCACTCGACTGGTTCCTCGGCGCTGCTTTGGTGGGGACCACGATCCTGTTGTTGATCTTTCGGCGAGGGGTCGTTTTGAGCGGATTGGCAGCCTTTCTGTTGCTACCATTGATCGCTGCCGGGAACCAGTCCCCCGGGGAATTGATCGTGGCACTCGTGTGTGTAGCCGCGGTCGTGGTGGTAGCCCATCGGCATCATCTTGGTGGTGATGCACCTCGTGGAGGACAGTAATTGAGCTTGCTCGATGGATTCATTTATAAGATTGCGGAATTGCCATGGGAAATTCAGGCGGTCCACGCACTGAATTATAAAACCTTCGTCGATGAAATCCCTCAGCATGCACCCAATGCCGAAAAAGTCTTGACCGATAAATTCCACGATCAAAACACGTACATCATCTGCGTCGATGAGGCGCAACAGATACTTGCGGGGATGATCGTTTTCCGCGACCAGCGCCCCTTTTCGCTCGACGAAAAACTGAAGGACCTCGATTCATATCTGCCTGAAAATCGATCCCTTTGCGAGATTCGCCTGTTATCCGTGGCAGAAGAGTATCGATACACGAGAGTTGCGCAGGGGCTCATCGCTCAACTGGTCCAGCATGCCACCGATTGCGGATACGACATGGCGGTAATTTCCGGTACCGTTCGCCAGATCAAACTCTACAAGTTTCTCGGTTTTGTACCCTTTGGTCCGGTGGTGGGATCGGGGGATGCGAAGTACCAGCCGATGTATCTGACCGTAGAGGCCTATACAGACCTGAAGACTCGCTCCAGTTCCTTCAGCAGGGAGTCGGCGGAGCTGACCAATGACGACCGGTTGGCCTTCAATTTCTTGCCTGGCCCGGTGGAGTTCTCGCAGCATGTTCTGGACGCTCATCACGAGCCATCCTGTTCACACAGGGGTCCTGAATTTGCGAGAGACTTTCAAGAGACCTGCCGATTGCTTTGCCAGTTGTCGAACGCCGCCAGAGTCCAGTTACTGATGGGCCCTGGCACCATGGCCAACGATGCCATTGCCGCACAACTAGGACTGCTCGATCAAACCGGATTGATTCTGATCAGTGGTGAGTTTGGCCGTCGTCTTGTGAGCCACGCCAAGGGGGCTCGTCTTTCCTTCGAGACTTTTGAAATTCCGGAAGGAACAGCATTCGAACGCAAGGATCTTGAACAAGCACTGGATCGATTCCCCGATGTGAGTTGGGTTTGGGGAGCGCACTGTGAAACATCGACAGGCGTATTGAATGAGATCTCCATCTATCAAGAAGTGTGTCGGGACAGAGGAGTTCTTCTCTGCCTTGATTGCATCAGCTCACTGGGGACTGTTCCGGTCGATTTGGCCGATGTGTATCTCGCCTCTGGAACTAGCGGCAAAGGGGTGGCGTCGATCGCCGGTGTGGCGATGGTCTTTCACCATCATGACCTGGTGCCCGCTCCTGATCGAATTCCCTGCGCGATGGATCTGGGTCTTTATCAACAGAGCCGTGGAATCCCTTTTACCATCCAGTCCAACCTTATCCACGCGCTGCTCGCTGCATTGAGATTGCATGAATGGGACAGCAGATTCGAAGATGTTCGTCGTTGGTCCCGGAGCATTCGGGAGCAACTTCATCGGATTGATATTCCGCCATTGGCTGCCGATTCATGTGCGATGCCTTCCGTGGTGACACTCGCTCTGCCCAGAAGCCATAGTTCTGAAGAGATCGGCGATGGACTGAAGAGCCGTGGTGTGTTGGTCAGTTATCAGAGCGGATATTTACTGGAACGAAACTGGATTCAGGCTTGTCGACTGGGAGCAGAGAGCAAGCCTCCAGAAAAACTGGTGCGACTGCTGAAGAAGATGGTCCAGCCGTCCCTGAGCCTTGAGCGCTAGCGGAAGAATCGCAACTGCAGTTTGAAGGCCGCACGATCAACGTAAGCCTTGGAGAATTCAGTCGAGTCTCCGCATCCTTCATGCCCACTTTTCTTCTCGCTTCCATCAACATTCCGGTCAATTATCCAGTCCTCATCAGAGAAGTGGATACTTCGGGGGCTCCGGAGTTCTGCCGACTGAATCCACCAGAGATCGATCTGGCCAGAGTAGAATGGACCGAGCCTATGGGGGTTGGGTTTCGGTCATTGGATTCAGCCGTGATTCTACTGCTGTGTAGTTGCTCATCTGGCTGCACAACTGACGATCCCCCCTATATTGACACCACCAGCCAGTTCCGTTTCATCGACGTCTCTGACCAACAGGGTCTGCCACCGCAAGTTCTCATTCAAGATCGAGCAGACCGCTACATGCCCGAAAGCATGACTGGCGGAGTGGTCATCTTTGATTGCGATGGAGATGGAGATCTCGATCTATATCTCCTACGGCACGGAACTACCAGCGATCGAAATGTGATGGAGAAATCATCTCGCAATCGCCTCTATCGTCAGGAACAACCGTGGAAGTTTGTCGATATCACCGAGTTGAGCGGTGCCGATGATCCTGGCTATGCAATGGGAGCTGCAGCGGGAGACATCGATAACGATGGCGATCTGGATCTATACATCTCGAATCTGGGACCGGATAGATTACTGGAAAATGATGGATCCGGTGTGTTCACTGATATCAGTAAGGCATCGGGGATTGATGTAGATGGATGGAGCAGTTCGGTTCTTTTTGCAGATGTAGACGGCGATGAGAACCTGGACATCTATGTCACACGTTATCTGGAACTGGACGAAACGATCCACGTCACCAATCGTGGCGGTCTACCGGAGTATCCAGCACCGGGACAGTTCGGAGGATCGCAAGATCAGCTGCTGAGAAATAATGGCGATGGCTCTTTTGTGTCGATCACCATCGAGGCCGGGTTGAATCGACCCTCGAGAGGGCTGGGTGTGGTGGCTGGTGATCTCGATGGCGATGGTGTGCTCGATCTCTATGTGGCCAATGATGGAGAGCCAAATCAGGCCTGGCTCGGCGATGGCTCGGCAGGATTTCACGATGCTGCGATGGAGATGGGGTTGGCCATCAACATCTTTGGTCAGGCGGAGGCGGGAATGGGCATCGCCCACGGAGATGTCGATGGCGATGGGCTGGAGGATCTGATCGTGACCCACCTGATCAGCGAATCCGACACGCTCTATCAAAATCTCGGTCAAGGTCATTTCAAGGACGTCACCGGTTCCCGAGGCCTGGCTCATCCGACCATCGATTTCACCGGATTCGGCACTTTGCTTTTTGATGGGGATAACGATGGGGATCTGGATCTGGTCACATCTCATGGGCGAGTTCTTCGCGGAAGCATTCATCCAAATGCATCTGGATCTAGCCACTGGAAACCGTATGCAGAAGAGGACCATCTGTTCCTCAACGATGGGCAGGGCCGCTTTCGTATCGACGGCAAGAGCGGCTTTGCGACGCGGGTGGGTGTCAGCCGTGGTCTGGCTGGCGGCGACCTCGACAACGATGGAGATATCGATCTGGTCATCACCGAAGCGGACGGGTCCTTGCGCTGGTGGAAGAACCAGAGCGAGGAATCGAGTTGGTGGTTGTTGAACGTGATCGATCCCTCGAGCAATAGAACCGACCTGGGTGCGGTGGTCGAGTTTCATGATGGCCACAAGTTGCAGAGAAGAAGAGTCGGGGGTGGTGGTAGTTATCTTTCCGGAAGTGACCACAGGATTCATCTGGCTACTCGTAATGAAGGTGACCGATCATTGAAGGTGCGTTGGAGTGATGGAACCAGCGAGAGCTTCCAGGTTCCTCCTCATCGGTCGATTTCGACCCTTCTGAAGGGCGGGGGAGATTGAGAATAAACAAGAAGGTCATTCGATTCGCAGAACGGTTAGTGCCCACACTGTTTCTTGCAGTTCCGTTGCTGGGAGTTTTGTTGGTGGGCTTGTGGATGGTGCCGTCCGGTTTTTTCGATCGATATCCTGAAGAGCTCCCATCGATTTCTAGAATCGGAATGGATACGGCAGTCGAGAGGCGTCTCGATCAGCTGCTGAAGATTGTTCAGCAACAGCCGGAGACCGCCCGAGCTTGGGGAGATGTGGCGATCCTGCTCGATCTTCATCAGCAAGCGGGGCCGGCGCTGGAGTGCTACCGCAAGGCTATGGAACTCGATCCGACCGAAGTGCGATGGCCCTATCTCGGTGGAATTTGCGCCAGTCTCGGAGATAGCGACCAAGCGTTTCGATTGTTCGAGGTGGCTGCAAAGATGATCGAGCACGCGCCTCTTTCGATTCGACAGGGACAGATTCTTCTCCAGCGAGGAGAGTTTGACAGTGCCGAGCAGTGGTTTCGCTCTGCGGTCTCCATCGATGATCGTTTGATCCAGGGGCATCTGGGCCTGGCTCGCTGTGCTCTGATCGCTCCGGATCTGGTTGCTGCGGCAGTTCACCTCGATCGTTGTGAGCAACTGCAGCCAGAGGCGGGGGAGGTCGCCAGTGCACGCGCCTATTGGTGGAGGCTGAAAGGAGATGTCCAGCAAGCGCAACAGCAACTTGAAGCCGCCAGCACCCGCGCTCCTCGAGAACCTCTTCCCGATACGCTGCGCCAGCGAGCGGTGATGGAGCAGGGAGTGGGTCCGCAATGGATGCGAGAACGAAGCCGACGACTGATGGCGGCGGGGGATTCGCAGGGGGCCATCGATCTGTGGCAGCAGGCGATTCTCGATGATCCACAGGATGCGGCGACACGAATGGAACTGGGACGAGTGGCCCAACAGCTGAAGAAGCCACTTCTGGCCCTGCAAGAATATGCCGCGGCGGCACGGCTCGATCCTGAGCTGGTCGAGGCCCATATCGCTCTGGGCGTGTTGCGGATGCGCCGCGGTGATTCTACTGGTGCGGAGAAAGCGCTTCGCCAGGGATTGGTCCTCGATTCGACATCGCACGAGATCTTGACCAACCTTGGGGCATTGATGATGACCACCAGAAGGGGCGTCGAGGGGGTTCAGTTCCTCCAGCGGGCTTGCGAAGTCGCACCGGATGACGCGGATGTGCGATTCAACCTGGCGATGGCACATCGAGCGTTGAAGGAGTGGTCTGCGGTGTGTACCGAACTGGAGTCGATGATGAAGATCGATGCCGATCGACCGCGGGCTCGCTTCGAGTATGGCGTGGCGTTGGCAGAGCTGGGTCGATTCACCGAAGCGGCGGCGCAGTTTTCATGGCTTACAGAGCAGCAGCCAGAGCGAGTGACTGGTTGGACCAATCTGACTCGTGCACTGGTTCGAGCGGAACTCCATGGTGAAGCCATCGCATCACTACGGACCGCCCATCAAAAGATACCCGGCAGCTGGCGAATCTCCTCGGAACTGGCCTGGCTTCTGTGCACCTGTCCAGATTCGAGATGGAGAGATGGCATCGAAGCGAGAAAGATCGCTGAAGTGTTGTGCCAGAAGCAGGGTCCGACCTACCCCAGGTCGCTCGATGTCTGGGCAGCCAGTCTCGCCGAGTGCGGAGAATTCGACAGCGCCATCGACAAGGTCAACGAGGCGTTGCAATACCTGGGAGATCACCCGGAACTGCCGCAGGATCCGCAACTGGAGATCAGGCTCGCAGGCTACCGGCAGCAACAGCCGCATCGTTACTGAACTTCTCATCTACGATTCTCACCTACGATTATTCAGGTCTCACATCGCAACGGCAAGATCTCTGCCATGGGCCACCGCTGGACCGATATCGCCACGATCATCAGATCATTCGTCCGATCCTCTGCCATTCCCGGATTCCATCCCTGGAGTCGGAGTGAGGCTCCACTAAGTCCGCCGTGGAAGCAAGGAGCAGTCATGACCAGTACATACCCCACCGAGGCGACAAGAGCCTCTACGACCGTTGAAAGATTCAGTGCATTTGCCTGGGTAGTTCTATTGAGCGGTTTCTTCCTCGGCACCATGGTCGAAGCTGCCGAGAGCCCCGGCAAGGTGGTCAAGCGTCCCACCGGGAGCGCAGTCACCGGAACATCTGGTGCCGGAAAAGAAGTCACAGAATCATCGAGCGTGTTTCTCGGTCCGATGCAGAAATCCTCGGTGATCAAGATCACCGACATGGTGAGCGGGCGATCTCAACAGACCCATACCGACTCTGACGGCCAGTACGCCATCGAGAAAACGATGGAAGGCACCGTCATTCACGTCTTTGCCCGCGGTAAAGTCTTCGACCTCCGACGTGGCCGGATGGGGGATGAAGAGTTGCTGCTCTCTGCCGTTTCGATGAGTCGAGCGGGCGATGCGCCGCCGCAGGTCAATCTGCTCTCGACACTGGTGTCGGTGCGAGCCAATGTTCTGGCTGGAATGGCGTCGAGGGGTCCCTACGCGCGGATCGTCATGCCTTCTGTCATCGAACAAGCAGAAAGACAGGTGATCGATGCTCTGGCGGTCGCAATGGTTCGGATGCGCAGAGTGGATGGACGTCTCGCAACCGTGAAAGACGTCCGCGACGACGGGTCGATGGGCCAGGCGCAGGTGATGCATGTCAGCTTGGTGATGAGCGAAGCGGCCGCTGCCCGCGGAAGCAACGGCATGGCATCGTTGCTCAACGACATGACCAGAGAAATCGCAATACTCGGTAAACTGCGGTCATCGACGGTGTTGGAACTGCGTGCCGCCGAGAATCAGATGAATGCCATCAGTATGCTGCGCACCTTGCAAGAGGAATACGGTTTCGGACAGGCGTGTGCGGTGCATTACCGCTGAGCAGCAGTTTCTGAACAACTGTTGAATCCAAAGATGACCTGAATCGAGGATCTCCCCGGTCTCCATTGCGAGACCGGGGAGACTTCACTTTCGATTCAGCAATCGTCAGCGACAGTGCCACCACGACAGTGCCATCGACAGTGCTACCGCGACAGTGCTACCGCGACAGTGCTACCGCGACAGTGCTACCGCGACAGTGCTACCGCGACAGTG
>Ga0114993_10006076_pt1 | contig 11465 bp, 9 predicted proteins | sample ArcticOcean_MG_C_FD_87042 | JGI IMG/M metagenome (GOLD analysis project Ga0114993, IMG submission 87042) | Marine microbial communities from western Arctic Ocean - ArcticOcean_MG_CB2_150 | ecosystem: Environmental > Aquatic > Marine > Oceanic | place: Arctic Ocean: Canada Basin | collected...
AACCAAAAGAGGAAAGCCACTTTATGGCGGAGTACATGGGCTTTTAGCCATGGGCAACTTAATGGAGTATGATTATAGGTATGATGGAGATATAGAAATTGATTACCGCTTCAGCAGCCTGGGCGCCGGCCTTACCGCTGGTGCAGAGTTTCTAACATTCGATAATAATTCGATACAATTACAAGTTGATGTGTCCATGGTAAAAAATTCTTTTAGCACCGATACTGAACTACCCTTCCTTGATCCGGATGATTGGGATGATTGGGAAGATGGCGAAGATGAATTATCTCCCATTGTAACCGGCAGTATTGGAATGAGTTTTTTTAAGCCTGACCCCACCAACAAAGAGTCTTTTGAGCCCTTGCCCACTCCCAGTTACAATACAGACCAGGCACAAACACAGCCTGTCTTTGATCCGGAAACAGGTGAAAAAATATCGAGCGGCATGCGCTTCGATCCGGAAACAGGTGAAGCTATTATTGAAACGCAGTTTAACCCTGAAACAGGAGAGCAGGTTGCGGTTGCCGAAGAAAAACAGAAAATGTCTTACAATGAAATTGTAGTCCAGGCCAAAAACGCAGCAAAAAGTCGCCATAATCGGGCCACATATAACGCTGCAGGTGTAGCATCATGTATTATCTATCCGATTGGTCTTCCCGTGGCCATTTTATACACCGAAAGCGGTATCGCATCCAATATGAACCCATACGATCCCGTTTATCTTGACCTGGATTCGAATCAAAAAAACCAGTATAGGCATGCCTATAAACAGGAAGAAAAACAGCTGCGCCGGAAATCAATCTATGGTGCGGAAGGTTTTTGCGTTGGGTTCTTTTTCTTTATGATGATATCTGATGGAATGGATTGAAGGAATTAAATAACCCTAGAAACTGATTAAAAAAATACGGATGGAGGTAATGAAGAAATAAATAATCGCATGTTGGGCATATTTAGAAACGCACTGAATCAATCTAATTCTATAACCAGAAAAGATAAAATACATGAACCAATATTTACATCTTACTAATATTCATTATTTAAAAAGAATAAGAAGATATCTTTTGAAATGAAAATAGCACTCATATCTCCGAAGGGGCCCCTATATCATCACAGAGGCGGTATTTTCAAAAAAAGCCTTAGGTATGCCCCGCTGACTTTAACAACTCTTGCTTCCCTTGTACCGGAATCAATAAAAGCTGAAATAAAAATTTATGATGAAGGAATTGAAGATATTCCGGATAATCTGGATGTAGACCTGGTTGGCATGACAGTGATTACAGGCAGCGCACCTCGGGCCTATCGTTTATCTAAAAAATTCAGGGAGAAAGGCATCCCCGTTGTTTTAGGGGGGCCACATGTTACACTCGCGCCAGAGGATGCTGCACCCCATGCAGATAGTATTGTCCAGGGATATGCAGAGGATATTTGGCCGGAATTGCTCAATGATTTTATTTTTAACAAATTGAAACCGGCTTACATCCAGGCGCCCGATTTGTCTCTGGCAGATCGCCCTTTCCCCCGCCGCGATATGCTCGATGCAAAAAAATTCTTAACAACACACGTATTTGAGGCAACAAGGGGCTGCATTCATCGTTGTGATTTTTGTGTTGTTCCCTTTGCGTGGGGTACAAAGCCATATCAAAAACCGGTGGACCAAATCGTGGCAGATATCAAACAGCACTGGGCTAAAAGAATCATTTTTATCGATTTAAATATAATTGCCGATAAGGACTACGCGGCTGAATTGTTTGAAGCGTTGATTCCACTGAACCTAAAATGGTATGGTCTATCAACTACACTTTTGATCAAGGATAAACAGCTTTTGAAATTGGCCGCAGAAAGTGGATGTGCCGGATTACTTATGGGTTTTGAATCCATAACACCTGATAACCTCAAAATGTCCCGGAAAGGATTTAATTCACCTAAGGACTATGGGGATGTTGTTTCTTCCTTACACGAACATAATATCACACTTCAGGCCTGTTTCACATTTGGGATGGATCACGATACGCCTGATATATTTATGGAAACAGCAAAAATGGCGATTAAAATGAACATTGATTTACCGAGGTTCGCAATCGTGACCCCTTTTCCAGGGACGTCCTTATTTCATCGGATAGAATCAGAAGGAAGAATCACAACTCGAGACTGGGAATTGTATGATGGCCAGCATGTTGTATTTCAACCAACTAATATGACGCCTGAAGAATTATTAACTGGCCATGAAAGCGCCTGGAAGTATACCTATTCCTTTTCGGGTATGTGGAAGCGGATTCTGGGTTCAGGAATTCAAATTCCTATTTCGATTCTGGCTAATATGGGGTACCGATTTTATGCCAATCATTTACACAGTTATTATAATTGTGACTGGATTACCGGATTCAAACCACCCATAAATCCAAAACGAGCGGAGGCAGCATGAGAGTTACCCTTATCCATCCATCCATCGGCAGGCGCGAAGGACAAAAGAATTATATCCGCACCTGGCAAATGGAACCTTTGGGTGCGGCGACACTGGCAAGCCTGACGCCGTCAGAACATCAGGTTAAATTTTTTGACGATCGGGTCGAGACAATCGATTATAATGAACCCACAGACTTGGTGGCAATAAGTATTGAAACCTATACAGCGATACGTGCTTATCAAATCGCCAGTGAATATCGAAAACGCAACGTGCCAGTTGTTATGGGTGGCTTTCATGCTTCTTTATGCCCCGAAGAAGTGAGTCAATATGCCGAGTCTGTTGTGGTAGGTGAAGCAGAAGCGAGTTGGCAACAGGTTCTTTTGGATGCTGAAAAAGGGACGTTAAAAACATATTACGATACAAAAGAAAGGCCTTCTTTAGACCATGTGATGCCGGATAGATCCATATTCCAGGGCAAAAACTATGTTCCTGTATCATTGATTGAAGCGAGCCGTGGGTGTGAATTCAAATGTGAATTTTGTGCGATTCAGGCAGTTTTTAACAACTCTCAAACCAGGCGGCCTTACCAAAATGTATTGGATGAATTATCACGAATTGGGAAAAAGCGTTTGATCTTTTTTGTGGATGACAATATTACTTCCAATGTAAAGGCAGCCAAGGAATTTTTGAGGGCACTGATTCCCTATAATTATAAATGGGTCAGTCAGATGAGCATCAATGCGGCTCATGACGAAGAATTTTTAGATCTTCTTCAGCGGTCAGGATGTCAGGGCGTTTTAATTGGTTTTGAATCGTTAAATCCTGAAAATCTAAAGAAGATGAATAAGGGATTTAATATGATGGGGGGTGGATATGAAAAAGCATTGGCTAATCTCCGAAAATATAATATCCGGCTGTATATTACTTTTGTCTTTGGCTACGATGATGATACGCCGGATAGTTTTACTGAAACAGTTGAATTTGCAAAGGAGCATAATTTTTATATCACCGCCTTTAATCATCTAACCCCCTTTCCCGGTACGCCGCTTTATACAAGGCTAGAAAAAGAAAACCGCTTGTTATACGACAAGTGGTGGCTGGACCCCACCTACAGTTATAACAAAATTCCTTTTCAGCCGCGCCATTTTCAACCACATGAATTGGAAGCTGGGTGTGTTCAGGCTCGGGCAGATTTTTATACATGGCGCAGCATTTGGAACCGTGGGCTAGACTCGGTTAATAAGAAAAATTCCTGGATGTGGATGCAGTATTATTTAATCAATTACGGTGTTCGAAGGGAGATCTATTCCAGAGACCATTTGCCTCTTGGGGATAATAATTGGAAAGGTGAATTAATCAAAGTACGCCAAGTCCCGGACCCATACTTAAAACCCATCAATCAGGGTTTGTAACTAAATGCCCAACCTGGAATACTATATCGGATCTGAAAGAGACGATGCGGCTCTCCGTTCCGTGTTGCATCAAACGCCGATGGATGGGCCTATTAAAATGACCTTCGAAAGAGAGCCGTCTTTCTTTGGTGTGAAACATTTAGAGGGTTCTTTTCACCAAACCATTGTTGGAAGAGATTCTAAAAGCGGGAAAGTCTTTGGGGTAACAAATCGGTCAATAAGACAATTATACTTTAATGGGAAAATTGAACCTGTGGGGTATCTTGGGCTTATGAGGCTGTTGCCCGAGTATCAAACGGGGTTCCCGGCTTTGCGCGGATATCAATATTGCAAAAAACTCCATCTAGATCAAAAGACAAAATTTTATTTAACAAGTATTATGGACGGCAATGAGCCAGCATTAAAGTTGTTAAAATCTGGCGTCAGAGGATTACCTCGTTACCAAGAATACAGTCATTTCTGTACTCGATCAATTGCGGTTCGAATTAAACCCAAAAAAATAATATCTACAACAATATCTATAATGAATGGGCAGAGAGTTGATCAAAGTGCTCTTGTTAAATTTTTAAATCAATATGGAAAACAACATCAGTTTTATCCAATGTGGACCCAAGAGACTTTGTTTAACCCTGAGCACACACCTGGACTAAAACCAGAAAATATGCTGGTCGCAATTAAAAATGAAGAAATTGTAGGCTGTATGGCCATGTGGGATCAGCGCAGCATTCGACAAACAGTTGTTAAGGGATATAAAAATAGTTTATCGAAAATCCAATGGCTTATTAATGGATGTTCTTTAATCTTAGGCTATCCGCCTTTACCCAAAAAGAATAGCAAACTTAAAAGCTGTTTTATCAGTCATGTGGCTATTGAGAAAGATAATCCTGATATTTTTTTAGAATTATTGACGCAATGTCATAATTTTTTAATTCAGAAAAAAATTGAGTATATGGTGATTGGGTTTGATGAGAATCATCCTTTTGATCGTATTGTTAAATCTCACTTCAAAAACGTTCCTGCTTACAGTCGCATTTATCTTGTCTCTTGGAAAACAGATGGCATAGACCCTCTTCAAATGACAGATAATCGATTGCCTGGAATAGATGTTGCAATTCTATGAGCCAATTACTGACAAGCAGAGTTCTTTCCCCGTCTGAACTGAATGACCATAATTTTTCAGAAATGTATTCATTGTTTTCAGATTATTTTCATTCAAAACATGACGTTTTTCGAAATGATCTTCTCAGAAAAGACTGGATCATTCTTTTGGAGAAAAATGGAAGTAAGAGCATCAAGGGATTTACCAGTATCGGGTGTCTTGATTTGGACCAAAAAGGAAAAGAGATGCGCGCTGTGTATTCCGGGGATACAATCATTGATAAAGACTATTGGAAAACATTTGAACTTTCGAAAAGATGGATTCAAACTGTACTAGAAAAATGCAAACATCCCCATAGGCCGCTGTATTGGCTTTTGCTTTCTTCGGGGTACAGGACCTATCGATTTTTGCCAACCTTCTATAAAGAATATTATCCTCGGCATAATCAAGAAACGCCAAATAATGTCCAGAATATAATGAATGTTTTAGCAAAAGAAATCTACGGAACCAGTTATCACCAGGAAACTGGCGTCGTCCAATTCAAAAGAGGATCATCACCCCTGCTGGAGGATATGGCTAAAGTGGACCCAAGCCGGTTGAACGATCAACATGTGGCATTTTTTCTTGAGAAAAACCCTGGATATGTTAATGGAGATGAGTTAGTCTGTCTCACTGAAATCAGGAACGGAAATTATACTCCCGCTGGGAAAAGGATGTTGCTGAGGTGAATTATTTTGTTAATCTAATTTGGAAATTATCCTGCCTAAGGCATTGGCGTAAATACCAATTAGCAAAAAAAGATGTTTTTCAAGCTCAGCAAAATATTCTGTTTAATATTATCCGGAAAAATGAAAATACACGGTTTGGAAAAGATCATTCTTTCTCTTCCATTGATTCAATAGATAAGTTTTTTATTCAAGTGCCTATTTCAGAATATGATGATTATATCAATGATATAAAAGATATTGGTTCTGGACATAATTCAATTTTAACGAAAGATGCTGTCAATTTATTCGAACCAACAAGCGGTTCAACATCAGCAACTAAATTGATTCCCTATACAAAAGGTTTGAAAAAAGAATTTCAACGCGGAATTGGTCCCTGGATCTTTGACTTATTTTCCAATCGCCCCGACTTAATGACCGGATCGGCCTATTGGTCTGTGAGCCCCGTGCCGGATATTTCCCACCCAAACTCAAAAAAGATTCCTGTGGGTTTTGAACACGATACAAATTATCTTGGTGGTCTTACACATGTTTTGTTATCTCGCATCATGGCGGTGCCAAATGAAGTTAAGCTTATAAAAGATATTGAATCTTTTCGATATGTAACATTACTATTTCTTTTGGCTCGAGGAAATTTAAAAATCATATCGGTTTGGCATCCAACGTTTTTAACTATTTTATTTGACCAATTGATGGATGATTTCTCAGCGTTATTAACAGATATAAATAATCATGATATAAACCCGCCAAAGCATCTTGATTCAACGCTTAAAAAAAGATTGATTCAACAATTGAAAATTTCTCCGGATAGAATTCACGAATTAAATCAGCTAGAAGGTCTAAACATAGGATCAATTTGGCCAGCATTATCCCTGGTGAGCTGTTGGTCAGACGGGTCGTCTACTCTTTTTCTTAAATCGCTGAAACAAAAATATTTACATCAAATTGAGATTCAAGGAAAGGGGTTAATTGCAACAGAAGGTCTTATTTCTTTTCCCCTATTCAATTATGAGTGGCCCGCATTATCGATTAATTCCCACTTTTTCGAATTTATCCCCGAGGGCTCTCCGTCTGAAACGGTTTTGGCTCATGCGCTAGAATTAAATAAACAATATGAAGTTGTATTAACCACAAGTGGTGGCTTATATCGATACAAGCTGAGAGATATCATTGAAGTTATGGGGTTTGATGAAGGTGTTCCGTTATTTCGGTTTGTAGGCAAGGCGGGATATATTTCTGATTTGTTTGGTGAAAAATTAAGTGATGGATTCGTTTCGGATGTCGTGAATCAGGTTTTACAGGAAAGCGATTTATCATCTCATTTTTGTCTGGTTGCACCATCACAAACAAACGGTACCTATCGGTATTTGCTTTATTTGAATATACAAGATCAAAATTCGATTAATCTAAAACAGTTGGGGGATAGGCTAGACCTTCAATTAAGAAAAAATTATCATTATGATTATTGCCGGCAGTTGGGTCAACTTAAGGGTACAAAAATTAAAATTGTATCAGATAGGGCTATGAAATATTTTGTAGAAGCAAAACATCAAAAAGGAACAAAGCTTGGTGATATAAAAACAAGAATTCTTACAAAATCTATGGGTTGGTCAGACATATTATTGAAAGGAGCATGAAAATGAAAATCACATTTATTAGACCTCATATAAGCCATGTACCAGCAGCAGATGCCATGGAGCCGCTTGTATTTGCTATGCTATCGAGTTATTTACCAAACACGATTGATGTAGAACTATATGATGATCGGATTGAAACAGTGCCCCCCGATCTTGAAACTGATTTAGTTGCCATGACAGTAGAAACCTATACTGCAAAACGTGCCTACAGTTTTGCCGATGAATTTCGTTCTAGGGGGATTCCAGTAATAATGGGTGGATACCACCCGACCTTTTTACCCGATGAAGCGCTTGAACATGCCGATGCTGTCGTTGTGGGCGATTCAGAAGATGTCTGGTTAAGCATTATTGCAGATTATGAAAAAGATCGCCTAAAAAAAATATACCGCTCAACAAATGCTCAATCGTTAAAAAATATTTCACCAGACCGTTCTCTTTTTAATAATAAAAAATATTCACCTATTTCTCTGGTTCAGTACGGGCGAGGGTGTCAATATGCCTGTGATTTTTGTTCCATATATTCTTTTTACGGAAATAAAAACTTAAGGCAGAGACCCATTGTTGATGTCGTTCGAGAAATAGAATCTTTAGATACAAAACATGTTTTTATTGTTGATGATAATTTATTTATTGACAGAGAAAAAACTATGAAATTCATTGAAGCGCTTGTGCCACTGAACATTAAATGGTCGTGTCAGGCAAGTATTGATATCGGTGCTGACTCAGAGATGTTGAGCCTTATGGAGAAAAGCGGCTGCTTTAATGCGTTAATTGGGTTTGAGTCTTTGAATCCAAAAAACCTTTCCCAAATGCACAAAAAATGGAACATGAAATTTGGTGGATTTAATGATGTTATAAAACGTATTCATGATAGCGGTATTTTGATTTATGCTACCTTTATCTTTGGATATGACAATGATACTCCCGCATCATTTGAATCAACTCTTGATTTTGCTTTAGAGAACCAGTTCTTTTTGGCCAATTTTAACCCGCTGACGCCAATGCCGGGGGCAACCCTATATTCAAGGCTGGAAAATGAAAACCGCTTATTATTTGATAAATGGTGGTTGGATCCAGGGTTTAGGTATGGTGATGCCACATTTTTTCCTAAGAATATGACACCAGATGAGTTGAGGGATGGGTGTTTCTCTATTCGCAAGGAATTCAATACATATTCGAATATTTTTAAACGAGCCATCAATATGAAAACAAACTCCCAAAGCCTATATCACTTGGGGATGTACACCTTGGCAAATATGGTGAATCGAAAAGAATTATATAACAAACAGGCAATCGCCCTGGGGTAAGCGGGAACAATATGAAAATCACCTTTATTAAACCAAACATAGGACGAATGGGACACAGTCTTTACATTGACGAAGGTCGGATGGAGCCCTTACAATTGGGCGTGTTGGCGGGTATGACACCCGATGAGTTTGATGTTGTGCTTTATGATGATAGAATGGAAGAAATTCCTTTTGATGAACAGACAGATTTGGTGGCAATTACGGTGGAAACCTATACGGCGAGGCGCGCTTATGAAATAGGCGCAGAGTACAAAAGAAGAGGTGTTCCCGTGGTTATGGGTGGAATGCATGCTACTCTTTTACCTGAGGAGGTTTCTGAACATACGGATACCTTATATGTCGGCGATGGTGAGTTCGAGTGGCAAGCTCTTTTGTCTGATTTTAAAAACGGGAAGATGAGAAAATTATATAAGACAACTTCCGGCATCCCACAGCCGGGGACATTTACGCGAAGAGAGATTTATAAAGGGAAGGGATATTTACCGATTACGCTATTACAATTTGGACGAGGGTGCCGATTTTCTTGTAATTTTTGCGCCATTGCAACATATTTTGATAAAACCCAGTATGTGAGAAAAATTGATGAAGTGTTAGAAGAAATAGACCGGCAGGATCGGGACTTTCTCTTTTTTGTAGATGATAATATTAATTCAAATTATGAATTAGCAAAAGAGCTCTATCGGGAATTAATCCCCATGAAAGTAAAGTGGGTGTCTCAAACTTCAATTGATATAACCAATGACCTCGAACTAATGGACCTTATGATAAGAAGTGGGTGTTTGGGAAATGTAATTGGATTTGAGTCAATCACGAGAAACAGCTTAAAAGAAATGAAAAAGGCACCCAGCTTCATTGTTCCGGGAGATGACTATAAACCCCAACTTGAAATATTGCGTGACTACGGACATCAAACATGGGCATCATTTACACTCGGACATGACCATGATACTTTGGATTCAATTAAGGCTACTTTGGATTTTGCCATGGAAAACAAATTTATCTTTGGTGCCTTTAATATTTTAATGCCCTATCCAAACACGCCGCTTCATAAAAAACTAAAAGATGAAAACCGGTTATTGTATGATGGTAAGTGGTGGTTGCATCCAGATTATAGATTTAACCATGCATCATTTTTACCAAAACAAATGACACCAGATGAATTAACAGAGGCTACCTTTAATTTACGCTCGAAATTCAACAGCATTATGTCTATTGCTAAACGGGCCTTAGATTTTAAAACTAATCTGCGAACGCCAATCAAGTTTGGAATGTATATCACCTATAACCCCCTGTATAGAAAAGAAACATTCAAAAAACAGGGTATGCATTTTGGCAAAGAATAATAATTCGTTGTTGCGGAAAGTTATTCATTGGATTATTTCATTAAGCCCAAATATTCGAAAATGGGTCTTAAAAAACTGGTACCAATTATTAAATTATTATTTATATAAACAGAATTACCCTTTTTTAAATGGAACAAGAAAATACTATAGTGGTGTTTTATCGAAAGCATGAACAACTCTAGGTTTAAAGATCTATCCGGTCTGCCACCATCGAAAATATTGATCGGGTCAGGTTTATATGATTATTATCTTCCGAATCAAGATGCATCCAGGCTCGGCAACGTACTAATCCAAAGACAGTTTTCCTTCAGCTTATGAAACGCTTTTATCAGATTTATCAGATCGTCGTACCCATAGTCCTGTTTCCGTTCGCCTATTGGTTGTGGTTGGGGCGGTTTGGCGGAAATCATGCGGTCGCGGCACTGGTGATGTTCGTTCCGGTTATAGCCTATTACATTTTCGTTATCATCGGAATTACGCGCTTGCGGCTCTGGGAAATGAACACTTGGCCAACAATTAAAGGAATGCGACCACACCATGGATTTGTCATTGGTACGGCTACTGGGTTGGTAGCTTATCTGTCTTTGCATTCAATGGCGGTAGGCCGGGGTGGCCTCAGCGGTATTCTTACCGTGGCGTTTCTCGTTGGTTCTGTGTTAGGTTTTTGGAGTTGGTGGTACGAAACCTACGCTGTCAAGTCAGGCTTCATATCGTTATACACCAAGAGAATTTCGGATGGTGCGTCTGCCGAGGAAGCTGTAACAGACTATGCGCCCCTTGTGTTTGGCAGTATGGGCGCCTGTCATGGCGCAATGGTCAAGACGGCTGAAAATATGCTCCTGCTGGAACACAGTATGGTGCTTTACTGGGCGATCGCTGTGATCGGCGGGGTCGCGCTTATAGCGGTACCGTTAGTTCTCTATCTTGTGGCGCATCGAATCCGCTATGGTGAATCTGGGCTCAGATCTTACGTGAATGAAATCAGGAAAGGCGGGGCACCCGGGCGCGATGAATGATGCCTATCGCAAAAAGCGGGTTTCCGAAATATGTGCGAATGGTTGTTGAGGGCGAAGAAACAAATCATCGCATGCTGGACATATTTAGTAATACACTGAATCAATCTAATTCTATTCCCAGAAAAAACGTAATAAATGAACCAATATTTATATCTTACTAATATTCATTATTTAATAAATTCTTAAAAAGCCGAGACCTTTTTTATGTCAGCACGAAACTACACCTATTACGATTTTACACAAAGCATGTGCAGTACCTGTTTGGAGCGGGTGGATGCAAAAATTGTTTTCCAGGACGATAATGTTTTCATGCTCAAAAACTGCCTGGATCATGGACCTGAAAAAACACTGATTGCCACCGATGTGGATTATTACAAAAAGATCCGCCACTACATTAAACCGTCTGATCTTCCCAAAAAGTTCAATACAAAAGTGGAGCACGGCTGTCCCTACGATTGCGGATTGTGCACCGACCATGAGCAGCATTCCTGTGTCACCATCGTAGAAATAACAGATCGCTGC
>Ga0114993_10006080_pt1 | contig 11457 bp, 9 predicted proteins | sample ArcticOcean_MG_C_FD_87042 | JGI IMG/M metagenome (GOLD analysis project Ga0114993, IMG submission 87042) | Marine microbial communities from western Arctic Ocean - ArcticOcean_MG_CB2_150 | ecosystem: Environmental > Aquatic > Marine > Oceanic | place: Arctic Ocean: Canada Basin | collected...
AGAATCTTCTGAGATATTAGCGCTATCAAATTATCCATCTTTTAATCCTTCTGACAGAAAAAATATTACGGATCACTCTGTTTTTAGGAATAGGGCTACCATAGATGTTTTTGAGCCAGGGTCAGTTCTCAAGCCCATAGCAATGTCAGCTATTTTAGAATCTAAAAATGTTGAAATAAAAGATACTGTTGATACAAGTCCAGGCTGGATTGAAGTGGCTGGTTATAAAACAAATGATTTTAAAGATTACGGAGTTTTAACTCTAAGCGAAATAATTGCTTTTTCAAGTAATGTGGGGATGGTTAAGCTTTGTACCGAGCAAGATATTACTCATTTAACTAAGTTTTATAAATCTTTTGGGATTGGCAGGTACCCCGTTAATTTATTAATTCCAGCCAGAGAAGGTTTTTTAGCACATCCATCGGAGTACACTCTTAGAGATAAGGTAAGTTCTTGTTATGGGTATGGTCTTACCATGTCTGCAATCCAAATTGCACAGGCTTATTCTGTATTCGCAAATGAAGGTATTTTTAAGGAACTAACGTTATTTTTAGATGATCAGGTTCTATCTAGCTCTCTTGAAGAAAGAGTTATAAGTATAGAGACAGCTAGTATAGTGAAGGATATGTTAATTAAGACAGTTAATGCACCAAGCGGCACAGCAAGAAATGCCAAAATAAAAGGAACGGTCGTAGCAGGAAAAACAGGAACGGCAATTGAAAACTCAAAAGATCTTTCTTACACGGCCACTTTTGCTGGCTTTGCTCCAGCAATAAATCCTGAATTATTGGCTGTGGTTGTATTGCATGGGTTAAAAGGCGAAGATCATTCAGGGGGAAGAGTGGCGGCTCCAGTTTTTTCAAAAATTGTAGGTCAGTCCTTGCATGTTTTAAAGGCGGGTAATTAAATTGGTTCAGTCGCGAATACTGTTAAAAGAACTCTCAAATAATAAGGAGTTCATAGATTTTAATGTAAGGGCATTATGTCTTGATAGCCGAAAAGTAGATTGTGGAGATATTTTTTTTGCTCTTAAAGGGAGTAATAAAGACGGAAAAGATTTCATCTCAGAAGCTAAGGAGAAAGGAGCAAAATTAATTCTCACAGAAGAAGACATTAAAGATGGCGGCGTTATACAAGTTAATAATCTAAGAAATTACATGGGAGAAGTAGCCTCAAGGTTTTATGGCGAACCTTCAAAAGACCTTAACACTATCTGTGTAACTGGAACGAATGGCAAAACATCTTGCGTTGAATCCTTAGCTAAACTTGCTTATAAAACAGGATCTAATTGTGGTTATTTGAGCACGATAGGCGTTTCTTTAGATGGTATTAATGTAATAAGAGATTCAGTTCTTACGACACCTGATTCTATTGAGTTACAAAAAACTTTTTTAGAGGTTCTAGAGTCTGGATCAAAATTTGTAGCCTTAGAAGCATCTTCTCATGGACTGGAACAAAAAAGACTGGGAGGCACTCTTGTTAAAACAGCTATTTTAACTAGCTTTTCGCATGATCATTTAGATTACCACTTAAGTTTAGAAGATTATGAAAACTCTAAATTGTCTTTATTTAGAGACTTGAATCCTGAAATATCAATAATTCAGATTGATAGTGATTGTGGTAAAAAAATACATGCTGAATTAAGTAATAACAATAAAACTGTTTACAGCATCTCTAATAAGCAAGATGCTGACTTTAAGTATTCATTTACGAGAAGTTACGAAAATAAATTAGATATAGAATTAACCTCGATTGTTGGTAATTTTTCTTTTTCCTTAAATACTTTATCAAGCGTTCTAGCTTCTAATGTTATTTGTTCATTAGCTGCGCTTATACTTAACGGCCTTGATGCGCAGAGCTTGATAGAAAATGTTAAGAATCTAGAACTCCCCAAAGGTCGCATGGACTTAGTAAGACTAAATAATAACAACTATTGTTGTGTAGATTATGCCCACACTCCAGATGCTTTAGAATCTGCCCTTAAGGAGCTCAAAGAGTCTTTTGAAGGAAAACTATGGTGTGTCTTTGGATGTGGAGGTGATAGAGATACATTAAAGAGATCTTTAATGGGTTCTATTGCAGAGAAGTACTCTGACACAATAGTGTTAACTAATGATAATCCCAGGACGGAAGATGAAAATCTAATATTTAAAGAGATTCTATCTGGAATAAAAGAACCAAAAAAAGTCGTATCCCTAGCAGATAGGAAAGAAGCCATACTTTATAGTCTTAATAGTGCAGATCAGACGGATTCAAGAAATATTGTATTGATAGCAGGAAAAGGACACGAAACATATCAAGAAATTAACAATAAAAAGCTCTTATTTAATGACAAGGTTGTTATTAATCAATATTTAGATGAGATGAATGAAAAATAACTTTAACATTTCTGATATTGCCACTAAGGGCAGAGCTTATCTTTATGGAGATTCTCTGGAAATTAATGGCTTTAGTATTGACACAAGAACTCTATTGAATGGAGACCTTTATATAGCTTTAAAGGGTGAGAACTTTGACGGTCATAATTTCGTAAACGAGGCAATCGCCAAAGGAGCCAAAGCCGTAGTGTCTAATCATTACTTTGAATCTCGGGTGCCATTGTTGGTTGTAGATAATACTGAAGATTTTTTAAAGAATTTAGCCATAATGAATAGGGTGGATTTTGAAGGCCCTGTTATTGGAATCACTGGTAGCAATGGAAAAACCTCTTCTAAAGAAATAGTGGCTTCTTTACTTTCAAAGAAGAGATGTCATAAGACTATTGGGAATAAGAATAATCACATAGGACTCCCTTTTTCCTTGGCAGACCTAGATAATACCTACGATTGCTCTATCTTAGAATTAGGAACAAGTTTTCCAGGGGAGATTGGACTCCTTAGAGATATCGCTAAACCCGACATAGCACTTATAACAAATGTGTCTGAAAGTCACCTTACTGGATTGGGTAGTTTAGACCTTATTGCCAAAGAAAAAGGTGATATAGGTTGTTTTGAGAGTAATGAGGGTGTGTTGGTACTAAATAAAGATTCAACATATTTTGATCTTTGGAAAGAGACAACTAATGCCAATAAAGTTATTAGTTTTGGTACCAAGGAAGGCTGCGATTTTCAAGTTACTTCAACTGATATAAATTTCAAGAAGAATCAAACTTCTTTTGTTCTAGTTAATGAAAATGAAGAAACAGATTGCAGTATTAAAGGAGTCGGAGTACATAACGCAGTAAATGCCGCAGGCGCTCTGGCAGTTTGCAGCAGCATGGGTTTAGTTTTAGATGAAATTGTAGATAATTTACAGCTAGTAGAGTTACCTCAAAGAAGGCTATCGCCCTTCAGGTTATCTAATGGATCTTTATTGATAGATGATTCTTATAACGCAAACCCCGAATCAGTAAAACAATCAATAGATACTTTATTCATTTCAGGTATAAATAAAAAAGTAATGGTTTTAGGAGAAATGGGAGAGCTAGGTAAAGATAGTGCCAAGCTTCATAAGCATGTTTGTGAATATGCTAAAACAAAAGTGGATAGCTTCTTATGTATAGGCGATTCATGGAAAGAAGGGATAAGACTTTTCGGAGAAAAAGGAATTCTATTCTCATCTCAAGAACAACTTATCGATCATGTGTCTTCTACCTTGGAAACTGATACAGTTATTCTAGTTAAAGGCTCTAGATCCACCAGAATGGATATAGTTGCTGACAAATTAAAGGAATTCTAATGTTACTACCTTTATTCGATTATCTAGCCAATTTTTTTGGGCCCTTCAGGGTCTTTGAATTTATTTCTGTTAGAGCTATTTCAGCTACATTAACCGCTTTACTCTTTTCATTATTATTAGGGCCAAGATTTATTAATAAAATGAGAGACAATCAAGTAGGACAAGTGATTAGAGAGGAGGGCCCTGAAACCCATCTAATAAAACAAGGCACTCCTACAATGGGAGGAACTTTAATACTTAGTTCAATATTAATTAGTTCTCTTTTATGGGGAGACTTACTGAACAGGTATTTATGGGTGGCCTTAGGAATGACGGCTTCATTTGGTGTCTTGGGCTGGTTTGATGACAAATTAAAAATTAAACATAAATCAAGTGACGGAATTTCTGCACGACAGAAGATACTCTGGCAGAGTATTTTTGCTTTAATAGGCAGCTATTATCTGTTCTATAGTCATGTCAATATTGAAGAGATAAGCTTAATTGTTCCTTTCTTTAAAGATGTCTCTTTTGTTCTTGGAATTGGATTTATTATCGTTTCTTATTTTGTTATTGTTGGAACCAGTAATGCAGTTAATTTAACTGATGGTTTGGATGGGTTGGCAATTCTACCTTGCGTTATGGTCGCTGCAGGTCTTGGTCTAATAGGGTATGTTTCTGGGAATATAATATATTCAGACTATTTAAATATCCCATACCTGCCCGGCACGGGAGAAATGTTAGTTTTTTGTGGAGCTCTAATGGGTTCAGGTATAGGTTTTTTGTGGTTTAACACTTATCCTGCTCAAGTTTTTATGGGTGACGTAGGCTCTTTGTCTCTCGGTGCAGCATTAGGCACAGTTGCTGTAATTATAAGACACGAATACGTGCTAATAATTATGGGTGGATTATTTGTTATAGAGGCCTTGTCAGTAATAGTCCAAGTTATCTCATTTAAATTAACAGGTAAAAGAGTTTTTAAAATGGCTCCCCTTCATCATCATTACGAACTGAAGGGCTGGCCAGAGCCTAGAGTAATAGTACGTTTCTGGATTATAACTTTTATGCTGGTTCTGTTGGGCTTAGCCATGTTGAGATTACGTTAACTTCTAAAGTAAGTTGAACAAAAAAAATTTAATTCTTGGATTTGGCCAGACCGGCGTGAGTATTGCAAAGTATTTGCATAATTTAGGAATACCTTTTGAAGTGATGGAGTCGAGGGAAGACTTAATAGAATTGAAATGGCTTTTAGATAACGGGTATAAGTTTTCTAATGTATTCGATGCCGATGTTCTGGAAAATTTTTCTAAAGTTTACGTAAGCCCTGGAATATCAAATAATAACCCTGTACTAATGCAGGCTAATTTCTTAAATATAGAGATAGAAACAGATATTGATATTTTTTTAAGACTCCATTCTTGCATCAAAATTTTAATATCAGGAACCAACGGAAAAACAACAGTTACGTCTATGTCCCGTAAACTTTTCTCAGACTACTTAGACGATAAAAGGGTTGAGGCGTTAGGTAATATTGGAAACGCAGTTTTGGATAACATTGACGAGGACATTGATATTGCTCTTGTAGAAGTTTCTAGCTATCAGCTAGAGTTAAGCTCTTCTATTTCTTCAGATATTGCTGTCCTTCTTAATGTCACCCAAGATCATTTGGATAGACATTCTTCTTTTGAGGATTATAAATCCATTAAGAAAAAAATATTCAATGAAAGTAAATTAGTTATTAAAGATGGTCGATCTGATTTAAGTACAAAAGAATGTTTCTATTTCAAGGAAATTTTTAAAGAGTATGATCATTGCTTTGATGATCTAACGGGCATATGGCCTTTGCACGATATAGAAAATATCAAGGCTGCAATATCCATACTTCTTGCTTACCTGGTGCTTCAAAAAGAGATAAGTTTTAATGACAAGTCGAAATGGGAATCTTTTATAGTGGATTGTTTAGGTATTCTTAATTCATTTCAGAGATTAGCTCATAGGTATGAAATTCTAGATATAAAAGAGGGCGTAGCTTACATCAATGATTCTAAGGCAACTAACGTAGCCGCCACTGTAAGTGCTTTGGAATCTGTTCACGATACCTACGGAGATGGGAAAGCAATTTTAATTTGTGGAGGTGATTCCAAGGGGCAAGATTTTGAAGAATTAAAAACTATCCCGAAAGGACTATTAAAGAAAATTTATATTTTTGGAAAACACAAAGATTTAATAGCTCCTTACTTAAAGAATCATGCAAAAATTGAATTAGTAAAAGACATGAAGGGCGCCATGGAGCAAATAATTACAGATACTGTAGATGGAGATGTTGTCATTCTCTCGCCTGCTTGTTCTAGTATAGACATGTACAATAATTATGAAGAAAGAGGGGATGAATTTCGGAGACTGGTAGATTCTGTTTAAGCAAATGGAAAACTTCAGAAATCTTGTTAATTCTATTGATCTTTCAAAGGTAGATTTTTTATTTTTTTCTATATTTCTTTCAGTCTCAATATGTGGATTAATAATATTAGCTTCTGCTTCAGTTCAGTTCTCAGATTCTATTACAGGGCATCCATTTAGTATGTTAATGAAACAGTCTATTCACTTCATGGTAGGATTTCTGTTGTTAATGGCAATTGGCTTTACACCGCTCTCATTCTGGGAAACATTTGATAAATGGTTACTTTTGTTTGGCGTGCTCTTATTGATTCTTGTTTTTGTTCCTGGGATTGGAGTGGAGGTTAACGGAGCAAATAGATGGATAAGGGTAGGCGGATTTGGTTTACAACCTTCTGAGGTTATGAAGTTTATAAGTATCGTCTATATATCTGCTTATTCGGTAAGGAGGATTACTGATTTACAGACGCATTGGTTTGGTTTCTTTAAGCCTGCTTTTCTTATAATTTTCATAGTCTCTCTAATACTTCTGCAGCCAGACTTAGGAACTTCTGCCGTGATTCTTGCGACCGTCTTAGGGATTCTCTTTTTAGCAGGAGTTCATTTAAAACAATTCTTATTAGTGCTTCTTTTAGCATTAATAGGAATTTCAGCTCTTATTATTTTTGTACCGTGGAGATGGGAAAGAATAATTTCTTTTACAGACCCGTGGAGCGACCCTTTTGGAACAGGATACCAATTAACCTTGTCTTTGATGTCTATAGGTAGAGGAGACTGGTTTGGAGTTGGACTAGGAGAAGGCCTAATGAAAATGGGATATCTTCCTGACGCTCATACAGATTTTATTTATTCTGTTTTAGTCGAAGAAATAGGTCTGCTTGGAGGAATAGTAATAATAAGCCTTTTATTTGGCTTGGCCTTCAGGTGTTTTTATATAGCTAAACAAGCTTTAATAAAAAACCAGTACTTTGGTTTTTTTGCAGCATACGGTGTAGCTATTTTATTAGGACTTCATACTTTTATAAACGTTGGTGTTGCTTCAGGTCTTCTTCCAACTAAAGGGCTCACCCTTCCTTTTATTAGCTACGGAGGAACAAACTTGCTAGTGATGTGCTCCCTTATAGGATTAGTATTAAGAATTGATTATGAGACAAAAGTAGCTATGCCTGTAGCTCATGTCTCTAGGAGGGCATCTTTTTAATGAAGATTTTTATAGTAGCAGGAGGAACGGGTGGACATGTTTACCCTGCTTTATCTGTAGCTAGAGAATTTAAGAAAAACACAGCAAAAATTTTTTGGGTCGGAAGGCAGAAATCTCTAGAAGAAGATGTCGCTAAAGAAGAAAATTTTAACTTTTTACCGCTTTACGTATCTGGATTTTTAGGAAAAAAAATCAGTGGAAAAATAAGAGCTGTATTCAATCTATGCTTTGCTTTCATTAAGTCTCTTGCTTTATTAATCAAATTCAAACCTGACGTTATTTTTTCTACGGGAGGTTACATAAGCTTACCTGTTGGTTTAGCAGCTCCTTTTTTAAGAATCCCTCTTTTTATACATGAGCAGAACAGCGTGGCCGGTTTATCAAATAGAATTTTAAATATAATCTCTACAGCTACTTTTGAAGGCTTTCCTGACACATTTAAGACAACCAATAAAACTAAGTTTGTTGGAAACCCTCTTAGGGATGAGCTTTTTATAGAAACTCAAGATAGAAAAGGAATTGATAAAGAATTTAATATTCTTGTTCTCGGAGGCAGTCAAGGTTCTTCACAATTAAATAAGATTTTCATCAAAGCACTTGAAGCCTCAAGCAATTCTCTTGACTGGAATATTGTCCATCAAGCTGGACCAGTAGAATTTAATTCTTTAAAGAAAAGGTATTCAGATTTACCGATAAAGCATGAAGTTTTACAATACATTAAAAATATTGGTCAAGAATATCAGAAAGCCGATCTAGTAATATCTAGATCAGGAGCGATGACGGTAAGTGAAATATCTGCTTTTGGTAAGGCAGCAATATTAATGCCTCTTCCTTGGGCTACTGACAATCATCAGTACTATAATGCTCTATATCTAAAGAACTTGGATGGAGCAGAAATAGTGGAGTCAGATTTAGATAATTACAAGTTTTTACTTGAACGAATCTTGAATATAGAAAAAGATACTAAAAGAAGAATACAAATGGGTTTAAACGCAAAAAAAGCTTTTAGCTCTTCATCGGTAACAGATATATATAAGGTTATTAATGAAAAAATTTAAATCAAGATTGTCAAAAATATTCTTTGTTGGGATAGGCGGTAGCGGCATGAGCGGTATAGCTGAAGTTTTAATTAATCTAGATTATGAAGTTTCAGGTTCAGATATTTCTGATTCACTGATAATTGATAGATTGAAGTTGATGGGGGCTCAAATCCACATAGGGCATAAAGCTTCAAATCTTGATAAAGCACAAATGATAGTAGTTTCTAGTGCTATAGACAGCAAGAATCCTGAATTAATTGAAGCCCAACTCAGGGGGATACCTGTTCTTGCTAGGGCTGAAATGCTGTCTAGTCTGATGAACATGAAAAGAGGCATAGCTATAGCCGGTACTCATGGAAAAACAACTACAACAAGCTTGGTTGCGTCTATTTTTACAGAAGCAAACCTAGATCCTACATTTATTAATGGAGGAATTATTAACAGTTTTGCATCTAATGCAAAGTTAGGAAAAGGAGAATATCTTGTTGCTGAGGCAGATGAGAGCGACCAATCATTCTTAATGTTGCAACCTTCTTTGGCTATTATTACTAATATAGAGGAAGACCATCTCATTAATTATGGAAACGATTTTGAGAATCTACGCCAAGCCTTCCTGGCGTTTGTAAAAAAATTACCTTTTGATGGACTCTTAATAAGCTGTGGCGATGATCTTGAAATTAGCAAGCTTGCGCCTCATTTTTCGAGACCCAATGTTACCTACGGCTTTGAAGAGACCAACGATTACGTTATAAGCAACTATAGGCCTGAAGGATATCAGTCTACCTTTTTATTAAATTATGCCGATCAATCTATTCCGATAGAGCTTAATATGCTTGGAAGGCATAATGCTCTTAACGCATGTGCAGCAAGCGTATTGGCGATAGAAGAAGGAATTGATGTATCGATTATTCAAAGTGCTTTAAAGAACTTTATGGGTATTAATAGACGCATGCAGATTTTAGGTAATATAGAAATTAAGGGCTCTAAAGCAATGCTAATAGATGACTATGGTCATCACCCTTCAGAAATTAGAAATACAATAGAGTCAATAAGGGAATCTCATCCTGAAAAGAAACTTTCCATGGTATTTCAACCTCATAGATACTCTAGGACTAAAGACTTATTTGAAGATTTCATCGAAGTTCTCCAATTAGTAGATCATTTAATATTATTAGATGTCTATTCTGCTGGTGAAGAGTTAATTAAGGATTATGAAAGTAAGGACTTGTTAAAACGATTGCAAGATTCCTCTTTAAGCGTCTATTTATCAGAAGAATCAAGAATACTCACTTCTATAGAGGAGGCTCTAGAAGAAGAGGAAGGAATTCTTTTGATGCAAGGTGCAGGAAATATTTCAAAAATCTCAGAATCGGTTAAAGAAATTTATCAAAGTAAATGAAAGATTTAGATTCATCTTTTCTAGGTGATAAAAAAGTAGCTGTCCTTATGGGGGGGTGGTCTGCAGAAAGGGAAGTGTCTTTAAAATCTGGAAATGCCGTTTTAGAAAGTCTCAAAGAGATGAAAATAAACGCAAAAGCAATCGACCTAGTTTCTCCCGAAGAATCTGAATTACTGTTAGAAGGTTTTGATATTGCATTTATAGCTCTTCATGGTCGAGGAGGTGAAGATGGTTTTATTCAAGAACTGTTAACTAAAAAAGGAATATTGTTTACTGGTAGTAAGGCCGCTGCTTGTAAATTAGCAATGAATAAAGTTGAGACAAAAAAAGCTTGGAGAGAAGTTTCTTTACCAACCCCAGATTTTGTAGAAATTACAGAAGCAGGTAAACCAGAAATGGAAATAACACCATTTTTATCAGGCTCAGAGGACATTACTGCTCTGGATAAATCTTTCGTAGTTAAACCAGCAAATGAAGGTTCAAGCTATGGTATTACTATTGTCAAACCAGGAGAAGGGAGCTTAGAAGAAGCTATCAAAGAAGCAGCTAAGTATGATGAGACAGTTCTTGCTGAAGCTTATGTTGATGGCGTTGAGATAACGGTAACTATATTAGGAGATCGTGTATTGCCTCCTGTCACAATAGAGGCAAAAGGTAGATTTTATGATTATGAAGCAAAATACCTTAGTAAAGACACTAATTACTCTGCGTCGAAACTAAATTCTATTGACTTAAAAGACTTAAAGAAATTCTGTTGGCTTGCGTTTAGTTCTATTGGATGCGAAGGATGGGGTAGGGTAGATCTAATAATGGATAATAATAATAATTTCCAACTTATAGAGATCAATACAGTTCCTGGTTTAACTGATACCAGCCTTGTACCAAAATCTGCTGCACTAGTAGGCATTAGCTTCAATGAATTAATACTTGAGATACTACATTTGGCTTGCGCTAAGACATAGCCTCCAATAGAATGCTCATCTTTATTACCTTACTCCACGCATAATGCGGGAGTTAATAACCAAGGGGTACTCATGCGACATTACGAAATAGTCTTTTTAGTTAATCCTGATCAATCTGATCAAGCACCTACAATAATTACTAAGTTATCATCAATAGTTACAGATTCTGGAGGCACAGTCCATCGCTCTGAGAATATAGGCAGCAGAAGACTTGCTTATCCGATACAGGATCAATTCAAAGCAGTTTATGCATTGTTAAATATAGAATGTGGTCAGACTGCTATTGATGAAATTAAGAACTCTTTTAAATTTAATGATTCAGTTATAAGAAATCTAATTCTTAATACTAAAGAAGCACATTCAGACTCCTCAGCTTTATTAGCACAAACCAAAGAAGACAGTGAAAAAGAGAGTTATGAAGAAGAAAAACAAAGAAAATATCAAGAAGAAAAAGCAATGAAAGAAAAGAGCAGGCTGAAAGAGACTGCTCGTAGAGCAGCTGAAGCAGAGGCTAAGCAGGAAGCAGAGGTAACACCAGAGACAGCGTCAGAAGCAGCACCAGAGGCAGCAGAACCAGAGGCAGAACCAGCACCAGAGGCAGCAGAACCAGAACCAGAAGCAGCACCAGAGGCATCTGAAACAGAGAAATAAAATGGCAAAAAAGCAAAAGAAAAATTTTAAAAGAAGAAGAACAGATTTTGATAATCGCCCTAAATATTGTAAATTTACATCACTGGGTATTAAAGAAGTAGATTTTAAAGATATTAA
>Ga0114993_10006081_pt1 | contig 11457 bp, 7 predicted proteins | sample ArcticOcean_MG_C_FD_87042 | JGI IMG/M metagenome (GOLD analysis project Ga0114993, IMG submission 87042) | Marine microbial communities from western Arctic Ocean - ArcticOcean_MG_CB2_150 | ecosystem: Environmental > Aquatic > Marine > Oceanic | place: Arctic Ocean: Canada Basin | collected...
GGTAGCCAGATATCACGATTTCCGGAATATCAACGCGAAGCGATGACCGTGGACGGCCTGCGAGAGTGGTTCGAGGCGTGGACCCTATTGCGCGATCCGCATCACGAGGTGCTGGCGCTTGCACCGACCCTGGCCAGCCATCCCGACCAAACGTGGGTGGAAGCCTTTTTCGATGAGCTGGCCGACCAGCAGCATTCAGCACTGGGCACCTGGCCAAAGGGACACGACCCCGTCAACATCAGCCGCACATTTGCCTACAGCCTGATGCACGTGGGAATAGGACGACTGCCTCAGCAGGCAACCAAGATCGTGGACGCTATGCTCGACCTACAGGGTGCCGATGGATTCTGGCACGGACGCCCGGGCTTTTCAACGATGGATGCGGTCTATCTTCTATCGAAACTGTCTGCAGCAACCCAGTGGCGGGAAGCCGATGTGCAGACCGCGCTCCATCGCGTCACAGATGCGTTGATTCCTTACTACGAAGCCAACGCCGAGAACGCCAAATCGGACACGCATCAGTTCACGGCCATTGTGCAGACGATAGCTTTATTGTCAGAGGCATTGCAGGAGCGTTTTACGACATCACGACCGTGGCGGTTTGGCTGGGATAATGCGGTGTTCTGGAGGTGCTCTGTTGTTGCGGATGAGTTAAGTTAGAAGCTTGCGAGGACAGGCCATCGTAAACTGGCTAATTCCATCTTTAGTGCCTACAAGTAGGGCTTCTATCATCAGACATACAGGCCTTTCGCTTAAGTGCCGACAAGTAGGACTTTTATCACAAGACGGTACAGGCCGTTCCCCCTCAGGAGAGGGCACTTGCCTTTCAATCTTCCATCTTCTTTCTAAAATCTTAAATGCCAACAGGACTTATGCCTACCTACAACGTCTACTTCGAACGTGACGACATCGACGGAGCAATCGGCTGTCTTGGCGAACACGGCTATTGCGTCATCCGAAAAATGATAGATCAGGACGTGGTGGAGGAATTGAAGGACTCGATCGATGAATGCGTCGATCCGGATCGCGACCTTCCGGAAGCATCGAACCGGTACCACATGACCCTCGCGGAGGCGAGCAAGCCTTTGTGGAAGCTGGCCGAGCACGCGCCCTACCTGAATTACATCCACGAAACGCACAAGACGACTGACGTCTGTCTTCACAGATCGGCCGCCATCCTGCGCACGGCGGGAGAAGCGATGGGCGCGTGGCACACCGATCACAAAGGTCATATTGAGAAACCGAGTAATGCGAACGAGGTGCTCAACAGATATCCGATGCCAAGCGGAAGTTGGTTCTATTTGAATGGGAGTCATCCTGACCGCAGCGGGATCGCGGTCATCGAAAATTCGCACCATCCCGATTGGGCGGGACCGGAAGGATTCGAGCTGACACCGAACCGCTCGAGCTTCCATCCGAAAGGTGACGATCCGGACGCAAACTACAGTTCGATGGATGTTCCCGGTTGCGTGGGCGTCGTCGCCGACCCGGGAGACCTGATCTGCTTCGCTGCTTTGACCTACCACGCCGCAATGGCCACGAATGAAAGACGTTATTCGTGCGGCATCGGCTTTCGCCCAAAGTCCATCCGAATCAACGCCCCGTGGCCGCTACCCCAGGCCGCCAAAAACATGATCGCAAATCTACCCGATCATTTACTGACATACACCGACGGCTACACCAGCTACGACGGCACCTGGCGCGCGTCGGATTGAGACAATAGCTTCGCTTTTATTCTTTGGTTTCGTCTCCCGAGACTTAACCCATCTCATTTTTGTGCCTGTATCTCCCGGTTTTTGATCTCAACCGGATCAGACCGTTTCCCGGCTAGCCTGTCCTGAGCGCCAGTCGAAGGACCGGTCCTACGCTGGGGGCACCCTGCCATTCAATCTTCCAGCCGCCTCTCCCGACCTGCCGACCCGTCAGGGACCTCCGGTCGGAGGGTTGCCTATTTGCCGTTTTGCCGTTTTCTCCTACTTCCCTTCGCTATCCACTCCGTATTCTCCCACGGCAACGCCTCGGGCCTGTCCGTAAACTGTTTCGTCTTCAAATAATCCCGATAAGCTTCCGGCCCGACCTCCCGCGTCAGCGTTTCCGCAATGAACCGCCTGTGCGCTTCCGTATCGGGAAAGGTTTCTCCCTCCGGATAGGGGTATGCGGTCATCCCGTGGAACGGCAGGGGTAGGACCGTATCTCCCGTCACGGTATTTCGATCTGCATCCTTGTCCCATCCATCGCTGAGAAAGAAGAAACTCCTCGTCATCCCGTCAGCCAGTTCTGGAAGACTGGCGGCGTCAAACCGACACGTCACCTCGTCCCCCGCAGTGAACACAACCATCAGGTCGTCGGTTTTACGCAACAGCTCGGTCACATCACCATACCGTGTTGCCAGACCGGCCATATCCTTCCAGATCGGGAGCGACACTTTTTTCTGATAGTCATAAAGATGAGGACCGTCAGGACCAGGTCGATACATCTCGGAAAACCCACCGTAGTGCAGGTCAGCACTCTTTGGATGAAGCCTCGTTACACGCGTAGCGGGCTCCGCGACAGCTTCTGCCACGAAGGCAACATCGTAGTAGATCTGGTAATTGGTCCGGATCCTGACGCGGGCTTCCGCTGGATCCACCTTGCCGGCGAGATCCAGAACCATCCACTTGTCCTTCCCCTTCGGCAGACCGAAAGGTCGATCGAGCATCACCCATTCCCCATCCTTCCAAACGTCGACCATCGGGAACGCGGGACGCACCGCTTCTCCCTGGGACATCGCAACGTTAATGCTCGTGTCCGACCAGAAAACCCAACCCCGCATCACGAGTGTGGGATGATCCAAACGGGACACATCGCCAAACAACATCGTCAACACGTGAGGCTCGACGATCCCTTGATATCGCGTCGGCTCCAACGTGTTCGGAAAGCGATAGTCATAGGCGGCCATCTGTTCGGTCACGTCTTCGCCCTGGGTATTCTCAGCGTGCTCTGGATAGATGCGACCGCGGGTCGTCACCACTTCGAGATCGGCATACGGCGGAGGGATAAATCGCTCATCCGTAAAGGCTTCGACATCCTCAGGATGATCGACCACCCACAGGGCCACCTCATCCAGGTAAATCGTCTCCCAAAGCTCTTCCGTAAACTGGAAGACAAACGCGCCATCCTTCTCAACCACCCAATCCGCATCCACCTTCACGATCTCGCGCGAATTGTCGGGCGCGATCACGCCATCAGCCAGTTGTAGCCCGAGCGGAGCCGCGCCGAGCAAATCCGTCACAAACTGATATTTTTCTCCATCCCATACATATAGATAGGGGCACGACCCCTTGAGCACCTGCTTCTCTCGCAGCGTCTGATTGACTGAGGGTTCGAACACATGCTGAGGTACTCCGTTACTCCAGGTAACGCGCACAAGATCGGCTTTTTCACGTCCACCCAGCCCAAAATGCGTAACTGGCCGATCCGCATACTTGACCTGATAATGCAGCCCCGCCTTGACCTCGACGCGACTGCCGTAACCGTTCAGGTTGTTCTTCGTCCCCTGTGTCTGCAAACCAACCAGACTCACCCGCAGCCAGGCGTTCGCATTGCCTCCATCGTTTTCAAACACAGACACACGGCCATCATTCCCCAGTGCGACAAGGTCGGAATCACCATCATTTTCGACATCCGACCATCCGATCGCCAGAAGCGTCTTCTTCAACCGCCCGATGGATCGGTGTTTCCATTCCCCCTGTCCACCGTTGCGGAAAGCCGCAACACTCCCCTTGCGACTGACGGCGATGTCAGACCACCCATCGTTGTCGTAATCCGCGACAGCAATACGATCAAAAGGCCCGCGGTCGATTACGACATCTTCACCGTATCCGTCGGACGTCCTGCGCTTCAAAGACAGGGCGCCGGATTCAGTCAGCGTGGCCAGATCGAGCCAGCCATCATTGTCGAAATCAAGCGGCGACACATCCACGTAGGCTTGCGTTCCCAGACCACGATCGACTTCAGCAAACCGACTCAAACGCAAATTGTCGAAAAGTCGCAAACGCCCTTCACCGTCGATCACCAGCAGATCAGGATCGTCATCGTCATCGTGATCGATCGGTACAATCGCACGAGCGGACTGGACGCCTTCGATCCTGGTGCGTTCATCCACGTTCTGAAAACGCCCGTCCATCCGATTCTGCCAAGCGTGAAATCCGTCCACGCCACCTACGGCAAGATCCAGATCGCCTTCATTGTCGAAGTCCACAACTGCGACAGCAGTCACTGCTCCTCCGGCAAGCTCGGCGGAGGTCGTCACATCTTCGTAATTGCCGGTAGAATCACCCCGCACCAACCGGATTCCGTCGGCCGCAATACTCAGAAAATCAAAATATCCGTCATTGTCGAAATCGAGAATACGAGTCGACGCCGCCGGACCGCTCCGCCACGTGCTCGTCTGCTCGCCATCGCCCGAAACCCACAGCTGCGTCGCCCCGGCTGGACCACCGATTGACGCAACCCAATCTTCGATCCCGTCTCCATCCTGGTCCACAAAGTCCAGACTACCCACGTCACCGGACGCGCGAAGAGAAACCGCAGAAGGTCGGAGATGCCACGAAACCGCAATCTCATTCGGCGTTTCACGACCCAGCTCCGCATAAAACGGATCACGAAACCGCTGGATGGGCAGACCGATCACTGGATTCTGCAGGGTCCCCAGCGCTTGCTTGTAGCGCTCGGATGGTCTTAAGACGTTCTCCATGACCGTAAATGCGCGCACAGCGAGTTGTCCGTTCTCTTCTTCCAGACTCTTTCGAATTAACGATGTCACGCCATCGGGGACACTTGATTCATCGAGCAGTGGGCCAAGCATCGCGTAGCTCTTCTTCAGCGCATCAAAATCACCGACGTCCGCCTGGAACCTGATGTGTTTCACCTGAATAGCCACGTTGTCCGGTACCAATTTCGCCAGCGCATCAATATCCGTGGCAGCCACCGGTTTGAGTGCATTGTTCGAAGTCAACTGGATCGTACGGAACCGGGCATACCGCAGAACGGCATCATCGGGTGTCAACAGAATCGCCTGGTCAAGGGTGGCAATGGCCTGATCCCATCTGCTGGCTGCCCCCTGAGCCTCCGAAAACAGATACAGGACCTGCGCATTCCCCGGATCCTTGAGAAGCGCCTGATCGAGCTGATGTAGAGCGGAGTCGATCTCGCTCAGTCGCAAGTAACTGGCCGCCAGGTTGGCGTAGCCGAGCGGCTCTTCCGGAAAAAGCGCGATCACCTCACGAAACATGCGCGCGGCATCCTTTGGCTTTACCTGCTCGAGATAGGCGATACCCAGATTCTTTGCGCGCTCCGCATCGAGCGCGGGAAGCTGCGCCGTGACCGGGACTATCAAGCTGAGCCACAGAGCCAGGCTAAAAAATGTGGTTCTAATTCGATTCGACAAAGGGAACCTCCACAACTGATCCATTCTGCGAAATCACCACCGTTTGGCCCGCAACGAGGGATGTCAACAGAGTCGGCGAGTTCTTTCCCCACCTGACAACAAGAGAGTCGGCGACTGTGGCCGCCCCAAGCCCAAACGTCAGAACCGTCTCGCTCTGACTCATATATGAAGACCCTGTCCGAACCATCTGCTCACTGAACCGACCCGCCGAAACAACACGGACCTTCGCACCCAGGGCCATTGTATTGGGTGCTTCCCCTACGAGCCGAACTCTGATCGCATTCGACGTCTTCGAATCATTTCGGGTAAGGATCGGGGTACCCCCGTTCTCGACCATCACAAGATCGATATCCCCGTCGTTATCGAGATCGCCGTATGCGAGACCCCGGCCGACGATTGCCCGTTCAAATCCGGATCCCGCACTCTCGCTCATATCCACGAACTTTTTCGTCCCGTCATTCCAGAAAAGTTGCGGACGCTGGCGATACGTGATCTCCTTCTGCACGCGATTGATCTCGGGCTCCAGATGACCGTTCACACACACGATATCCGCATATCCATCCAGATCGATATCGACAAACGCTACGCCGAAGGTCAGCGGAAGCAGTGTGGGTGTCGCGATTCGCTTCTTCCCTGCGAAATCGATAAACAAATCCTTGTCCGCCTGGACGTAAAGCGAGAGCGATTCACGCGAGAAGTTACCGATCGCAATGCCGATACGACCTGACGCGTCGACACGCGCGACATCCACACCCATACCCGCTCTTGCGCGGCCAGCCTCGTCATAGGCGACCCCTCCCATCAGCGCGACATCTTCGAATGTGCCGTTGCCCGCATTCTTGTAGAGGAAGTTCGGTTGTGTATCGTTCGTCACGAAGATATCGGGATCACCATCGCTGTCGTAGTCGGAAACCGCCACCCCCATCGTCTTGCCATCCGGATTGTACACACCGGATGCTTCGGTCACATCTTCAAACCGTCCATTCCCGAGGTTACGATACAATCGAGCGGACAGACCGCGATATTCCTGCGGTGTCGCGTAGGACTTATTCTCCCCATCGATCGATGCGAACAGATCCGTCTCCGGCGACCACTGAACGTAGTTCCCGACAAACAGATCGATCCATCCATCGCTATCGACATCTACCCAGGCTGCACTGGTGGACCACTCCGGTTCGCGCCTGCCGTCATCCGTTTCCCACGCTCCCCCGCCTACACCCGCATTTATCGTTACATCGACGAACCTTCCGCCATCATTCCGCAGCAGCAGGTTATCTCCAACGCTCGTCAAATACAGATCCGGATCGCCATCCCCATCATAATCGCCAGCCGTACCCCCCATCCCATAAACAGCGACGTTCAGTCCCGCTTGTTCTGTCACGTCTTCAAAACGCATCCCACCCTTGTTGCGATAGAGACGCGGTGTCGGTGCTCCGCCTTCGCCCTTGTGCCCCGGCCAGAACGTCCCATTCAGAAAGAGCACGTCTGACAATCCGTCCTGATCGTAATCAAAAACCATACAGCCGCTTGCGAGACTTTCCGGCATCCACTTCTCGCCAAACGCGCCGGTCTGATGGACGAAATCGATACCAGATTCCGCCGTCACGTCCGTAAAACGAATGCGAGGCGGACCCGTCTGTTCAGCCTTCATCGTATCCACAGACGCTTCCGACTTCGCGTAGGACGACGTATCAACTGCTTCGGGGACGGGTTCGCTGCTACAGCTAAGCGTTGAGATGAGGACAGCAGTAAGAAGTGTGGTCCTGGAGAGCAGAATGCGAGCGATTCGTGGCAAAGAAGATCTTTGGTCGAGAGGTTAGCCTTAATCAGGCAAAAAAATTTAACCACGAAGGCACAAAGACACGAAGAAAATAAGGGGAAGGGCCTGTTCTGCTTGTACACACTCGTCTCACATTCGCGAGCCGAAGCTAAGAGACCATCGGTCCCCTTCCCCTGATTCTCTCGGAGCTTGTCCTGAGCTTGCCGAAGGGTTCTCAGCGATCTCTGCGGTAGAAGATGCCGCTTAAAGGTTAGAGCGGAGGGCCGCGTCTATTGAACGCGCAACGCGTCGACAGGATTCATTCGTGCAGCTGAAGTGGCCTGCCAGGCGACTGCTGCGAGAGCGAAGAACAATCCCGCGAGCGTTCCGAGGACAAAGATAGAAGGTTCGAGTGAAATCCGATAGGCGAAGTTTCTCAGCCAGCGATCGAGGGCGTACCAGGCGACAGGTATGGCGATCGCGTTGGCGATGACAGCCAGTCGGATGAAATCAGAGGAGAGCAAAACAAAAATGCTTGATTCGGACGCTCCCAGAACGCGGCGAACACCGACCTCTTTGACACGTTGCCGAACAACGAAAGCGGCGAGCCCGAGCACGCCCAGACAGGCGGTAAAGATCGCGAGTCCTGCGGTCAACGAAAGACCACGAGACATCGCCGTTTCACGTGCATAGAATCCCTCATACCATTCATCCACGAATTCATAGACAAAGGGTTTGTCAGGGAGGAATCGTTTCCAGCCTCGCTCCAGATGGGCAAGAGTCTCGGGAACCCGATCCGGGACGATACGTACGGTCAGATACGCGTGTTGATTGCCGTTGATGAACACCAGAGGTGCGATCCCTCTGTGCAGCGAGCCGTGCTGAAAGTCTCGGACGACGCCAATAATCTCTCTGGGCCCCGACCACCCGACCAAAAGCTTCGTCCCAACGGGTGATACATCACTTGGATCGGCGATTCCCTTCGAATAATACCCCAGAGCCCGCACCGCCTTCTCGTTCAGAATACACACGGGATGCGGAACACCTTCTCTGAAATTGGTACCCTCGATCATCTCCAGACCGAACGTGTCCATAAATCCTGCGTCGCTAGAGATATAGTCCATACGAATCTGTTCATCCGGACGATCTTCACGATGGACATTCATACGGTCGGCCTCGCCCCATCCTCCAATCGGCTGTTGCGACGCCGACGCATTAATCACACCAGGCAACTGCTCAAAGACGTGTCTAACTTCCTCTGCCCGGTCCCAGAGCTTGAAATCCGCCCAAAAGAGTTTGAGTTTCACCAGAAGCGCTTTGTCGAAGCCCAAATCCTGCTCCTGAACCAGAGCCATCTGCCGCGACATCGCGAGGGTACTCATCATCAGCAACGCGGAAATGGCAAACTGAAAGACAACCAGCCCTTTCCGCCCGATCCGTCCCGAGCCAGGTGTTTCGACCTTCGAAAACGCAGCCGCGGGTCGAAGGGCTGACAGAACCATCGACGGGTAGGCGCACGAAAACAAGGCTTGCACCAGCGCAATGACGACGACGTCCAGAAATGCTATCAGTCCACTTACTGGTGGCAAGTCAATATTGAGATAGGACGTTAGGGATCCGTGAATCAGGTGGGCGGTGGCCAGGGCTACGGCGGCAGCCAGGCACGTGATGAGGAGAGACTCGATCAGAAACTGGGCGATCAACTGATGACGCGTTGCCCCGATAGCCTTGCGAACACCAACTTCGAGTCCGCGAGCTGAAGCTTGTGCCGTCGTCAAGTTGACGAAGTTCGCCGCTACGATCAGGAGCAGAAGCGCGCCCGCAGAAACAAAAAGATAAAGCTGATGGATATCTCCGGAGCTCGATAGGCCTAGCCGGATGCCGTAATCCGACAGTGAATGAAGGTGGATCCTGCTAAGCGGCTGCAGACCAAGAGCACTCTTGGCAACTCTCTCAGGGTCCACGAATCGCGGAAGGATGGCCCTCAGGCTGGCCTCAACGATAGTGGGATCGGCCCCCTCCTCGAGGACGACCCAGGACCAGAACACGCGACGGCGCCAGTCATGGAAATTCACAGGCAGTGAGACCGTTATAAATCCGGGCGCCAGAATACTCGTCGTCGTGCCCGGGTGCTCTTCCAGAAGTCCGTGTATCACCCACTCACCCTTGATCCCCCACTTGTAGTCAATCGACACGGTCTGTCCGATCGGATCGACATCACCGAGCAGTCTTTTGGCGAACGATCTTGTCACCATCGCGGAAGCTGGACGACGCAGAATCTCGCGTGTATTTCCCTCTACTGCGACGAACGAAAAATAGTCGACAAATGCAGTGTCGGCAAAACAAGCCACCGCCTGACGACTTTGATCCTTGTGCGTGATCCAGATCGGTCGTGTAAACGACTTGAACGCCTTCTCCACACCAGGGATCTCGGCATCAATCGATGTCGATACGATACTGAGCGTTGTAACAGTCCAAAACGTGTTGCCTGTGTCTCCCCGAACACTTTGTAGATCACGCGGTATATTCGACGCTCGGGATCAAGATGGGCGTTGCAGCTCAGTTTCTGCCGGACATAGGCCGAGATCTGAAGCGCACACGTCAAGGCGATCGCCAGACCGAGGACATTGATCAGCGTGTAGCCCCAGTATCGACGAAGATTTCGGATGGCGACTGTCAGGTAGTTTTGGAGCATCATCTACCCATCTTAGTCCAGGAAAGATTGACCGCCAAGAACACAAAGGAAGAATCGAAAAGATGTCCTGAACACGAAGAGAATCGACGGGATTTTTCCGAGCGACCCTACGTGCTTGCCAGCCGACGGAAACGGGGACGCACAGAGCCCTCTCATCGCGCCTCTAAAAAAAGACGAGCGACCCGCCTTCAGGAATCCTGATTCCCGAAGGGTAGGTCGCTCGTTTTTTGGAAGTGTTGAAATCCAGTGCATCTATCCGGATTACGACACAGGCAAGCCACACAGGATTCGAGCATCCACATCCTTGAGCGGATCCACCTCACCCCTTGCAGCCGCGCGAGCGAACACGACGCCTGGACGATCGCTGCGACGCGCTCTTGTTATAACACCGAATGAGCGACCCGAAAGAGCTCGCTCGACGTCAAGCCCGGCCATCTCCTGATTTACGCCCGAAATTGCTGCACGCGACCGAGCGCAGTGGGCCATCGTTTCGCGAATCGTGAGTCCCTCGATGTAGCCGTGACGGATATGGATGGATTCTCCGTTTGCATCCTTGATATTTCCGTGTTCACCGAAGTAGAGAGCGAACTGTGCGTCGCTCCCCCGCGTTGCAGTCTGGCGGAAGGTATTGAACGTCCCGACATCGTCATCGTCCTGATCCGTAAACTGGTTCAGCGTTGCGATGAGTTCTTCCTTGTAGATCTGAGACAACTCGGGATCGTCCGAAGGCGGTGGTACAGGCAGATCGAGCTTGGCGCCCAGGAACGGGTTGATCGAGACACCTGATTGCTTACACGCCTCAAACCCGTGCTCCAGCGATCGGCCAGCTGGCGGCGTGCGTGGAACATCCGGGACTTGACGGTTCCTTCGGGAATCCCCAACTGCTCGGCGATATCGCGGATATCGAGTTCGGCATTGTAGACCATTCGCAGGACCTCTCGTTTTTCTTCGGGTAAATCATCGACAAGCCCGTTCAGCAGTTGGCGGCGCTCGGTTCGTTCGAGTTGCTCGTCTGCACCTACGGCGGCTTCATCGATCATTCAGCTGGGAGCGAGGGTTTCGTCGTCCTCTGAGTAGGGGTCGGGCCCAGGGTCAAGCGGCTGTTCTCTGCGACGTTTGACGGTTCGTAAATGGTTGAGGGCGAAGTTTGTCGCGATGGTGCGGACCCAGGAACCGGCGGTGCCTTTGCCGGACCATTGGTTGGCCCCTTCCCAGACACGGAAGAAGACATCTTGAGCTAAATCCTCGGCTACGACTGCATCCCGGCCGATACGGGTCAGGTGACGGATCACCTGGGGTTTGAGGCGTGTGAAGAACTCTCCAAAGGCATCTGCATCTTGTGTAGCGATAGCGGTGAGGAGTTGTTCGTCGGTCATCTATGTCCTTTGGGACGATACGGACGGGAACCACAGATCACGTGAACAAACCGAAGCGGGGAAACGATGGCGGGCTACATAGGACGCTCCTTTCTGGTGGATTTTGGCTTCCGCCTAGAAAGACACCGCCCAAAGAGGTCAGGTTCAATTAAAAAAGCAAAATCGTGATTCGTGACTCGTGAATCGCCGGTTCAAAACC
>Ga0114993_10006082_pt1 | contig 11457 bp, 7 predicted proteins | sample ArcticOcean_MG_C_FD_87042 | JGI IMG/M metagenome (GOLD analysis project Ga0114993, IMG submission 87042) | Marine microbial communities from western Arctic Ocean - ArcticOcean_MG_CB2_150 | ecosystem: Environmental > Aquatic > Marine > Oceanic | place: Arctic Ocean: Canada Basin | collected...
ACCCCGATAGTTCATCACACAAGTACGAAACTCATGCTGGTTGAGGACTGAGCATAACCCGCGTACATCGTGAGACTGTGAAGATCTTTCTAGGCCATGAAGTACTAGAACTACGGGTCTGTCGTGATTGACAGGGGCCCCACCAGTCCAGATCAAGAAAGTCTCCGCCTGGGAGCTCCAGACGTTGACGATGATAATCTACCTTGAGGCGGTGGCGGGCAAAAATTGGCTACAGCGTCTGCTGGTGTGGGTTTCGGCACCACCAAGCTGGCTTAAATTCAGAACAGACCTTCCTACGCCTGCCCAAATCTATGAAGCTGGCTATCTTGGTACCATCCGCAAGATCAGGATTTGGGTTGACTGAAAGTGAGTGGCTTGCCGTAGACGCCGGGTCGGATTCTGCCGGACTCAAAGACCACCTGTCCGCCTACAATGGTATAGACAGGCCACCCTACAAGTTCCAGGCCAGTGTATGGACTCCATCCCGCACGGCTGAACACTTCCTCATCTCTGACTGGATGGTGCCGCTCCATATCGACCAGGGCCAGATCAGCATCAAAGCCCTCACCAATACAGCCTTTGTTTGGAATGCCGTATATCTCGGCAGGTCCAATACTCATCCAATTCTGCACCTGCTGTAATGTGCATTTCCCAGCCTTGAACTGGGTCAGCATTAGCGGAAGGGAGGTTTCCACACCCGGCATCCCGGCCGGAGAGTCGGGATAGGGTCGAGATTTTTCCTCAAGTGTGTGCGGTGCGTGGTCTGTCGCAATGATATCTATAATGCCGTCTTTCAAACCGCACCACAGAGAATCTGCATTTTGGGGGCTACGAATCGGTGGGTTCATCTGCGCCCGGGCACCGAGTCGAGCGTAATCATCAGTACTCAGGAATAGGTGATTGGGAATTACTTCACAACTCACCTGAGCAGACTTGTGCTGACGAAGGTATTCGACCTCGATAGCAGTCGATAGATGGAGAATGTGGAGGCGTCGGCCATATTTTTTGGATAGCTCCAGCGCCCGTTGGGTGGCGATAAGGGCAGTCTGGGGGTCACGAATTTCAGAATGAAGCTGATGGGTTACTGAGGTGTTGGAGTCAGATAGGATAGCGGCTGTGCGTTGATTGATACGTTCTTCATCTTCGGCGTGCACCGCGATGAGGCGCTCGCCTGAAGAGAATATGCGGTCAAGAGATTTATCATCGTCGACTAGCAGGTCACCCGTGCTTGATCCCATAAAAATTTTGATCCCACAAGCAGGGTGCGTGGTGTTCAGGGATTCCAGATTGTCTCGTGTAGCACCGATAAAAAAACCGTAATTTGCAACGCAAGTTTCCGCGGCCCGGTTCAGTTTCCAATCCAGCTGTGCCTGATCTATTGTGGCAGGCTTACAGTTCGGCATCTCCAGGAAGCTGGTAACACCGCCTCTGACGGCTGCTCGAGAACCTGACCCCAGGTCTTCCTTGTGGGTGGCTCCTGGCTCCCGGAAGTGGACCTGTGGGTCGATGATACCGGGAAGCAGTAGATTACCGTGTGCATCAATGGTTTCTCTAGCTTCGCCGCTAATTGTCTGGTCGATCCGCTCGATTCTGCCGTTTTTGCAGGCAAGATCAGCGTCAACGATAGATCCATCTGGATGTGCGACCCGGGCGTTCTTGATGACTAGGTCGAACATTTGTCTCATGTGCTTACCGAGTAAACTGCTGTCTCGCTATATTGTACGGCCCAAGAGCTATCTAGGCGATAGTGTCGTGCGATTGATTTTGTTGCTGGCCGGAAACGAAGTCGCAATGTTAAGCAAGTTGTTTTTCCCGGATTTCATCAAGGGTCTTACAGTCGATGCACTGGTTGGCCGTAGGGCGTGCTTCTAGACGCTTTATACCAATGGATACCCCACAGCTATCACAATAACCGTAGTCGCCACTGTCGATCATTCCGATGGACTCTTCGATTTTCTTAACCAGTTTCCGCTCACGGTCACGGGTTCTCAGTTCAAATGAGCGGTCGGTCTCCTGTGTCGCGCGATCATTGGGGTCGGGCAGATTAATTGACTCATCCTGCATGGTCACCACTGTCCTTTCGGTATCGTCGATCAGTTCCTGCCGCCAGGCACTTAAGATTGCCTTGAAGTGTTCCTGCTGGTCGTCGTTCATGTATTGCTCGCGCTTCTTGGCTCGATAGGGCTTGATGCCATGGATTAGTTCTGCGAGTTTTGTTTTTGCTGTGGCCATCTAGAAAATCGCTCTAATGAGATTAACTTCCAAGCACGGGGCTCGATGCTCCGTTCTCTCGAAAGCGGGCCGTTATACCAGAGTGGCCTCTGGTGTGCAACCATTTTTGGTCGGGACCTACAGTAGCAAATATCGATCGAATTGTACCCATATCAGCTTGGGTCTACGGTTTGACACTGGGAAACCAACGTGGTGTCGTCTCTCGCTCTATTTGCCTGGAAACAGTAAAGTTCTGGCTGCGAAACGGGTAAGTTCAGATATAATGTAATGCCAGTTTGGATCAGATAATTCTAACAGCGAATTCTTGCGATGGCTGTGGCGTTGGTCACCAGTCGCGAGTAATTGCATGTGTTGAGTCCCGAAAGAAGCCCAATGCCCGTAAAACAAATGAGCTGAGTTGATGCAGCTTAAGAAACTCAACCTTTCTGGATTTAAGTCTTTCGTAGACGCTACATCTATTACTATTCCGGCCGACTTTACTGGGATAGTTGGCCCGAATGGCTGTGGCAAGTCTAATGTCATCGATGCGGTTCGCTGGGTTATGGGTGAGGCATCCGCCCGCAACCTCCGCGGTGAGAGCATGTCAGATGTCATTTTTAATGGTTCCGGTTCGCGGAAACCGGTGGGCAAAGCTTCAGTAGAATTGCTATTTGACAACAGTGAGGGCACAGCGCCTGATGCCTATGCAGCGTTTGCTGAAATATCTGTCAGACGCACCTTGTCCCGTGATGGTACTTCTGAATACCTGATAAATCGTGCCCGTTGCCGGCGAAGGGATATAACGGATCTTTTCCGTGGTACCGGTTTGGGTGCCCGTTCCTATTCCATCATTGAACAAGGCATGGTCTCAAGAATTGTAGAGGCCCGCCCAGAGGAACTTCGTAGTTTCGTTGAGGAAGCAGCTGGTATCACCCGCTACAAAGACCGGCGCCGCGAAACAGAAACACGCATTCGGCACACACGGGAAAATCTTGACCGGATCGGAGATATTATAAGTGAGCTCGCCAGTCAGCTCCGCAGACTGCAGCGCCAGTCGCAGGCCGCCCGGCGTTATCAGAAGCTCCGGGATGAAGAATGGGTTGTCAATGGTCAGTTGCTTGCCGTGCGTTATGTCATGATGAAACAGAGAAGTGAAGAACAAGATAGGAGCACGGCCCAGGCAAGAAATCAGGTGGAAGCTGAACTGGCTCAGCAGAGATCGCTTGAGAGTAAGGTGGAAGAGATCCGTACACAACAGTCAGATGCCCAGAAACTGATGAATGACATTCAGGCAGGGTTCTATACGGTGGGTGCTGAGGTCGCCTCGGTTGAACAGAAGATAGAGCACACCCGTGAAACCGAGCAGCAGCAGCGATCTGAGTTGGGTCGATTGACAGCTGATTTGGAATCGATCAGTACGCAGTTGGAGCAGGATTCACTGGAAAGCCAAAAATTGGAAGATCTAATGTCTCGCAGTGAAGCACAGCGTGCCAGTCGGGAATCAGGACTTCAATCTGCTCAGCAGCAACTTCAGAATACAGAACAGCTATTCGAGGACTGGCAGGAGCGTTGGCACGACTTTACCCAACAAGCGGCTGAACCTGCCAGGAATCAGGAAGTGCAGCGAACGCGGATAGAACAGTTCGAATCAGTAGATCAAAAAACACAAGAGAGACTGGCTCGTCTAGATGAGGAAGATCTAAATCTCCTTGAGGAAGAGGAGCAGCTTGATGTGGAGGGAACGAGGACAGTTTCTCAGCAACATGACCAGCAAGTTGAGGACAGGCGGGCTGATTTTCAGAAACTCGTACAAAGGATAGAGGATGGCCGTCGGGCTGCAGAGAGCCTGGCTCAGCGTGTTGACGAAGGGCGGAAGAACATGCACGCAACGAACAGTCGTCTTGAGAGTTTGATCGATCTGCAGGAGTCGGCCCTGAAGCATGACGATCGCTATCAGGAGTGGCTGGTTCGTCGGGGTCTTTCGCACGCACCCAGGCTTGCGGAGGAGGTCAAGGTCGCCGATGGATGGGAGGCCGCAGCTGATGCGTTATTAGGGAATCGACTTGCCGGGCTGGGTGTTGGCAGTATAGAAAATACCATTGCCGATGAAACTACGCTGCCAGCCAGCAATTTGTTTTTTATTGAGTCCGGTCCAATTTCCGAAATTGCTGATGATTTTAAAACCCTGTCGAGCAAGGTACGCAGTTCACGCTATGACCTGCAGTCGGTGTTGGCAGGGGTTTATATTGCTGAAACACTGCCCGAAGCGATGCAAAGGAGAACTACTCTAAAGCTGCATGAATGCGTAGTTACGCGCTGTGGGACCGTGGTAGGAATAAACTGGGTTCGAGCACCACGCAGGCCAGATAACGAGACAGGCCTGCTGTCCAGGGAGGATGAAATAGACGGGTTACGCGAAGAAGTTTCCCATCTCGTACCCGCTACGCAGGCGCTGGAAGATGAGCTACTCTCTGTCCGTGATCGGTTTCGACTTTTAGAACAGCAACAGCAGACCGAGCAACAAGAAGTGCACGGCTTGCGCCTTACGCGAGACGAACACCGCCAGTCTCTGGCTGATAAGGAAGCACGCTTTGCTCAGATTGAAACCAGACGACATCAGCTTGCCAGCGAAATGGAAGAACTTATCTCCGAGCTGGGTAAAACAGGAGAGGGGCTCGATGAGGCCCGTCGAAATCTTGCTTTAGCAGAAAATGAGACAGGTTCGGTTGATAGTGATCGGGAAGTCCTGCTGAAGGAAAAGCAGCAGGTATCAGATGTGCTGATTCAGTCGAGGCGTGCGGTACAGGATAATCGAGATCAATTGCACCGAGCCGAGCTCGACCTTCAAGGTGTTAGGGCATCGCTTGAATCGCTCCAGGCCGGTCTTGAACGACTGACAACGCAGCATCAACAGACTGCCTTCCGACATCAGGAACTGGAGCATACGTTACGGGTTGGTGTCGAGCCAGAACAGGTTTTGAGACAGCGACTGGACGAACTGCTCGATAGTAGGATCGAAGTCGAAACCAGGTTGACTGCTGCCAGAAATGATTACGCCCAGTTTGACGAGAATCTCCGAGACACACAGGCACTGGTGTCCGAATGTGAACAAAGGGTCGCAGTAGCCAGGGATGCATTGCAAGAACAGCAATTAAAAGCTCAGGAACTCGATGTGCGGATGGATACGTTGCGCGAGCAGATCGAAGCGAGCAAATACCTCCTTGAGAAACTATTGGCCGAGTTGCCGGATGACGCCGAAGAATCTCTCTGGACGGAAAAATCGCAGCAGCTGGGCGAAAAAATAGCCAAGATAGGGCCGGTAAATCTTGTGGCTATTGAAGAATTTGAAGAGCAATCTGAACGCAAGAACTATCTGGATAAACAACATGCTGACCTCGTTGAAGCTCTTGACACACTCGAGAATGCGATCAAAAAAATAGACAGAGAAACCCGAGATAGATTCAAACAGACATTTGATAACTTGAACGCTGGATTCATTGAATTTTTCCCACGATTGTTTGGAGGAGGAAGCGCTGTACTTGAACTCACTGATGGTGACTATCTGACTGCCGGTGTTACAGTGATGGCCAGGCCTCCCGGTAAGCGTAACAGTACGATTCACCTGCTTTCAGGTGGAGAGAAGGCATTGGCAGCAGTCGCCTTGTTGTTCGCATTATTCCGCCTCAATCCAGCCCCTTTTTGTATTCTTGATGAGGTTGATGCGCCGCTTGATGATGCGAATGTGGTTCGATATTGCCAGACTCTAAGAACCCTTTCAGAACGTTCACAGCTGATCGTAATAACGCATAACAAGATTACAATGGAATCCTCAGATGTGCTTCTCGGCGTAACCATGGGTGAGCCCGGAGTATCTTCTATCGTTTCAGTCGATATCGAAGAAGCTGTAGAGATAGCTGCACAATGACATGACTCTGCGACTGGCTCTGCTTACTCTGGGTGTTGTAGTACTGATCCTCATTTTGGGCCTATCGTACCTGCGTTGGCGCCCCAATTTATCTCGTCTGAAAGTCCCCGTAAGAGTTTTCGGAAGGGTGTTTGTGTCACCGATGGCAAATATTTTCCAACTTCTCAGAGCGCGCTTTGCCATCAGGCGGAACTCTAAAAGTGGTCAAAGAGAACCATCTCTGGTGTCTGCGGCAGACTTTGAACTGGGAGAGCAGCCCGTCTCCGGGAGCGATGAGTCGCCTGAGCCCGGGCAACAAGCTCTAGACAGAAAACGTGGAGCTGACTATCACAGGACCCGAGATATTGCTGGATTACTACCTGAGGATGGTGTCGGCTCAGGGCCGCTGCGTATCGATTACTGGGCAAGACTTTCAGGAGATGAGTTAGTTGATCGGGATAGCGTCTTATCTCTGTATCGAGAGTATGAAATTAACCTTGAACATCCAAGAGCGGTGCATGGTCGCAGTCACCCCGGAAGGGTTTGGCTGGATCTTGAGCAGGCGGGTAGCGATGAGCTGTTCGAAGATCTTGTTGTGAGTCTTCAGCTGGCTGATCACTCCGGCCCAGCAGAAGAAACTGAATTGACACGATTTAACAGCCTTATATTTGCACTTGCGGAAGGCCTTCACCGGCGATGCCAACTCGACAGCTCAATTGAAGAAGCTCTTCCTCACGCACGACGGCTGGATCGATTCTGTAAAGCCTACGATATGCTTGCAATAGTGAATATAGAGCCAATCGGTGAAACCAGTTTTTCGGGTAAGGATGTAGAACGGGTGACGCAGAGGTCGGGTATGCGACTCGGTGACCAGAACATCTTCCATTATTACGATCCGAGAAATGGAAGCAGTCAGTTCAGCTTGGCTAACCAGTACCAGCCAGGGTATTTTTCCCACACAGACATGATTGATGGTTCATTCAGGGGAATGACAATGTTTATGAGTATCCCACGCTGTACCGAACCCTCAAGTTCCTTCCGAGAAATGCTGTCAGTAGCTGAATACTTGGCCAGTGAACTCAACGGTAGCCTGGCTGATCCTGACAGCGGACGGTTGTCACCGGCACATTTAGCGCTTATACAGCGCCAGGTCAATGGCGTTGGAGAGTCTATGAAAAGGCTGGGTGTGACACCAGGGGGAGAGGAGGCATTGCGCCTGTTCTAGGATTGATATGAAGAAAGGTTCCAGAGCCGAGATAGACAGACTGTACGGTCAGATTCGGTATCATGACTACTGTTATTATGTTCTGGATGCCCCGGAGATACCCGATGCTGAATATGATCGCCTGTATCGTGAACTGATTGCGCTTGAGGTGCGTAATCCTGATCTGGTAGCAGGCGATTCGCCTACCAAACGAGTCGGCAGTGCACCTGTTCAGAATCTCGACGAGGTGCAGCATGCAATACCGATGCTCTCCCTTAGTAACGCGTTTGCGCAAGACGAAGTCATTGAATTTGATCGCAGGTGCCGAGAGGCTCTGGGATTGGATGTTGTGGACTATGTTGCTGAGCCTAAGCTCGATGGATTAGCGATTAGCCTTCATTATGACGATGGCCAGCTGGTGCGTGCTGCGACACGAGGGGATGGAAACCGAGGAGAGGATGTAACCCACAATGCCCGCACAATCCGTTCGATTCCATTGCACCTGGTAGGCGGAGATTATCCTGATCAGCTGGAAGTTCGTGGTGAGGTCTATATGCCTCACGCAGGTTTTGCACGACTCAATGACGTGCAACGTCGTAGTGGCAGCAAACTCTACGTTAATCCACGGAATGCGGCTGCTGGCAGTTTACGACAGCTGGACCCCAGAATTACAGCCAGCCGCCCTTTAGCGTTCTACGGTTACGGTGTTGGACTGGTCAATGGCGGTACATCTCCTGAATCACAAAGCCAGGCGCTGGACGCCCTACGACATTGGGGTATCCCGGTCAATCCACGGGTGAGTACTGTCAGCGGGGCCGAGGGGTGTATGGAATATCACGAGAATATTCTTGTCATAAGGGAGAAGTTGGCTTATGACATAGACGGTGTTGTGTACAAAGTCGACAGTTTTTCAGCCCAGGATCAACTCGGCTTTATTGCCAGAGCACCCCGTTGGGCACTGGCGCATAAGTTTCCTGCACAGGAGGAGCTGACGGTCATTCAAGGTATTGAGGTTCAGGTTGGGCGAACGGGTGCAGTTACGCCGGTGGCTCGCCTTCAGCCGGTGTTTGTTGGCGGCGTAACGGTTTCAAATGCGACTCTTCACAATGCCTCTGAAATCAGGAGGCTAGATGTCAGAATAGGTGACACAGTGATTGTTCGTCGGGCGGGTGATGTGATTCCCGAAGTGGTTAAGGTCGTGCTGGATCGTCGTATAGAAGGTACTCGATCATTTCGTTTCCCAAAGCGGTGTCCCATATGCGGGTCAGATATTGTTGGCGATGTCGATCAGGTTGTACTTCGCTGTAGCGGTGGCCTGTTCTGCAGTGCCCAGCTGAAAGAATCTATCAAGCACTTTGCATCCAGGCGGGCTATGGACATAGAAGGTCTTGGCAGTAAGCTTGTAGATCAGCTTGTCGAGACAAGATATGTTCGTGATGTGGCTGATTTGTTTGATCTGGATCTTGAGACTCTGTTGAGCCTTGAACGGATGGGTGAAAAATCAGCCCGCAATCTACTCCATGCGATAGATCATTGCCGAAATACAAGTTTAGGGAGGTTCCTGTTTGCACTCGGGATACCACAAGTTGGTGAAGTGACAGCCAATATATTGGCCGAACACTTTGCAACCCTCGATGGGCTTCGAGTTGCAGATCAGTCGCAACTCGAGGAAGTATCAGATGTTGGACCTATCGTGGCAGAAGAGGTGTTGCGATTTTTTTCTCAGACTGATAATCAGCAGGTGCTTGATCGACTTCTGTTGGTCGGCGTTACCTGGCCAGACAAACAGAATTCAACAACAAGCCACAAACTGGCAGGTAAAACATTTGTCTTGACAGGGAGTCTTGATCACCTCACACGCGATGATGCCAAACAGCGACTGACTAGGCATGGTGCCCGGGTTACTGCAAGCGTTTCAGGAAAGACAGATTTTTTGGTTGCCGGTTCTGATCCAGGATCGAAGCTTGTTAGAGCGGAAGAACTAGGTATCTCGGTTCTGGATGAGACCGCATTCCTGCTCTTATTGGGGGAACATAAATAATTTGATGTCGGGAAAAAAAATTCAGCGCTAAGATACAATCTACCTTGTACCACCATAGCCCGGAGGGCGGTTTGCCCAGACAGGACTGGGCCATAGTTAATCCCATTGTCAGGAGATATGATGAAAGACACGTTCGGTTCACGTGAAAGACTTGATGTCGGGGACGAGTCCTACGAGATTCGGGCACTCGATGCGCTTAACGATGAGTATGACATTGCGCGTCTGCCTTACTCGTTGAAGATTTTGCTGGAAAACCTTCTCCGTAACGAAGACGACTCCAGTGTCAGTGCAGAGGATATCCGTACCCTTGCCGGATGGGATCTCCAGGCAGGTGCGGCATCTGAAATCGCTTATACGCCTGCCAGGGTATTGATGCAGGATTTAACCGGCGTGCCTTCAATAGTAGACCTGGCTGCCATGCGTGAAGCTATGACGGAACTTGGCGGTGATCCTGATCGTATCAATCCATTGTCGCCGGCTGACATGGTAATAGACCACTCTGTCATGGTAGACCATTTCGGGTCAGCTCAATCCCTAGATCTCAATGCGGAGCTCGAATACAGTCGTAACCGCGAACGGTATTCTTTCTTGAGATGGGGTCAGCAGGCTTTCAGTAACTTCAGCGTCGTTCCACCGGCAACAGGAATTGTTCACCAAGTGAACATTGAGTACTTGGCTAGCGTGGTATTCAGTCGAAAGGTGGACGGTGTGCTTCAGGCCTATCCCGACACGGTCGTGGGTACCGATTCGCATACCACTATGGTGAATGGACTTGGCGTTTTGGGGTGGGGGGTCGGCGGTATTGAGGCTGAAGCGGCTATGTTGGGTCAGCCCATCAGTATGCTGATACCTCAAGTTGTGGGGTTTGAACTGCAAGGAGAACTGCCTGAAGGTGCCACGGCCACTGACCTGGTACTGACAGTGGTGGAAATACTGCGGCAACATGGTGTGGTCGGGAAGTTTGTTGAATTCTACGGCTCCGGACTCGATTATTTATCCCTGGCTGATCAGGCAACGATTGCGAACATGGCACCTGAATACGGAGCAACCTGCGGCATTTTCCCGATTGACTCTGGAACGCTGAACTACCTGAGGCTAACAGGACGACGTGAGTCGGACGTCGCGCTGGTTGAAGCCTATGCCCGGCGGCAGGGTATGTTCAGGGACGAGAACATGTCTAGTGCACAGTACACAGAGAGTCTTTATCTTGAATTGTCATCTGTTGTACCCAGTATTGCTGGTCCTAAACGTCCCCAGGACCGGATCAGCCTGTCAGAAGCGAAGAGGAAGATCGCTGAAGCCTGTATTGATGTCTCATCCGGTAAGGCCGGTGTCCCACAATCTGTCGTGTTAGAGGGACAACAGGTTGACCTTAAAGACCAGCACATCGTTATCGCTGCGATCACTAGTTGTACAAACACCTCAAACCCAGGTGTTATTGTGAGTGCCGGGCTAGTAGCAAGAAATGCGCTGGCTGCCGGTCTTAACGTCAAGCCCTGGGTAAAGACATCGCTTGCACCGGGATCAAAAGTAGTGACGGACTATTTGTCCAAAGCCGGTCTGCTCGATTCGCTTGCTCAGATAGGGTTTGATGTGGTGGGTTACGGCTGTACCACATGTATCGGGAATTCGGGTCCTTTGCCCGTCCCGGTGAGCGAAGCCATACAGGCGGGTGATCTTGTGGCCTGCTCAGTCCTTTCAGGAAATCGTAACTTTGAAGGCAGAGTGCACACTGAGGTCAAAATGAACTTTTTAGCCTCTCCACCGTTGGTCGTTGCGTATGCCCTAGCAGGGACCATGGCTGTGGATTTCGAAATAGATCCGCTTGGAACCACAGCCAGTGGCCGCGACGTTTATCTGCGCGATATCTGGCCTGCCCAGGCTGAAATTGAACAGGTCATCAGTGGCAATGTGACCCGAGACCTATTTGAGGCGCGTTATTCGGATGTATTCACTGGAGATGCCCGCTGGTCGGGGATTAAGGTTGATTCTTCAAGCCTGTTTAAGTGGGACACTGAGTCTACCTATGTACGGCATCCGCCGTATTTCGAGGGCATGACCCGGCAAGTGCCCGGCATCAAGGGTGTCCGTAGAGCT
>Ga0114993_10006083_pt1 | contig 11456 bp, 9 predicted proteins | sample ArcticOcean_MG_C_FD_87042 | JGI IMG/M metagenome (GOLD analysis project Ga0114993, IMG submission 87042) | Marine microbial communities from western Arctic Ocean - ArcticOcean_MG_CB2_150 | ecosystem: Environmental > Aquatic > Marine > Oceanic | place: Arctic Ocean: Canada Basin | collected...
GAAGACGGTCTTTATGGCGTCGCTAATTGCGGCGATTGTAGCGGTCATTGGGGCTTGCGGCGGTGAAACGGTTATACAAACCGTTATCGTCGAAAAGGAAGTCAAAGGTGACACGATCACTGTCAAAGGTGACACGGTAGTTGAGACCGTTATCGTCGAAAAGAAAGTCAAAGGCGACACGGTCACGGTCAAAGGCGACACGGTCACGGTCAAAGGTGACACGCAGATGGTAGTTGTAACCGCAACAGCGGGTGCTGCGCCGATACCGACCGTAGAACCAGAGAAGCCAGCTCCGGCACCCAAGGGTGCACAGGGCCAGCTCACGTTCGCGACTATTCAGATCCTGTCTGCACAGGGACTTAACTCAACCGGTGGTCCCCCGAAGAACATCTTCCCGGTTACTGAAGACCTGTTTGTCTACGATTTCGATGGCGACAGGGAATCATTGCAACTGGCCGAATCGTGGGATCTAGCTGCAGATTTGAGCTATGTCGATGTCACGATCAAGCAGGGGATCCCATGGCAGGGTGGAGATATGGGTGATTTCGGCGAGCTTACAGCTGCCGACGTTGCGTACTCTTACAACGACGCCAACCCCGCTTTCAACCCAGTCAGCATCACAGACGGTGGCGGATTCTGGTCCAACCTAATTGGAAACCAGGAAGTTACTGCGCTGGATGACTATGTTGTTCGGTTCCCGATTGCTCAGTTCGACGTCAGGTGGGCCAGCTTCTACTTGACCGACAGTGGGCTCGGTGCTCAGGTGATCAGCAAGCAAGTACTTGCCGATAAGGGTGAGACGTGGGCCAAGGCGAATCCGATTGGCACAGGTCCCTACACCGTAAGTGAGTGGGAAGAGGGCGGAAAGGTGATCTTGGACAGGGTTGAAAACCACTGGCGCAAAACCGGTGAGGCCGAAACCATCACGTTCATCCACGCTCCTGAAGAGGCCACCCGGCTCGCAATGATGCGAACTGGTGAAGCCGACGCAATGGAGATCTCGGTAAACCAGATCCCCTCAATGCAGCGCAACGGTATGACCGCCGCAGGTACGGGTGGAGGAATCCAGATGGGTATCTTCTTCTCAGGTAACTTGTGGGAGAAAGTCCACGCCGGCACGGGCGAAGATCTTCCCGCAGCGGGAACGTTTGTCCATGACATTCAGTGGATCGGAAACCCGTTCAGCCCTGAAGACGCCAACAACCCAGCATCGATGGCTTGTGATGGCGTAGGCTGGCCCGAAATTCTCGAGGTTGGTAATGGTTGTGGAGACATGGAACAGGCCCAGCTCGTACGCCAGGCACTGGCCGTTGCCATTGACCGTGACCTGATTCTGGAAACCGTCCTGGGCGGCATCGGAAATGCTGTATACGTCGACTACTTCGACCCCAAGGATTCAAACTGGGACGACAAGTGGTTCGTACCTTACGACCCGGCCAAGGCCAATGAGAATCTTGACAAGGCTGGATTTGAACGTGCAAGCAACGGAAAACGGTTCCGTATGGCACTGTATGCAGGTCCTGAGCTCGGTGGTGGACTAGGTATCTCTGGTGAGATCGCCGACGCCGTCGCAGGATTCTGGCAGGAACTCGGCATCGATGTTGAGGTCCAAAAAGGCGCCTACGCTATCTTCCGACCAAGCGTGGTCGGTCGCACGAACACAATTCCTTGGCTTACCAGTTGTGGTGAAGGTCGAGACGGAAACCCATGGGACTGGCCCAAGGGCGTCCAGATGACCAGCCGTAGCCGAGGTGGCTTCAGCTGTGGATTCGAAACTCCATATGCTGCTGACTCCTACGGAAAGGCCGCTGCGAATCCTGATAAGCAGGAACGTATCGAATTGATGAATGGGACCGCTAACTACTTGTTCGAACAAAGCCTGAACCCAGGCGTTGTTTCGGTACCTCTTTCGATCGTTTACAACCCGAACTCGATTGCAGAATGGAACATGCGTCCAGACTGGCGATCAGGTTGGAACGCTCCTGAGTACATAAAGCTCAAGTAAGCGCGCTAGTACCACACAAAGCACACCTCTCTCCTCCTGTCACCCTGGGACGTATTCCAGGGTGACAGGGCTTGGGGGGAGTGCTCTTGTTGCTCTATGACCGTCTAATACCCGTCTAATACATCAACCTCGAGGCGTATATTGCGCAGATTCGTAATACGGCGATTTTTCTCCAGTATTTTGGCGATAATCGTCGCCACGATGATTACCTTCGCCCTTTCGCGGTCAGCGGGCGACCCTCGTCTCCTTTATGCCGGAGCTGAGGGGTATGGAATGACTCCCGAACACTGGGATCTCATCGGTAAAGAACTTGGCTTGGATAAGCCGGTTGTCGTTCAGTACTTCGTATGGATGGGCGACATCCTGACCGGTGATTTCGGTGAGAGCCTCGCTGGCAAGCAGCCTGTTACTAAAGTCGTTGGTGAAAAAATACCGGCGACGTTGCAACTAGGCTTGGCAGGTTGGGTTCTTGCCACTCTTATCGGCGTGCCTTTGGGTGTTCTTTCTGCGTGGCAAAGAGGGTCCATCTGGGACTATATTGGCAGATCGTTCGCTCTATTCGGGCAGGCGCTTCCGCAGTTCTGGGTTGGAATCATGGCCGTGTTGTTGTTCGCTGTGATTCTGGGTTGGCTTCCTAGTGGTACACGTGGCGAGGGCTTTAGCATTCGGCATATGGCGTTACCCACGATTGTGATTGCGTGGTCGGCCGCGGCGGCCTACCTACGCCTGACGCGTTCCGCCATGCTTGAGATAAAAGACTCCGAATATCTGAAGTTGGCCCGGGCGAAAGGTGTTTCAACTAGGAGCCTTATATGGAAACATGCGTTCAAAAACGCCCTGATTTCGCCACTCACCTATTCTGCTCAATTGATGGCAGGATTGATTTCTGGAGTCGTTGTGATCGAGAACGTGTTTGCATGGCCTGGCCTCGGAGCCGCGGCTGTGCGAGCCATTGGGAATAATGATTTTCCGGTCATGTCGATTGTGGTGATTCTGTTTACACTAATTTTCGTGGGGATGAACTTCTTGGCCGATCTGTCGTACGCATTCATTGATCCGCGCATTCGGTACAACTGATTATGACTATCAATGCCATGAACAATGCTGACCAGTCCACAACGGTAAGTCAGCCCATGTGGATCAGCTTTCTGGGCGGCTTCTGGCGAGTGCTCAGAAACTATCCCATACTCCCGATCGTAGTGCTGCTGATCTTTTTTATCGTAAGCGTGTTCGCACCTTTGTTGGAGCCGCGTGATCCGATCCAGCAAAATCTGCGCGGAAGAAACGCACCGCCATCCTGGCACGACCCAGGTTGGTACGCGGACAATCCAAAACTTGATCAAACCTATTTACTTGGTGCGGACCACGTCGGCAGGGACATACTTAGCAGGCTCATACAGGGATCACGTATATCTCTGATGGTTGTGGCGATCGCACTTACAACCGGTTTGGTGGCCGGTACGGCGCTCGGGTTGATCGGAGGGTATTTTGGCGGTGCCTGGGACGAGATAATTATGCGCGCGGTCGATATTTGGGCCGCAGTGCCGTTTCTCCTTCTAGCGATCACCGTTGCAGTCGTGCTCGGTGCCAGTTTTTCAGTCATGGCGAGTCTGCTCGTACTGCTCACGTGGAGCGGATTTGTGCGTAATATTCGAGCCGAAGTCCTGATCATTAAGGAGCTTGATTACGTCAAGATATCCATGGTGGCCGGCGCTTCGACTCCACGAATTCTCATACGCCACGTTTTTCCTGGCGTCATGAATACCATGATCGTCATAACAACTTTAAACGTCGGTGGCCTGATATTGGCCGAGGCGACGTTAAGTTTCCTGGGCGCAGGAATACCTGGACCAAACGCTACTTGGGGATTGATGATCAATGAAGGCCGCTCTTACCTGTCCGACGCGTGGTGGATTACCGTTTTTCCAGGAATTGCAATTTTCCTCGTAGTCATGTCGATGAATTTCTTGGGCGACTGGATGAGGGATTATCTTGATCCCAACCTACGTCAGTCGAGGTAGAGGTTGAATCGGAACACACCCGGGTGAATCTTGCGTAGAAGACTGTCGGATCGCTACTACGGTACATAAAAATAATTTTGGAGCTTGAGAAATGACCAATCCCGTGGCATATGACTTGATATTCAAAGGCGGCCATGTCGTAGATCCGGCAAATGGGATCGATGAACAGCGCGATGTTGCGATCAAAGACAACAAGATTGCAGCGGTATCCGCTGGTCTGGATGGCGCACTAGCCTCCAACGTAGTCGATGTTTCAGGATTGCACGTCACTCCCGGACTGATAGATCTACATACTCACCATTTTGGCAAGCATGCGCACGTCAACCCTGATGTCTACGCAATGCCAGCCGGTGTAACTACATTGGTCGATGCGGGGACGTCGGGTGCAGACACTTTTGAGGAATACAAAGACACCGTAATTGACAAGGCAACCACACGTGTTCTGGCGCTACTCAACATCTGCCGATCCGGGATGATTAACCATTCGGAACAGGATGTAACACAGCTCCAATCTGGCCCGTGCACGGCGGTCATGCGAGACTACGCCGACCAGATCGTAGGGATTAAAACCGCACACTTCGACGGTCCTGGATATTACGGCATCGAGGCAGCGGTCGAGGCTGGTGAGTTGACAGGTAAGCCAGTAATGGTCGACTACCACCGACACCCAACGCGCAACTACCGAGGTCTGCTGGATCGCATGCGGCCGGGTGACACTCATACACACATGTATGGGCGCCATACTCCGCAGATGGATGCGGGAGGTCAGATTTACGATTACCTTCTGGAGGCGCGCGAAAAAGGTGTTCAGTTTGATGTCGGACACGGTGGGTTCAGCTTCTGGTTCTCAACAGCCTCTAAGCTAATTCCGCAGGGGCACATACCAAACACAATCTCGACTGATGTTCACATGGGCAGCTATTTTATGCTGCGTGCGACGATGCCTATGGTCATGTCGAAACTCATGAACCTGGGGATTTCGCTGTACGACGTTGTAAAAATGTCGACATCTGCTTCGGCAAGCTGGATCAAGCGGCCTGAATTGGGCAACCTCTCAGTCGGTTCCGAGGCGGACATCGCTGTATTCGAGGTTGAGCGGGGTGATTTTGGGTTTGTTGACTCAGGCTTGGCCCGTATGAAGGGCGATAAACGCCTGACCTGCCATGTAACAATGCGTAACGGCCAGATCGTATGGGATCTGAATGGTTTATCCAGGCCCGACTATGAAGGCCAGGGAGACTACATCAGTCTTAACCGAGACATGTCCGAGTATTCAGACTGGACCGGCTACGACAACAGCTAAGCAGTCACAGAACGGTGAGCACACTTCCCCCCCCTATTGAAAGCTTGCTCACCGTTCTCTCAGGGCTCACGGGGCGATTAGGCTGATCTAATTACAGGATCAGTCGCTCTATTTAAGTCGATACTCGGTCATTAGAGTCGACCAATTGCATGTGAAGTTCTTTCGCCGAACAGACGCTGGTACGTGCTCGTCTTCTGTGGCACGGTATTTCAGATAATTTTTCAACTTTTCGAATACTGTGCAAAACCATGTCGCTGATTCGAAGTTTCAGAACCCAATCATCGGGTAGTAGCGTTGCTTGATAGGTCGATGATTCTGTTCCGTGTCGTTTCGTAGCTGACTTCGAATCCTCGTACTATCGGAGAATCTGATAGCAAGACGAGGTTCGATGTTTTCTCTTCAGAATGGACGTGGACAAGCAGTGCGGGCAGAACATGAACAAGATCTCCTCAGTAAGTGAGGAATGATGCTATTCTGCCCAGGCACTGAGTTCTGACAGAACCAACCGAATACTGCGGCTGGCATAGGATGCGCTGAAAACTGCCGCGATTGAAGCAAGTTAAAGAAATGAAACGGTTGGTACCAGCGACCTAGTTCGCTGGTACCAACGATGCTTCGGCAACGCCTACGAGACGGCCGGTTTTGTCGATTCCCTTGATCTCCATGTCGACGAAATTCTTACCCGATTCAGTACGTTTTCCAGTTACTACGCCTGTGAATTCGACAACATCGCCATCACGGAAAGGGTTAATCCCTTTGTAGGTGAGGCGACCGCCGTTGTAGAAAGATTTGGTTGGGAACACCTGTTCGAGCATCTGCGTGACGTACGCCATGGTCATCACACCAGCGTTCGCAGTCGTGCCGAACAGTCCTGACTTGGCGAAATCGGCATCGTTGTGAATATTTTTCCGAGGTTCTGCGTCATCTGCCTTTGGAACTCTGCTATTGGTAGCGGGCTGATCCATCGTGGCTTGTGTTTCACGGATTTCAAACGAAGGGATTTCATCTCCTACGTTGATCGATTCGAAACTGGAATCCGGTTTTAGCTGCGTCATATTATTCGTTCTACCTGAAGGTAATATCCAGTGATGTTCGTTGATTGGCCTACGATAGGTTTTGACCCTTTGAATATTCGAAAATGCACGTGTAGTCAAACTCGGCTACTTTTTCGGAATTTTGATTGCTGATATCCACCTGGAACGTCACGAACTTGCTGCCACGTCGCTCGTATTTATCGATAACAGATGCCGAGCTTGTTAGCTGGTCGCCAACCCTAATCGGCGCAAACCATCTAGCAGTGCATTTCGCAAAAGGTGTTTGCCGCGAGTTTTCTGCAACCATCTCTAACGCGGTGAAACCCGCGGCCTGAGCGACAGAATGGCGCCTCAATTGGGCATCTCGAAAAATACCTGTCGGCATTGCCAGATCTCCGTCATCGGCATCTATGTACGCAGGATTAAAGTTCCGAGCATCTTTCGCATACGTCGATACCGTTTCGGCAGTCACGTCCAGAGTAAGCTCATCGCCGCGAGTCCCAACCTTAACAACATCCCATTCCCATCTTTTGTCATTAATCACGATATCTATCACTACCTAGTCCTTTCTACGTCGTTTGATTCTCTGCTTCTAAATCGACATCAATCTCCCGCAGTAACAATTCTTTCGTCTGCCATGGAATCAATCTGCTCATCTGAATAGCCAAGTTCATTGAGGATTTCTCGGGTGTGCTGCCCCAAAGTGGGAGCTGCTCTTTTCACCTCACCGGGTGTTTCCGACAGTTTAATCGGAATTCCTAGAGTTTTCATTTTTCCGATAGTCGGATGATCCACTTCGACCACCATTGCCCTGGCATCCACATGCGGATCGTCATCAAGAATATCCGCAATGGTATTGATCGGCCCAACCGGGACCGTGGAGCGCTGAAATATGTCGACCCATTCGTATGAGGTCTTCGCTAGAAACGCTTTTTGAAACTCGCTCGTAAGCTCCGTGCTATTAGCTGTACGTAGATCCATAGTTGAAAATCTCTCATCGTCGATGAGATCATCAAGACCGAGGGTTTCGCAGCCGATTTTAAAAAGTTTCTGACTGCTAGCTGAAATATTGACCCACCTGTCGTCCGAGCACCTGAACGAACGGTATGTACCATTCCCGCTACCCTGAGGCTCGGGAATATCGCCCGACTCCCAGTACTCTGCAGCTCTCCATGTGAGCCACGAGATCGGGGTATCCAGAAGAGTCGCTTCGATGTGTTGGCCCTTGCCGCTTCTTTCAAGTTCCCGCAACGCTGCCAGGATGCCGATCACTCCGTACATTCCGGTTCCCATATCGGCAACCGGGGTACCAACTTTGATCGGCTCACTGCTGTCCGGCAATCCAGTGAGAGTCATCAGCCCACTCATACCCTGTGCAATGAGATCCAACCCTCCGAGCTCAGCATAGGGGCTACCCTCACCAAACCCCGAAATTGAACAGTAGATCAGCCGCCGGTTTACCTTCTTCAGGTCCTCCCATCCAAAGCCTAGCCGTTCCATCACCCCGGGGCGAAAGTTTTGAACCAAAATATCCGCAGAACCTACGAGTTTGAGAAAAATCTCTTTCCCAGCATCGGATTTCAAGTTGATAGCCATACCGCGTTTGTTGCGGTTGGTAATGAGAAATTTTCCGTTCTCGCCTTTATAAGGACCAAGGTCTTTCTCCTCAGCCTTGGGAGTCTTCTTCTCGCCGTATTTTTCTGGCGCAGCATCCGATCCCACTGCCCGCATATCTGGCTGAATGGGATTTTCGATCTTGATCACATCAGCGCCAAGATCAGCCAAAATCAGTGAGGCGTATGGACCAGCGAGCGCAATCGTACAGTCCAGTACTCGCAGACCATGCAGCGGTGCCGTCAACAGATGTTCCTCTCAGGTCGTCTCACGGTTGTTCGCTTAAGAATATCAACAGCCGACAGGCCGTTGAAGCTCATAAGAAAACCCATGCCTCACCGCCTTCAAGCGTTTGAAGAGGAACTACGAGTTATACGAAGCCCTCAAGCGTATTTGTCACACAGAGGTGACAATAACCGGTTCTGTCAGTGATGGCGAACTCCGTTGTATTCACGCGCCAGCCCAAGTCTCCTCGAACCCCACCAAGCGTGGCGGGGTTTGGTAAATCGCTGAAAGCTTAAATTCAAAGACCCAGCACCAGGCTGGGTCTTTGTTGGGGTTTAGATTGGTCGGGGCGGCAAGACTCGAACTTGCGCCCCCCCGACCCCATGCTAGATATAAGACTACGAATCAATTACCCGTAACCAAGGAGTTGTCATGGTCACAACAATCTCGCACAAGAAGTACGTCGGGTACATCAGGGTCTCCGGAGACAAACAAGTAGGTGAAGGTCATTCATCACTTGAAACTCAGGAGTCTCGAATACGCGCGACTGTTTCTGAAAACGATGGTTTAGTCGTCAAGCTATTTCAGGACGTCCAGTCAGGTCGCCGAAACGATCGTGTCGAGTACCAGAACATGGTGAAGTACGTTCTCGAGGAGGACGTAGATGTCGTATTTGTTCAGTACCTAGATCGTTTCGGTCGTAACCCTCAAGAGATTCTTCAACGTATTTGGCAATTGAAAGATCATGGCGTATCGGTTGAGGCTACTGATCAGGACATCCAAGACGAGTTGATCCTCATGGTCATGGCTGGTGTCGCTGGGCATGAAAGTAAGAGAACGTCAGAAAGAGTTCGAGCAAACATGGGCAATATCGTTAAACGCGGAATTTACAGCGGTAATCCACCGTTTGGGTTCAGGTCGGTTCGTGAGATCGTCGATGGGTACGCCAGAGTTGTCCGGTGGGGATCGAGGAGTCTGAAGGCGAGATCATCCGTGAGATGGCGCGGCTATGTACTGATGAGAACCTTGGATTCAAGGCAATCTCAGACACCTTGAATGAACGAGGGTTGCAGAGAGCGTCAGGTCATTGGGTTCCGTCTTCCGTTCAGCACATCCTGAGGAACCCAGTACTCAAGGGCGTGATGGTTTATGGGCGACGTCCCAAGAAAGGGAATCCGCAGGTCACTCTGCGCCTGCTATCAGCCCACAAATCTGGTGAATTAACTGAGGGTCGGCGGACGGTGAAATATCAACTTCTGCCGACGGGATGAGATCCATCTCCGCAACGTCATTGAATGCATTGGCAGACATGGCGACAAATGTTGGCCCAGTAGGTGCTGTACGCGCTTCCTGAAAGGCACGCCTGATGACCGACGGAACTTGCTCGGCGTGGGTGATCTCAGTGCTCCACTTTGCATATGGACGAGCCATGTCTGCCAGGTCGGATCGGCCCGGTGCCAGCTGGCGTATGTCTTTGTTTCCTGCGGTCATGACCATCGGAGTGCCGCCGTACAGCTGGTCGATCATCAACGACATACCGTTCGACATACCGTTGTCGATATGCAAGCTGACCAGCGGGACCTTACCGGTCGATCGCGCATACCCTTCGGCCAGACCAACCGCCACACCTTCCTGCAGCACCAGCACATACTCGATCGATGGATACTGGTCCATCACGGCCATCATCGGAGCTTCGCTCGTCCCGGGGTTGCCGAAGATGTATTCGACACCCTTCGAACATTTTTAGAAGTGCGTGCTTGCCAGAGATGCGTACCAATTCCCTAGTTCCTTTCTTATAGATGTACCACTTGAAGCGTAAAAACTACGGCTAAAAGCCAGCTAGTTGCCAGCTACTTGCCGGAGACACCGTCAATGAGAATGTTCCTGAATTTCTCGGCGACGATCTCAACCTCGCCTTCCTGCAGGTTCAACGGATCGATCCACATCACGTTCGTCGGACCCTGATTCGAGGCGGCGTAGATGCGAGGCGTTCCCTCTTTTAAGCGAGCCTCGATCTCTTCTGGAGTCGAGCCTCGCCAACTGTCGTCGAACGTTACAACCGCATTGGGTATGTAGTGGTCGTAGTTGTGCTTCACTTCAGCGACCAGACCCGGTATTTCGGAAATCTGATCTACGATGAAGTTCATCTGCTTTCGGTACTCTTTCGTCTCGGCATCTTCGTCAACCTCTACGAATGCCTCAAGAGCTGCCAGCAGGCCGACGATCTCTTCCTTTGATACTTTCTGTGCTCGCGTGACGCCCGGGTTCGGGGCGTTGTTCAGGCGGGCATACTCGATCCATTCAGGCTTTCCGATCAGGAAGCCCGTGCTCTGTGGACCACGCACCGCTTTACCCCCGGAGAAGCTGACAAGGTCGGCCCCCTGGCGAGTGAACTTGGTGAGATTTTCTCGAGGTGGCAACATCGATGCGCAATCTGCGAGAACGGGTAGTCCGTGACTGTGAGCAAGGTCTGCCAGGTCGGATAGAGGGATAGCTCCAGCGTTTTTGAATGGTGATTCGAGGTGGACTATTGCCGCTGTCTGTGACGTAATGGCAGCTTCGACCTCTTCAAGTTTTCGTTCGACAGACTGGTCCGGCTGGCCGACTTCAACGAACTTAGATCCCGGGCCGAGATAAAGATGGTCGTAGATGAAGCGATGGCTGCGCTGAATGATCAGCTCATTGGGTATGTCATCGGTAATTGGCAGTTGAGCGATACGTACCGGGTCGTCTTTCGCCATCGCTGCCGCCGCCTGAACCACCAGACCGCCTGAAGCCCCCGACGTTACCGTTGCTGCCTCGTTTCCGGTCAGCTCGGCAATCCGTTCACCCGCCGCCAGCAGTAGTTCGTCTATATTCACGAACACCTCGCTCATCGCCTCCATAGCCTCGATCGATTCAAGTCGAGGGCGTGAACCAGAATGTTTCGTGTTGGGCCCCCCGGCGTTGATCAGCGGAGTAATTCCCAGGCTCTCGGTTATCGCAATACCGGTGAGCTGTTCAGACCCGCTGGGTTTGAAGGAACGTCGATTCTGTGCCAACTATTTAATCTCCATTATTCGGGTTAGTACCCGTTTGGTTAAAAACGGACTTCATTTCTTTAGCTGAGCCCGGGACAGCAGTATCCATTTCGGGCCAATCTGGAATCAGCTGTTTATTCGCCGGTTCAAGCAGAAGTATGGCAATGGCACCGATAAGGCTGAACGCAGCCGACAGACCGAATGCCCACATGTAGCCGCCGGTGATGTCGAATA
>Ga0114993_10006085_pt1 | contig 11452 bp, 9 predicted proteins | sample ArcticOcean_MG_C_FD_87042 | JGI IMG/M metagenome (GOLD analysis project Ga0114993, IMG submission 87042) | Marine microbial communities from western Arctic Ocean - ArcticOcean_MG_CB2_150 | ecosystem: Environmental > Aquatic > Marine > Oceanic | place: Arctic Ocean: Canada Basin | collected...
CTCCTTTTAGAGGAGATTTTCCTTTGTATTCTTTTCTTAAAGCCATTAAACCTGGCATCTCAGTTTCGGCTATTGAAATTTCTTTACGACCAAAATCTGCTAAGCTGATATCTTTTACTTTAAAATTATCTGACATAAATTTTTATCTATTTAACAATTTAATATGAATTTATCAACTTATTGTTTTTTTTTAATTATTTATAAATTGGTAAAAGCACCTCTATTTTGGCGCCTTTTTCACCTATTGGTTTGTTAGAAGGTAAAATTGAGCCACCATGAAGTTCTATAATATTTTTTACAATATTTAATCCCAAACCAGAGTGTTCCCCAAATTTTTCAGGCCTATTGCTGTAAAACCTATTAAAAACTTTATCTATATTTTTTTCGTTAAAACCTGGTCCTTCATCCTCGATTATTAATCGAGCCCTATTATTTTTAATGCCACAGGTCACTAATATTTCACTATTAGATGGACTAAATGAGACAGCGTTATCTAGAAGATTTGCCAGAATTTGTTCTAATTTACTTTCTACCCCTAGTACGTTTAATTTAGAATCAGTAAGATTTGAATTGTGTATTTTAATTTCGATTTTTTTATTTGAATTTGATAAATCGCTATTAAAATCTTCTACAACAGAATCTACTACGTGTGATAAATTAATTTTTGACATTTTAGCTCTAGACAGAGAAGCTTCGTCTTTTAACATTTGAGAATAATCTGTAATCAAACGTTCAATTCTTTCTACGTCATGGCTAATAACTTTTATCAATTTTTTTCTTTTTTCATTATCAGATGTATTTTCCAAAACTTCTGACGCACCTTTTAATGAAGTTAATGGATTCCTTATTTCGTGAGCTAAATCAGAAGAAAATGTTTCTGCTATATTTATTCTTTTATACAAATCTTCTGTCATTTCATTTAAAGATCTTGATAATTGACCTATCTCGTCTTTTCTTTGGAAATATTTTTCGTGTTTATCTATTTTAACATCTTTTTTTTTAATTGCTCTGGTATAAAGAACAAGTGATCTAATAGGTTTTAAAATATACTTATTTAAAAAAACTGAAAAAATTAAAATTACAAGCACTACAGAAAAAACTGTCCTTAATATAAAATTTTTTCTTTCTTCTACAGCTACCAATATATCGTTAGCAATCTCTGACACCACGATATAGCCTTTACTTAGCCCATCTTTTTTAACTACGTTTATAGTTATTACATAAAAGTTATTATTAATTGTTTCGTTTATAACTAATTTTTCTTTAATATTTTTTTGTAAAGAATAATTTTTTACATATCTTTCTGTATTAAATGTAGCTGATTTATTAATTTTTGAAATTTTATTAATATCTACATTTTTACCAGATTTATCAATGGACGTTTCTAAAACATCTTTACTTGGAAAAGAAATATCTTGCACCAAATCTAATGTATCAGTATCTGAAAGTAATTTTGAATTTAAATCATAAAGTTGAACACGATCCAAATTTTGAAACAAAAACCTTGCATCTAATAAAAATTTTGTTGTACTTTCTTTTGTAAATTCAATATTGAGCCTGTTTATATTACCTGTAGTATTTTTAATAATTTTTGTATGCTGAAAAGATCTATTGTTTACTAAATTTGGTTTAATAGCATTGAGATACAAATATGTAAAAATACCTAAGAATAAAAAAATAATTAAATTAAAAACTAAAAATCTTTTTAAAATTGAACTTGAGCTAAAAAAATTATACTTCACTAACTAACATTCCACCGATAACCACTACCATATCTTGTTTCGATAGCTGAAAAACTTTGGTCAACTATCTTAAATTTTTTTCTAATTCTTTTAACGTGGCTATCTATAGTTCTATCTTCAATATCATTATTATCTTTATATGCCATATCCATTAGTTGTGCTCTTTCCTTTATCACTCCTGGCCTTTTAGCAAGTTCCTTTACAATAATAAATTCAGTAGTTGTTAATTTTTCTGGTAGAGCTTTTCCATTCCACTCACATTCAAGTTGTGAAGAATCAAGCACAAGTTTTCCATGTTTAATAATATTTTTATTATCTTCTATTACATTATTATTTTTTTTTCTAAGCTGAACCCTTATTCTTTCAATTAAAATTTTAATAGAAAATCCTCCAGACTTTTTTATAAAATCATCTGCTCCAAGTTTTAAACCAAGCAATTCATCAACTTCATCATCCTTGGAGGTTAAAAATAATATTGGAATTGTAGTTTTTTTTCTTAATCTTTTAAGCAATTCTTCACCATCCATCCTTGGCATTTTAATATCAATAACTGCTAAATCTGGTGGGTTTCTGCTAATACCAACTAATGCATTCTCGGCATCAATATAAGTTTGAACCTTAAATCCTTCATTTTCTAATGCCATACTTATACTAGTAAGTATATTTCTGTCGTCGTCTACTAATGCAATTGTGTGACTCATAATTAAAAATATGTCTTATATAAAAATACTAAATTGTCATAAATTGGGCAAGTATTTTTAATTAGTGTGCTTCATCCCAATTATTACCTGAATTTATGTTAACTTCCAATGGTATTGAAAACATATGATATTCAGAGCTGGAAACTGAAATCATTGCTTCTTTTATAATTTTTTTTGCATAAGTCTCATCAGTCTTTAAGCATTCGAAAATAAGTTCGTCATGGATCTGTAACAACATTTTTGTTTTTAGCTTGTTATCAATTTCAATTAATTTATTTATTTTTATCATGGCTAACCTAATAATGTCAGCAGCAGTGCTTTGGATTGGCGCATTAATTGCAGCACGTTCTTGAAAGCTTCTTATACTAAAGTTTTTATCATTAATTCCTCGTAAATGGATTCTTCTTCCAAAAATATTACTCACGTAACCATCTCTTCTGCAAGTTTTTATTGTTGCGTTCATATAATTTTTTATTTCAGGAAACTTTTTAAAATAAGAGTTTATAAAATCTAAAGCTTCTTGGTTTGATACGGAAATTTGTTTAGCCAAACCATATTGAGTAATACCATATATAATACCAAAGTTAATTGTTTTAGCTTTTCTTCTAAGATCATTATTAACGTTATTAATTGGCACATTAAATACCTGGCTTGCAGTTAACGCATGAATGTCTTCATTATTTTTAAAAGCTTTTTTTAATTCTTTAACATCAGCTATTTCAGCTAAAATTCTCATTTCTATTTGGTTATAATCTGCAGAAATTAGATTGTTTCCTTTTTCAGAAATAAAAGCTTTTCTTATCTCTCTTCCTTCTTCAGTTTTTATTGGAATATTTTGTAAATTTGGGTCACTTGACGCTAATCTACCAGTGTTAGTAGCTGCTAAAAGAAAAGAAGTATGAACTCTCTTTGTTTTTTTATTTATATGACCTTGTAATGCATCAGAATAGGTATTTTTAAGTTTTGAAATTTGTCTCCATTCCAATATTAATTTAGGAAACTCGTGTCCAGTAAGCGCAAGATCTTCAAGCACATTTGCATTTGTTGCTAAACTTCCTTTTTTTGTTTTCTTTAATTTTGCAATTTTTAAATCATTATAAATTATTTCCCCAAGTTGTTTGGGAGAAGCAATATTGAATTCCTTTTTAGCTATAGAATATATTTTTTTTTCAATTTTTTTTAACTTATATTCAAAATTTTTTGACAATTTTTTAAGATAAGTATCATCAACCTTAATTCCATTAAATTCTAATTTTGAAAGCAATGCTACCATAGGCTTTTCAAAGACTTCATAAATCTTATTTAATTTTTCTTGATCAAGCCTTGTTTTCAAATAATTATATAATCTTAAAGTTACATCAGCATCTTCTGCAGCATATTGTGTTGCTTTATCTAATTCTATATCAGAAAAGTTCAACTTGTTTTTTCCAGTACCAACTATCTCTTTATAGGAAATAGTTTTATGATTTAAGTGAATTTCAGATAAAGTATCTAAGTTGTGTTTATTTGTGCCAGCATCTAAAGTATATGAAATTAGCATTGTGTCTTCTATTGGACTAACCTCAATCCCATTTTGTTTGAGCACAATAAAATCAAATTTAATATTTTGACCAACTTTTTTGATACTTTGATCTTCTAGTATCGTTTTAATTTTTTTTATTACAAATTCTTTTTGTAATCCTTTGATGTTTTTGTGTGCAAGTGGAATATAACAAGCCTTATTAGATTGATAACTTAATGAAATACCAACAAGATCAGCTTCTATTGGATTTAAAGATGTAGTTTCTGTATCCACAGAAATTACTGGTTTATCATTTAAAATAGTTAACCATTTATTTAATGCCTTTTCATCTAAGATGCTTTCGTAAGCCTTGGTATTGATATTAGAAGAGTTTTTATTAGTAAAATTTTCTTCAATATTTTTACTGCCTGTTTCTCCATAAAAACCTATTGCGCGACTTAATAATTTATTAAATTCCATCTCTCTTAAAAAATCATAAAGTTTTTCTTTTTTTACATCTTGTAAAATAAAACTACTCAATTCATCTTTTATTGGAACATCATTTTTTAGTGTAACTAGCTGTCGACTTAAAAGAGCTTTGTCTTTGTTTGCTAATAAAGTTTCTCTTCTTCTGTTCTGTGGAATTTCGTCAGCCCTTTCTAATAATCTATCTAATGTTTTGTATTTGTTAATAAGTTCTGAAGCAGTTTTTATCCCTATACCAGGAACTCCAGGAACATTGTCTGATGAATCTCCAGCTAATGATTGCACATCAATAACTTGATTAGGTTTTACTCCAAATTTTTCTATAACTTCTTTCTCTCCCAGAACTTTACTTTTCATTGGATCGTATAATCTGACTTTATTAGAAACCAATTGCATTAAATCTTTATCTGATGAAATAATAGTAACTTTAGCACCCGCATTAACAATTTGTTTTGCATAAGTTGCTATAAGATCGTCCGCCTCATAGTTAAGCAATTCTAGGGATGGTAAATTAAAAGCTTTGACAGATTTTCTTATATAATCAAATTGTGGGGCAAGATCGTCAGGCGCTTCGGACCTATTGGCTTTATATTCTTTATAAATATCATTTCTAAAAGTCTTTCTTGCTGAATCAAATATTACTGCAAAATGAGTTGGTTTATGAATTGAATCATCAGACCTTGAATCCTCTAACAACTTAAACAACATAGAACAAAATCCACTTACTGCACCAGTTGGTAATCCGTCACTTTTTCTAGATAGTGGTGGCAGTGCATAATATGCTCTAAAAATATAACCAGATCCATCTACAAGATAAAAGTGATCATTTTTTTTAATGGAATTCATATTTTAATATTAATACTATTTTAATTAGTGTTATGGATATATAAAAACTAAATCATTATGAATAAAAAAAACGCATTAAAGGTAGAAAAGTTAACAAAAATTTACTCTCAAAATTCACCAAATAATATTGTTGCATTGAATAATTTAAACTTAGAAGTGAAAGAAGGAGAAATTTTTGGATTGTTAGGACCTAATGGTGCTGGAAAAACTACTTTTCTTAATATATTGGCGGGAACTGTAAGTAAAAATTATGGAAAAGTGGAAGTTTGGGGTTATGATTTAGATACTAAACCTCGACAAGTCAGATCCTCTATTGGCATAGTGCCCCAAGAAGTAAATCTTGATGCATTTTTTAGTCCTAGAAAACTTTTAGAACTTCAGGCAGGACTATATGGAATACCAAAAAAAGATAGGATAACTAATGCTATATTAAAAATGGTTTCTCTGGAGGAGCAAGCAGATGCCTACGCAAGAAGCTTGTCTGGTGGTATGAAAAGAAGATTACTAATTGCTAAAGCCATGGTTCACAGACCACCTATTTTAGTTTTAGATGAACCAACCGCTGGAGTCGATGTAGAGTTGCGTAGAAATTTATGGGATAATGTAAAAACTCTTAACAAACAGGGTGTAACTATAATCCTTACTACTCATTTAATGTATGAAGCTGAAGAGATGTGCAATAGAATTGCTATTATAAATAAAGGAAATTTAATAAAATTAGACACAACAAAAAATTTACTAAACACTATAAAAAACAAAAAAATTATTTTTAAAGTAAAAAAAACTAATAATATTAATCCTCAAAATTTAAACGGAATTAAAATTACATATGTTTCTAATAATGAATTAACTGTTTCTTATGATAGAGAAAAACATAAAATAGATGAAATAATAAATAAAGTTAGAGACGCGGGAATGGAAATCTCAGATATTTCAACTGATGAAGGAAATTTAGAAGACGTATTTATTGATCTTACAAAGAACTAGATTTAGTTAAAAGAAAGTAGTATTGTATAAGATATGGAATCAATTACTAAAATATCAAAATTTGAAAAAATTTTTAAGCTCACTTTAATAACAATACTAGGCTCTATTCTTATTGCTATATCAGCTAAAATAAAAATTCCTTTTTACCCTGTTCCTATGACTATGCAAACTTTTGTAATTTTATTAGTAGGAATAACTCTTGGGTATAAAATTGGCTTAGCGACTGTGACTCTTTATTTATTTGAAGGAATAATAGGTTTACCAGTATTTGCTTCTTCTCCTGAAAAAGGAATTGGTTTAATATATTTTGTTGGTCCAACTATGGGGTATTTGGTTGGATTTTTAATTGCAGTATATTTGTCTGGTTTATTTAAATACAACAAAGGGATAATAAATAATTTTTTAAAATTAATTTTTTCTGTAAGTTTTATTTATATTCTTGGTATGCTTTGGTTAGGAATGTTGATTGGTTGGGAAAAACCAATATTTAAACTTGGAGTTCAGCCATTTTTATTAGCCGAGTTATTTAAAATTTTGTTATTAGTATTTTTAATACCATCTATTTTAAAAGTAAAAAAATACTTTAAAATTATCTAGGGGACCTTTTAGATAAAATTCTTTGTAAGGTTCTTCTGTGCATTTTTAGTCTTCGTGCTGTTTCAGAGACATTCCTATTACAGAGTTCAAATACTCTGTGAATATGTTCCCACTTAACTCTATCAGCTGACATTGGATTTTCAGGTGGTATAGCTTTTAACTCTGGAGAAGCAAGAAGCGCATTTTCTACGTCATCAGCATCAGCAGGTTTAGGGATATAATCGATAGCACCAGCCTTAACAGCTGCAACTGCAGTTGGTATATTTCCATAGCCTGTAAGCATAATTATTCTACTATCCTGCTTAAGTTTTCTAATCTCTTTAACTACCTCTAATCCACTTCCATCACCTAGGCGAAGGTCTATTACGGCAAACGCAGGCGGTGAATTTCTTGACTGACTTATCCCCTGCTTTACATTTTCTGCCTGCATAACTTTAAAGCCTTTTTTTTCCATGGCTCGAGCCAATCTATCTCTTAAGGGGTTGTCATCATCGACAATAAGTAGCGTTTTATCAGCAAAATAGGCTATTTTTTGGTTATTTGATTTATTTATTTCATTTTTCATTTTTTAGCTTTTGAACCATTTCACTAAGTTAATATAAGTTCAATAAATAACTTTTCAAGAGTGCAAATTATTGCTTTACATTGGTCCTCATTTCTATAATAAAAAAAGAAAGAAGGTTTTTAGTAAATTTTTTTTTTGTGTAACTAATAAGGGATACATGAGATGCAAAAATTTAATTCAGTTGAAGAACTGATTAATTCTGTCCGGCCAGTAGATCCAATTTATTGCATAAGACCTAATTCTATTAAAACAGCATGCGGCTGGTTTAAAAGAAAATTTCCTGGAAATATACTTTATGCTGTAAAAACTAACCCAATCGAAAAAGTCATAAAGTGTATTGCTGAAAATGGGATTAACCGGTTTGACGTAGCTTCAATTAATGAAATTAAACTTATAAAAAAAATACTTCCAAGCGCTAAAGCTTATTACATGAATACTGTGAAAAGTCGTGATCATATAAAAGAAGCTTATTTTAATTATAATATACGTGATTTTGCTTTAGACACAAAAGAAGAACTTCAAAAAATTATTGAGACAACTAACAGGGCTAAAGATTTAACACTTTATGTTAGAGTTTCTATTTCAAATGAGCATGCAGAAATTGACTTGTCTCAGAAGTTTGGCGCTCTACCGGGTGAAGCTTTGGGTTTGTTAAGGCTTGCAAAAGCTCATGCAAAAAAAGTTGGTTTAAGTTTTCATGTTGGCTCTCAATGTATGCATCCTATTTCTTACGCTAAGGGTATTAGAGAAGTTGGAAATATAATTAAAAAAACAAAAATAGTTCCTGATATTATTAATGTTGGGGGAGGTTTTCCATCAATTTATCCTGACTTAAATCCTCAGCCATTAGAAAATTATATCAATGAAATTAAAAAAGCTTTTAATAATTTACAATTAGAAAACAAACCTGAGCTACTATGTGAGCCGGGTAGAGCTCTAGTAGCTGAAAGTGGATCTTCAATAGTTAAAGTTGTTCTTAGAAAAAAACAAAAAATTTATATTAACGATGGTACTTATGGAAGTTTATTTGATGCTGGAGTATTGAATTTTGTTCTTCCTACAAGAATGATGCCTAATGGAAGAATGACTTCTAAAAAATTAACTTCCTTCAGTTTGTATGGACCCACTTGTGATAGTGCGGATTTTATGAAAGGCCCTTTTGTTTTACCTAACAACATAAAAGAAGGTGATTATATCGAAGTTGGACAACTTGGTGCTTACGCCTTAACCTTTAGAACTAAATTTAATGGTTTTTATTCTAATGAAATTTATGAAGTAGAAGACAAACCTATCATGTCTATGTATGAAAAAGATACCTCTTCACGTTATCTTGTAGCCTAAATGAATAAAAAAAAAAATCTGAAGTTAGGTCATAATAAAAAAACTTTCCTAGAAAAACCTGTGGAACATATTGACATCACATCTTTTGACTCCAGAAAAATTATTGATTCTATGGATAAAATGTCTTTCACTTCAAGAGATACTGCTAAAGCTTCATCTATATTTAATGAAATGTTATCTGATAAAAATTGTACAACTTTTTTAACTCTTGCTGGTTCAACTTCTGCAGCAGGATGTATGAAAATATATTCTGATATGATTAAATATAATATGATTGATGTGGTAGTTGCTACTGGTGCTTCAATCATTGATATGGATTTTTTTGAAGCTTTAGGTTTTAAACATTATCAAGGCTCACAATTTCAAGATGATACCCAGCTAAGAGAGAACTATATAGATAGAATATACGACACTTATATTGACGAAGAGGAGCTTCAAGCTTGTGATAAAATCATATGTGATATAGCAGACAGTTTAGAACCTCGCCCTTATACTTCGAGAGAATTTATAAGAGAAATAGGAAAATATTTAAAAACTAATTCTAAGAAAAAAAACTCACTAATTGAAACAGCTTACGATAATAATGTCCCTATTTTTTGCCCTGCATTTACAGACTCAAGCGCTGGTTTTGGTCTAGTCATGCATCAAGAAAAAAACCCAAAAAAATGCTTAACTATCGATTCAGTAAGGGAATTCAGAGAATTAACTGAAATAAAAATCCAATCCAAATCTTCAGGTCTTTTTATGATTGGCGGCGGTGTTCCTAAAAACTTTGTTCAAGATACTGTGGTTTGTGCTGAGCTTTTAGGTAAAGATGTTGATATGCATAAATATGCAGTACAAATAACTGTGGCTGACACTAGAGATGGTGCCTGTAGTAGTTCTACATTGAAAGAAGCAAGTTCTTGGGGCAAAGTTGATGTTTCCAAAGAACAAATGGTTTTTGCTGAAGCAACTAGTGTTCTTCCGTTAATTGTCAGCGACGCCTATCACCGAAAATATTGGCAACAAAGAAAACCAAAAAAAATTTCAAATATATTTGTTTAAAAAAATGAATTATTTTTCAAATAAAAAAGGGTTTCTTGGTATCGATAATAAATTTAGTTTTAAAGAAAAAGTAGTGGTTATACCCTTTGGGTTAGAAAAAACTGTTAGCTATGGTGGTGGAACTAGAAATGGTCCAAAAGAGATAATTAAAGCTTCGCATCAGGTGGAGTTATATGATGAGGAATTAAATTGTGAACCGTATAAAAAAATTGGAATAAAAACTTTAAAACCATTCAAAATTAATAAAAATATTAAACAAGCGCTACAAAAAATGTCTGACATTAATCAAGAGATTTTAAATAAAAATCTTTTTCCAGTAACGCTTGGTGGCGAACACTCAATCACTCCAGGATGTATTGCACCATTTGTAAAGAAGCATAAAAAATTATGCTTATTACACTTTGATGCACACGCAGACTTAAGGGAAAGCTATAATGGACAAAAGTTTTCACATGCATCAGCAATTAAAAGATGTCTGGACTACAAAAATATTTCTGTAATATCATTTGGAATAAGAAATATTTCAAAAAGTGAAATTCCATATTTAAAAAAAAATTCTTCTAGAATTAATATTTTTTGGGCAAAAGATAAGTCAAATTGGAATTTAAATAAATTCAAAAAACTAATAAAAAACAAAACTGTTTATTTAACATTTGATGTAGATGGGCTTGATTCTAGTATAATGCCAGCAACAGGTACTCCTGAGCCCGGTGGATTATTATGGGACGAAACTTTAAAAATAATTAAGATAGCAGCACAAAATTCTAACATTGTCGGAGCTGACATAAACGAATTATCACCAATTAAAGGTTTTAACTCATATAATTTTCTAGTTGCAAAACTTGTATATAAAATAATAGCTTACTCTTTTGAGTTCAAAAAAAAATCTAAATATTAATTAAATCTTTAGTTTGCCAACTAATCATTACCATCGCACCATTTAGTCGAGATTTGCCAAACTTAACATTTGCTCTCATTCTTTCCAAAAGTGTTTTCCCAATAAAAGTACCTAGTCCAAGACCAGCTTTAGAACTGATAATATTATTCTTTGAACGAATATATGGCTCTCCTAACAAATTGATAATATCATCCTGAAAACCAGGACCGTCGTCACTTATTCTTACTTGGGTTATGGTTTCGTTGCTTTTTAAATCAATTTCTACAATTGATTTACTATACTTTACAGCATTGCCAATAAAATTTCTTAATCCATATGTTATCTCTAGCGTCTTTTCTATTTGTGGGTTTAGTTCATTTTGCTCTTTTAATAATAGTATTTTTTTTTCTGAAATTTCACTAAAAGATCTAACAACCTCACTTAAAAGATCTCCAATTTTTACATTATTTAAAAAGTCATCTTCTTTTAGTTGATCTTGAGAAAGATTTTTTAAAATTTCCGAACATCTTTTGGTTTGTGATAAAAGCAAGTTAATATCCTCTGTATACTTTGATTCTTTTCCAATTTCTTTTTCCAGTTCTTTTGCGATTACAGAAATGGTAGATAATGGTGTTCCAAGAGAATGTGCTGCAGCGGCGGCTTGTAGTCCTATTGATTCTAATTCATGCTCTTTTGCTAATATTAATTCCAATCTATTTAAAGCTTCAGTTCTTTTTCTTGATTCTTTTCCAAACCTAACAC
>Ga0114993_10006093_pt1 | contig 11446 bp, 11 predicted proteins | sample ArcticOcean_MG_C_FD_87042 | JGI IMG/M metagenome (GOLD analysis project Ga0114993, IMG submission 87042) | Marine microbial communities from western Arctic Ocean - ArcticOcean_MG_CB2_150 | ecosystem: Environmental > Aquatic > Marine > Oceanic | place: Arctic Ocean: Canada Basin | collected...
CAATGAAAGGAAAAACCAGAAAGGCTTAGCTCAGGAGTCACATGACTTACTATATAGAAGCAACTACCCCCGATACTGTTAGATATATACAAGTGCAAGCAATAACTACAGAAGAAGCGGAAGAAAAAGCTAATCTTATTTTAGGGGAAGGTTACTTCATAAAGTCAGTAGCAACTTTTGAATCAGAACAACGGTCATAGGGGGGGTACTATGTTAGACAGTCTATGCATTTTGTTTTACACAGGCTATTTTAAATGGGACGACGGTTCATATTATGCCGTCCCTCAGGAAACAACCAAAATAGAGTTTAAAACTAAAGAGTTTAGGACTTCGCTATATAAATTAAATAATGACTTATGGTTTGGCATTGTTGATGGAAAAATATTTTACAGCACCCTAGATAAATATCGAACCCGCCTGTGTGCGCTAGCTGACCAGCAGCCAATTCTTTATGATTTGACAGAACGTTCAATATTTTTGGAGTGATATGAAATACATAAAAGAGTCCAATATTTTAAGAGCGCCGACACCAAAAGAAATTAAAGATTTAAGAACTGATACAGGTTTAACAGTGTCTCAAGCTTCTAATTTGATACACAAAACTCCCAGGTCTTTTCAAAGATGGGAAAGAGGTGATGGAGATATGCCACTAGCCTATTGGGAATTGTTTGAACTAAAGTGCAAAGTTATGAAGGCACGTGAAGGCGCTATGGCATAAATGGATAATTTCTATGTACCTGACGTGTCTGAAATACGAGGCCATAGATTAAGAGCTAAATTAACACAAGGTGAAGCTGCTAAATGTTGTTGTGTAGCGCAGGCTACATGGGCTAGGTGGGAGACAGGAAGAAATAAAATGCCTCCTGGTTTATGGAAATTATTTTTAATTGAGCTGAAATACAAAGGTGATGTAAACGAAGCTAACGAAACTATACCTTCTACCTCATTAGAACAAATAACTTCTACATGGGACGAAGACTATTTACACACTATTGAAGGAGAATATAAACAATGACGGACAAAGACGACTTAGTGAAAATGGATGGGTATAACGATTGTTTTATAGGGGTAGTACGAGGTAATGGGATGTCTGATAAAGCTTGTTACGACTATGAAAAAGTCATTGCAAAAAATATGGACATGGGCATGACGCATGAAGAAGCAGTAGAGTATTTTGAGTTCAATCAATTTGGTGCTTATGTAGGTGAGCACACTCCTTGTTTTTTGGAGGATGGTAATATACTAGGTGAATAATGGAAATTTATAAAGACAAAGCGTTAATAATAAACACTAAGAATCCTAATACTATATTAGATAGCATACCTAAAAGTAAGGTTTTAAAATCTTATGCTAATGGTATAGCACAGGTCATGGTGAATTGGGGCCTTGACGAAGTAATTGCTTTGTCAAGGATAGTTAAGTTTCCTCCATCCCCAATTACTAAAGATTATAATTGGCCTGGTATATACAAACCTTTTAATCACCAAAAAGAAACAGCAGATTTTTTATCAGCGCATAAACGAGCATACTGCCTTAGCGAAGCAGGGACAGGTAAAACTTCTGGAGTTATATGGGCTGCAGATTATTTAATGGAGCAAGGTAAAATTAATAGGATGTTAGTTATATGTCCTTTATCTATTATGAAAGCAGCTTGGGAGTCTGATTTTTTTAAAACAGCAATGCATAGAACTGTAGCGATTGCCCACGGAAGTCCGGAAAAAAGAAAGAAAATTTTAGCCCAAAATACTGATGTTGTAGTTATTAATTATGATGGCATTGAAGTTGTTCGTAAAGAACTGCAGGAGGGTGGTTTTGATTTAATTGTAGTGGACGAAGCTAACTACATTAAGACAGTAACTACAAAGAGATGGAAGTCGTTAAATAAATTAATCACCCCTGACACATGGGTTTGGTTGTTAACTGGCACCCCTGCTGCTCAGTCACCCTTCGATGCATATGGGTTAGCTAAAATGGTAAACCCTGCATCTGTGCCTCGTTACGCAGGTACATTTAAAGATATGGTACTGCAAAGGATAGGACAGTTTAAATGGATTCCTAGGTACAACGCTAAGGATATAGTATTTAAAACATTACAACCGGCTATAAGGCATACGAAAGAAGAATGCCTAGACCTTCCGGATGTCTTGTATACATCTAGAGAAGTAATTCTTACACCCCAACAAAATAAGTATTATAAAAAGCTAAAGAAAGATATGTACATGCAAGCTGCCGGGGAAGAAATAACTATAGTAAATGCAGGGGCTATGCTGACTAAACTTTTACAGGTTAGTTCAGGTTCTATTTACTCAGATAATGGTGAAACTATAGAGTTTGATATAAAAAACAGAATAACAGCACTTAAAGAAATAATAGAAGAAGCTAGTCATAAAGTATTAGTTTTTTGTTCCTTTAGACACAGCATAGCTAGGGTTAAGGATGAATTGGATAAGGCTAAAATAAGTTCTGAATGTATACAGGGGAATGTATCTATGGGGAGAAGGTCAGAAATATTTGATGACTTTCAAAAAACCCCCAACCCGCAAGTCTTAATAATACAACCCCAAGCGGCTTCTCACGGAATAACCCTTCACGCAGCTAACGTAGTAGTATTCTGGTCGCCTGTCATGTCAGTAGAAACTTATATTCAATGCTGTGCCAGAGTGGACAGGGCGGGTCAACGCAACCCTATGACTGTGGTTAACCTTCAGGGAAGCCCGGTGGAGGATAAAATGTATAAGATGTTGCAGGGTAAAATAGATTCGCATACAGAATTAGTTAATCTTTATAAAGAGGAGATTGGCTGTTGACAATGTACGTAGGTATGCTACGATTGGGTTTTAATTAAAACGAGGTGAATAAAGGTGAATGCAATAATGACTAGCGCTAGCGGTTTAAAATCTGAGATCAAAGAAGTAGGCGCCATGACAGGTGAAGACCTTGAAAGGCTTATGAAAGCCGACATTAAAATGCGTGAGAAAATAGCAGAGCTTGAACACGAAATAAAAGACATCAAAGAGAAGCGACGTAAAGTACAAGACCTGCTAATAGAAACTTGTCGTATTTTAAAAGTAGACAGCCTAAAAACAAAAATTGGTACCCTTACTAGAAGTGTAAAAGAACGGTATTGGACTACAGATTGGCCGAATATGTATAAATTTATTAAAGATAAAGAACTACTAGAGTTTATGGAAAAAAGATTGAATCAAACAAACGTAAAAGAATACATAGCAAATAATCCAGACGACTCACCCCCAGGACTACAAGTAACTGCTCAATACACAGTGTCTATACGTAAAAATAAAAGCTACGAGGAGGTAGAATAATGACAACTGAAATAGATATTTTTCAAGACCAATCCACACAAATGACTAAAAACAATAGGGATGATGGGTTTTCTCATACAATTTCTGGTAGCTCTTTTACTAGTAAACGTATTTCTATACGTAATAACTTATTTAGATTACTCATTAACGGTGAAGAGATTAGTAAAAGCAACCAACGACATTTAGATGTAGTTATTGTTAATGCTTCTCTGTCTCCGCACAGGATGTTTTATCCTGAGATGTACAAACCAGGAGTAAAATTAGCTCCTCCTGTATGTTGGAGTTCCGATAGCACTGTTCCAGATACAGATGTGCCAGAACCACAACATAAAGATTGCTCAGGCTGTCCTCAAAATATAAAAGGTTCAGGAGCCAACAACACTAAAGCGTGTAGATTTAGTCGACGTATAGCTGTTGTTATGGCTGATAATTTAGAGGGTGATATATACCAAATGACTTTACCGGCGCAATCTATATTTGGCGTTGGAGATGATACTGGTAAACCTCTAAATCAATACGCTGATTATGTAAGAGCAAATGGTGAAGCTGTAGGGTCGGTGGTTACTCGTTTATCTTTTGATGAAAATTCTTCTAGCACCAAAGTTAAATTTTCTCCTAAATCTAAATTATCGGATGAACAATTTGAAATATCTAAAGAACAAGGTGCTACTGAAGATTCTAAAAGAGCTGTAACTTTAACAGTAGCTAAAAGAGAACCCGAAGTTAAACCGACAGAAGTTATGGATGAAAGCGATATAATTGAAGCTGAGAAAAAAGCTGCTATCGCAGAACCCGTGAAAAGAAAAACAAAAAACAAAAAACCAACCGAAGTTCAAGAATCTCAAGGGGATTTATTTAAGCAGCAACCTGCTACTGAAGAGCCTCCTGTGCAAGACGCAGGTGAAGTAAGTCTTGATGATTTAGTATCTGATTGGGAAGATAAGGAGGACGTATGAGAGGTTATTCACAAATAGTTATACACAACAATAAAAAAGCTAAGCCTATTACACCTGGAGTTACGTTAGGCAAATTATGTATTAAACTTATGTACCCCGCTGCTAAGGTAGCTCAAAAACTTAACACTTCAAGACAATGTGTTTACGATTGGTTTTGTGGTAGGTCTAATCCTACCGAAGAAAGCGCAGAAAAAATAAAGAGATTAATAAAAGAATTAACTACTCAGCATAAATAATGCTACACCATGCATATAAAAGAATTTTTACGACATGTGTGGTCGGAGCAGGGATTCTATTGCGTTGTAGGTAAAGACCAACAAAATATTATCCACCCTAAATTCGTCAAAACTATTGACGAAGTAGAACGACAGGCACTAAAACTACTAAAAGATAGACAAGATGTTTATTTTGCTTGCTCTACCTGGGTGGAACCCACTGACAGAAAAAAACCTAACGCTAAAGAACAACGCGTTTTATGGTTAGATATTGACTGTGGGTTCGACGAAAAGAAGCGTAAATGGAAAGACTATAGAACTAAAGAAGACGCTTTAATAGCACTTAGAAAATTTACTGAAGAAGTTAAATTACCTGCTCCTACATTAGTTGATTCTGGGAGAGGTATTCATTGCTATTGGTCGTTCACTGAACCTGTAGATAAAGTAGTTTGGCTTCCTGTAGCTCAAGGTCTTAAATTTTTATGCGTTAAGCATGATTTCTATGCCGACCCCATGTGTACTGCTGATGTAACTCGTATCTTAAGAATACCTAACACCAAAAATTTTAAGGATATAGATAATCCTCAGGATGTTAAAGTTATAAAAATTGGTAAACCAACTCCATTTGAAGACCTCGCATCTACAATCCCTGTTCAGGTAGTAAAAGAGTTTACACCTAGAAGGGAAGCTGACGCTGCTACAAAAGCATTATTGGGGAACCACTCATCTAGATTTAGAAAAATTATTGAACGCTGCAAAATAGATGACGGATGTGCGCAGCTAGAACATATAATGACTAAACAACAAGAGATAGAGGAACCACTATGGAGATCCGGTTTATCAGTAGCAGTGCATTGTGAGGATAAATCAATAGCCATACATAGTATTTCTAAACTTCATTCAGACTATGATTTTGAAAAAACAGAAGAGAAAGCTTATCAAATACCCGCACCTCACACATGTAAACAATTTGAATCCTTAAGACCTCCTGGCTGTAAAAACTGTTCCCATAAGGGAAAGATTACTTCTCCTATACAACTAGGGAGAGTGATAGCTAGAGCTCGTGGAGCTGATAACATTATTGAAGCTAAGAGTGAAGCTTTAAACGAGATGGTAACTTATCAAGTACCTGAATACCCATACCCTTATTTTAGAGGTAAAAGTGGAGGGGTATACAGAGTAATGCCTGATGATGATGAAGACGGTATTAAAATTTATGATTATGATTTTTACCTAGTAGAAAGGCTACACGATTCTAACCTAGGGGAGTGTGCGTGGTTTAAGCTTCATCTGCCTAAAGATGCTGTACGAGAATTTATAGGAAGAACTTCTGAGCTTATGACTAAAGATAAAGCACGGCAGATTTTAGTTGACGTAGGAGTTATAGCTCACGGCAAACAAATGGATAGTGTAATAAATTACATTGTTACCGCTATCCAAACTCAACAACGTGCAAAAGAAGCATCACCCATGCATAAACAATATGGATGGAACCCAGGCCCCATTGAATCTAAAAATAAGATATTGATAGGTAACAGAGAGATAAGTGCTTTCGGTATAAAGTATGTGCCTGTAGCTGATGAGTTGAACGAAGTTAACCCAACTCTACAAAAGCAAGGGAGCTATGATCAGTGGAAGAAAGCAATAAGTGTCTATGAGCGCCCAGGAATGGAGCTACGCGCATTCGGTTTCTTTTGTGCATTTGGTTCATTACTTATGCCCTTCTTTGACTCCAGAGAAAAATCAGCAGTTATTAACTTATATCATCCAGAAACAGGTCAAGGGAAGACTACTATACTTCAGGCCATGACAAGTGTTTATGGCAACCCGGATCTATCAGCCAAACTTATTCAATTATGGGGAGATACTGCTAACTCTATCGTGCATAGAATGGGGTACATGAATAATTTACCCGCTGCTGTTGATGAGTTTACAGATGTTAAACCAGGAGAGCTCCATACTTTTCTCAAATTTATAGCTACAGGACGTGGTAAAAATAGATTGACCAGTGGAAGTGTAAATAGAGAAAGAGCTAATGATACGGTGTTTAACTTAATATGTTTAGTCTCCAGCAATACCGATTTTAGAAGTGTTATGTTTTCAGATAGGGCTAAGTCTAGTGGAGAAATGGCGAGATTTATTCAACTACGTATAGAAAAAGATACTACACTTACTAAAGAAGAAGCTGATTCGCATTTTGGTAAACTTTTTGACAACTATGGTCATGCTGGAGAAATATACGCACAATATCTAATAGCTAATATAGACAAGGTTAAAAAAGAACTTCAACAAACGCAGAAAAAAATAGATAAAGAACTAAATATTAAAAGTGAAGACAGAAAATACTCGGCTACCTTAGCAGCTGTATTTTTGGGAGCTATTATTTCTAAGAGCTTAGGTATACATAACATACCAATAACCCCAGTTTATAAGGCTATAGCTAAAGAATTAAAGAAGTCTAAAATAGATTTAAAAGAAAGAGATTTTGATGCCCTGCAAGCGTTAGGTAATTTTTTGAATGAGTGCAAAAGTAATACGCTTGTTATAAATAGTAAAATTGATTCAAGGTCCGGAGTTTCAGAAGCGCCCATATTAAGACCAGTACTTGATTTAAAAGTTCGTGTTGAACCTGACACTAATACTATTTATATACCTGCTTCTATTATGAGAGAGTACACTAACAGTATTAAAGTAGACTATAATGATTTTATTAGGGGGCTGAAAAAAGAAAACGTATTAAAAAGAGCCTCACAAAATAAGACGCTACATAAAGGATTAGATATTAGCGCCCCGGCTGTCAGATGTTTATGGATTGATAACTCTACATTTGAAGATATACAAACTGAAAACCTAGACTTAGATATTCCCAAAAATGTTAACTAATGGTGTTGACTACCAAATAATGTGGCCGGATTTTAAACCAGGCTCTTCTATTTTTATCCCTGCTATAGATGTAAAAGCAGCTATTACTGCATTAAAAAAAGAAAGTGAACGATTAGAGTTTAAGTTTGCTCATAAAATAGTGGTAGAAAATGGAGTGAAAGGCGTAAGAGCTTGGCGACTTAGTTAATCATTATAGAACCAGGCATCGTCATCATCGTAGTCAGTTTCTTCCATTAAACGATCTTTCATTTTTGGATTTAAAGTTACCCCATGTACAGCTTCCTGAGCTTTTCTTTGATAAGTTTTACGTGAGCTCGTTAATGTTTTTCCGCTGATTGCAACCTCTGGATTTTTCATATTGAAACTATTTATTCGTTTTTGTATTTTATTCATTCCATTACCATCACCTGCTACAGTAGCAAGGTAATAATTTAATAATAGCCTAGACCTTAGACCTTCTATTTTGCCTTCTTTAAATTTCATAACAGACACGCGTTCATAAGCCGCGCTTAAATCAGCATCACTAAAACCAAAAGCTTGCATAAATAAATTATACGCATTGGGGTCATCCACTATCTTAAGGCCTTTTCTAGTAGTAGCTCCCTCAGTTGCGAAGCGAAATGTTTTAACTCCATTTCTAGCCCATGTTGGAATCATTTGTTCCACGCCTCTTATAATGTTTCCATTATTTATATCTTCCGCGCCCCTATTAATGCCAGTTAATATTGACCAGCTTGGGCCTAAGAAATGTTCTGCTATGTATACAGCTTCACCTACTTCTTCTCTTCGCCTTCTATCAGCTCTCCACATTAAGCCTCTGAACCCAGTTCTAGAGGCTATATCAACATTAAAAGCATAGCTTAGAGGTCCTTTGTAACCTATCTGACCCACAGATTGTTTAACCCAATCATCTAATAAAAATGGTTCTTCATCGTCGTCTATTATCAACGAAGCTAACGCATCTGCTAGACCATAAAAAGGTAACCCTTGAACCCCAGCAAACATATAAGCCGCGCCAGATATACCCAAAAGTTGTGTTCTAGCTATGTTCTTTTCCTTATTGGTTAATTTTCTTTTTTTATCACCTGTAATATGGTAGGCCAGGTTAAATGATCTTCCAAGCAGCTGAGATACTAAATATATTTGAGCTTGAGCAAATCGTTTAAAGGTAAAAGCTACTTTACCTATACCAGATTGGAATATTAATGGACCTACTTCAGGTAGTGCATGTGAATGAGCTTTAACTGTTAGCTTTATAGCTTTATCTATAGCCATTTGTTCAGAGTCACCAGCTTCTACGGCTAAATCAAATGCAGCTACTAAAGTAAGTTCGCGATTAGCTCGTTCTGAGTTTTTAAAAGTCCAACCCAGTGCCTGGTTAACTAAGTTAGCTGTCTGACCTACCTTGGTGGAGGTATTAAAATCTATATTCTCATGTATTAGCCCACGAGTTAATGTCATAGTTTGATCAGCTCTTTTAAATAAACCGCCGTACTTTTCTTTTTGCTCTGCGTTAAATCCTTCTACCATTGTGTAGTCAGGCATATCATCGGTTTTCCAACTTTCTTTTTTACGTAGGCTAGCTTTACTCTCCATGTCGCCATTAAAATATAGTTTACGTGCTCCCTCTAATGCAGAAACAGCTTTCCCCATCCCATACTCAAGCCCTAACATAGGCGCTACCACAATAGGCATCTGAGTTAAGTTAACAAAAGCCGAAGATAAGTTACCTCCGATATACCATGCGTAGCTTAAAAACCCAGCTGTAGAAGCCCATTTCTCAGCAGTGGGGTTTAAATAGAAAGAAGCTCTATTATTTATAGCTTCATATACACCTTTACGATACCCTTCAGGTTCTCCTTCTTTACCAACGTTATTTTTTATCTCATTTAAAGAAGACTTAATATCAGGAAGATAAGTTAAGTCATTTATATTTTTTATAGCCCTATAAGATGCATTACCATACGCCCACTCTAAATCTTCTATAAATCCAGAAAACCCATGTCTATGCTTACTAGCTGCCTGAACACTATCTGATCTGAATAAGCTTAAAAAATGTTCGTGTAATTTATCTTGTAAATCTTCTTTGATTTCTTTATCTATCTTTGCTTTGCTCAATATCTCCTGCGTAAAATTATACATTTCTTTGTCAGGTGCAGAATCTTTTGTTGGTGAAGGTCTTTCATATCTTTTAATCTTTCCATCTTTGCCGAGTCCACCAGCAAAATCTTTTTTGGCTTCTGCTTCTGCTATTAAACGTTCTCTTTCTGCTGGTGTTTGCGCTGCTATTACCACAGTATCTTGGCCTGGTTTTCCATCCGAATCTACTGTGTTTATAAGGTAGTCAAACCAATATTCTCCATCACGCATAAAAGGCTGATAAAACTTTAAACTTCTATCCTTAAAGTGTTTTCTTAAATCTGTTATATCTCTTCCGCCTATCTTTTCTAACGCGTCTAAAGTTTCCTTGGCACGTTTCATATAATCTTTATTCATACCAATAGCTAAATCCTGAAGCTCCTGAGGTAATTTTTTAAACTCTATTACAAGTCCATGATCTTTATTTTCAACCAGTCCCGGATGTATATCCTGCCTAGACAATTCAAACGTTATCTTATTCCATTTATCGTACTCAGGAGATTCCCTGTATTTATTTACTATTACTTTCATGGCTTTCATCTCTGCGGATAAGCTATCTGATTTTTTCCATAAATCATTAGCCCTTTTCTCCAAGTTATCCTGTAATAATTTAACACCTGGTAAATCAGGAAATAGCTCTTGTATCTGAGGCAGTGAAAGAAACTGTACGTAGTACTTTTGTGCCCACGAAGTTAATTTAGAGAGCGTATCTCTTATACCCTGCATTAACCCTTTACTGTAGACAGGTTGAGACTGAACAACTTGCCCTGAAAGGTCTAGCAACTCTCTATAGTTTTGAGGGTTAACTTTTTGTGTAGAGGTTTTATTAGCTTCTGCAATTTCATCAGTTGATGTAGGACCATCAGGTATCTTACCTGCTTGATTAATAACGTTAGCTTCTACAATAGGTCCCGTTGGTGTAGCAGCAAATTGTAATCCTAACTGTGTATCTCCGCTTAAAAATTCACTCGTAATAGGGGCTTCTGTTTTGTCAGTACGTTTAAATCTTTTTGGAGTGTCCTTTCTTTCTGCCCTTCTATTATAAAAATGGTAATATTCTTTTAGCGTAGCGTCAAATATAAGCGCGTCTTCTGGGCTCATTGTAATTGAGTTTTCAGTTACTTTTAATGTTGGCATATATGGAAGAGGTTTCAGGTCCATTCCAGCGGGAATATCTTTTATATTTTTAGGTGTCGCTCTGTCAAAAAACCAATCAAAGTTATATTTAGCTTTTAGCCAATTATATTCTTCTTTTACTATGGGTATTGTTACAGGCTCCGTAAATGTTTCACCGGTAAGCTCTGGTATATACCCCATCCAAATATCATTATGTATACTATTTTTTACCTCTTTTATTTTTTTATCGGTAATAGAACTTAAATTTCTTTCCACAGTTTTTATTTTTTTATTAATTGCTTGTGTATTTCTTTCATATCTTTCTCGCTCACTTTTCCCTGTCTCATATTTTTGCTTTGGGTGATAATCTGATCTAACCGCACTTTGAAAATCCTTCTGGACCTGGTCAAGTTCGATATTGAGTAGTTTTAATTCTTTATTATTAAAGTACTTATCAGCTTCAAGACGATATAGTTTCCACGCTTGCTCTTTTAACCTTTCTTTTGAATATTCAACCGAGACCCCCGTTGGTGTAGCCGCAAATTCAGGTTGTGTGGGCGGAACGCCATCCTCTCTAATTGATTCCTGTTGTCTACCACTAGCCTTATCTAAATTTCTTCTGACTTTATCCCTCGCTGTTTTTTTCAAAGCTTCAGCAGTACTTGGTAATTCTTTTCTCTCTAACATCTCCACTACTTCTGGGTCTGTTTCCTGAAGAGTATTAACTGGACCGAGAGAAGAACCGTACTTATCCGGTATTGTCTTTCGTGTAAATAAATCACGTTCTTTTTGATAAGCCGCGTCTACATCAAAA
>Ga0114993_10006094_pt1 | contig 11445 bp, 10 predicted proteins | sample ArcticOcean_MG_C_FD_87042 | JGI IMG/M metagenome (GOLD analysis project Ga0114993, IMG submission 87042) | Marine microbial communities from western Arctic Ocean - ArcticOcean_MG_CB2_150 | ecosystem: Environmental > Aquatic > Marine > Oceanic | place: Arctic Ocean: Canada Basin | collected...
CAGCCTGGCGTTGGACGTGGTGCTGATGCGATTGACCACGGCCTGGCTAATCGTCGTCGTACTCAGGTCACTCAGCGCACTGCTCAACGCCGCCGCCGACATCTACGACACGCTCGATCACAAAAAAGCCAACCCGATCAGCGGGTTCGTCGGCGGCTTGAAGCTGGTGTTGTGGATCGTCGGTCTGATCTTGTGCATTGCGGCGATCACTGGCCGCGACCCATCGGGGTTGGTGGCGGGCATCGGCGCTTTGACGGCCGTGCTGATGCTGGTCTTCAAGGATTCGATCCTGGGGCTGGTCGCCAGCATCCAGATCTTCGTCAATGACCTGGTGCGGGTGGGTGACTGGATCGAGATGCCCGCTCATGGAGTCGACGGCGACGTGATTGCTGTCTCGTTGACCACGGTCAAGGTGCAGAACTGGGACCGCACGATCGCCACGGTGCCGTCCTACAGTGTCATCTCCGAATCGTTCAAGAACTGGCGTGGGATGCAGGATTCGGACGGTCGGCGGATCAAGCGATCGATCTCCATCGACGTGAACTCCGTTCACTTCTGCACTCCCGAGCAGATTGAGCGGTTCGGACGGTATGCGTTGCTCGAGGACTACATCGCCGAGAAGCAGGCCGAGGTGGCTGCTTACAACGTGGAACATGGGATCGACACGTCGGAGGTGATCAACGGGCGGAGGCTGACCAACCTGGGGACGTTTCGGGCGTACCTGGTCGCGTACCTGCGTCGGCACGAGGGGATCAACAACGAGATGACGCTGTTGGTTCGCCAGTTGGATCTTTCGGCCGAGGGTTTGCCGATCGAGATCTACGTGTTCAGTTGCGACAAGGACTGGGGTGTTTACGAGGCATTGCAGGCGGATATTTTTGATCACCTGTTGAGTGTTGTGGGGGAATTCGACTTGCGGGTGTTCCAGTCGCCGACGGGGAGGGAGTTGGCGAGTGGCCTGGTGGCTGGCTCACGCCCATAGCGGGTGCCTGTCCCTGGTGGCTACAGGATCCAGCCGCCGCCCAGTACCTGGTTATTTTCGGGGAAGTCGTAAAACACGACCGCCTGTCCTGGGGCGACTCCGAACTGAGGCTCATCGAAGCTGACTCGCACACGGTCGTCACCGGTGCGTTCGACCGTGGCGGCGGCCGCATCGTGTCGATAGCGGATCTGAGCCCGACATCTCAGCGGCAGGTCGTCGCCAGCCTGCTGGACAATCCAGTTCAGTTGATCCGCTTCGAGTGACTGCCGGGCCAGGTCTTCGTGTTGGCCGACAACGACGCGGTGCGATTCGGGTTCAATCGCCACGACATAGCGTGGTTCTCCGAAGGCGATCCCCAGTCCGCGTCGTTGCCCGATGGTGAAGCGTTCGTACCCGTCGTGTTCGCCGACGACCGTACCGGCCGTATCGACCACCTGCCCGGCCGTATCCAGTTCGCCTCGATGCCGTCTCAGGAACCCGGCGTAGTCGTTGTCGGGCACGAAGCAGATTTCCTGGCTGTCGGGTTTGTCGAAGACCTGCAACCCGGCCTGCTGAGCCGTGTCACGAATCTCGCTCTTGGCCGCATGCCCGACCGGGAAGAGGACATGTTTGAGCAGTTCGGGTTCGATGCCAAAGAGCACATACGACTGGTCCTTGCTACGGTCTGCTCCTCGGACGAGAGCCAGGGAGGTGGGTGGTTGGGTCGGGTCGTTTGACTCGTTTGCGGGGACGACCTGAGCGTAGTGTCCCGAGGCGATATGAGTGGCCTGGATTTGCTGAGCGAACTCCCACAGGCGTCCGAATTTCAGCCAGTTGTTGCACATCACGCAGGGGTTGGGCGTGCGTCCGGCGAGGTATTCGTCGGCGAAGTAGTCCTTGATGCGTCCGAAGGCGTCCTGGAAGTTGAGTGCATGGAAGGGGATATCGAGCGAATCGGCAACGCGACGTGCATCGGCGGCGTCGGCGGCACTGCAGCAGCCCTGCCGATGAGCGGCCGGGCTGTCGACGACGGGCAATTCGCAGTTGGTTTCGGCGTGGACGCCGGAGCGCATGAACAGGCCGATCACTTCGTGACCTTGCTGCTTGAGCAGCCAGGCGGCCGCCGAACTGTCGACGCCGCCACTCATTGCCAGAACCACTCGAGTACTCATGCCCCGAGTCTAGAAGCACGCCGGGTGAGTCGCCAAGGGGGCGGGCCGCTAGTTGGGACTGTTGGCGGTGGAATCGGCGTGTGTCCGAGGCGACTACTTGGCCTGGGTCAGCGACGAACCGATCAGGCCGCTGTCCTGAATCGACTGCACCAACCGGCGAGCCAGCGGACCGGCCATTCGGCCACCGCTGCCGGCGTGTTCGAGTACGACAACGAAGGCGAGCCTGGGGTTGTCGGCCGGCACGTACCCGGCGAACCAGGCGTGGTCTTCCAGGTTCCCACCGACCTCGGCCGTCCCGGTCTTCCCTGCGATCGAGATCCCGGCCAGTCGGACTCGCTTGTAGCCGGTCCCCTGGGGGTCCTGGACCACTCGTCTGAGTCCTGAGCGGACTGTTGCGAGGGTATGATTCGAGAGTCCGGGGATCGAGGTGGTCCGGGGTTCGGCTCGAGTGGCCAGTGCCAGGTGGTCGGGTCCGAGGCCGGAAACGACATGCGGAGTGACCAGTGATCCTCCGTTGGCGATCGCGGCCATCATGCGGACCACTTGCAACGGAGTGGCTGTGATCGGACCCTGTCCGATCGCCAGTTGCATGGTTTCGGCGACGAGTGGTCGAGTGGGTGGGTCGGGCAGTCGACCGGCCGATTCGCCGGGCAAGTCGATGCCGGTGGGTTGGCCGAATCCGAATCGAGCGGCCCAGAGGTGCAGGCTGTTGTGTCCGGCGGGTCCGGATCGAGCCAGTCGTCGCGCGGCGTCGAAGAAGAACACATTGCAGCTGCGGCAGAGTGCATCACCGAGTCCGGTTCGGCCGTGGCCGACTCCGAACTGACGAAACACGTAGCAGCGGTGGCGAGTCGGCTGGTCGAGGAATCCCTGGCACGAGATGCTGTGATCGGGTGGCAGCAGGCCGCTTTCGAGTAGCGCGGTGGCCGAGAGCGCCTTGAAGACCGAACCGGGAGGCAGTGCCATGCCGGTGACTCGGCAAAACAACGGACGACGCGGGTTCTCGAGCAGTGCTTGCCAGGTATCCGCATCGGGAGCGATCACGAGGTTGGGGTCGAAACGCGGTGCCGACGCCGCAACCCGGACTGCTCCGGTGTGCAGGTCGATGACCACGATCGCCCCACCCGGAGATCTCGAGGATGTGGCTTCGTCGAGAATCGCCTCAGCGTGGCGCTGCAGGCCGAGCGACAGAGTCAGCTGGATGTCGCGGCCGCGGCGGGGCGGTTCGAGGACTCGGGTCGAGACCACTTCACCCTGCCGATTTGTGACCACTCGACGCAGGCCGGCTCGACCACGCAACACGTGGTCGTAGGTCTTCTCGACTCCGCTTTGCCCGACCCATTCTCGATCGGGCACAATGCCCTGGTGATCGCTTCTTCGGCGGCAGGTGCCGACGACATGAGCGGCCAGGCTGCCCTGGCTGTAGACTCGGTGCGTTTCGACCCGCAATCGGACCCCCGGAAACCGCTCGGGGTACTCTTCGATCAACGCCGCTGCCTGCAACGGGATATCGTCGAGCAGCCGGTGGTACTCGAGTTCTTCGGTGACCACCAGCGGTTCGCGAGCCGAGCGTCTGGGAGGCGTGGTCAGGGCGGTCTTGAGTGCCTGGAGCAGGGATACGATGAAGTTGGGTGCCTGGCCGGGTGTGTGTGGTGGGGTCGGCGGGTGTAGCGAGGTTGTTGGTGAATCTGCCGTGCGTTTCTTCTGCACGGCCTGGAGCACTCGTTCGACTCGACGCTGCACGCCGTTCATTCTCTCGGTCAATTCGTCGCGACCGATTCCGCACAGGTCTGCCAGTTCGTCGAGCATCTCCTTGCGTCTGGCGAGCACGGTGTTCGACGCGGTTGCGAGTTTGGCCGGGTCGTGGCGTTGCCGGGCGTCGAGTCGAGACAGTGCCTGGCCGCGTAACCAGGCCGGGTCGGGTGGAGTTTCGAGCCAGCGGTAGTGGACCAGGACGCCGAACCGCTGTTCGTCAAACGCCAGCACGCTGCCGTCGGATGCCAGGACACGGCCGCCGTGAGTCGGGATGGGGTGAGTTGTGACGGTGACTGGAGATTTTCGAGTCGCTAGCGAGTCGTCGTCGGTGTGCATGATCGAGGCGACTTGCCAACCGATCGGCAGCAATGGGACGACCATGACCAGGCCCAGCAGGGTCAGCCGGGTACCCGGGTTGCGGTCCCAACGAGATCCCTCGGGGTCGGTTCGGAGTGTCAGGTCGGTTGTGGGACGGTTGAGCATTTCTTGGCGGAACGTGAAACGAGCGGAGTGGGAGTGGGAGCGGGGGAGAGTCTCAGTTGGTCAGGGGTGTGGGGAGCAGGAGTTTGGCGATGGGTTGTTGGATGGTTCTCAGCAGCAGCAGGGAGGCGAGTACGAGAGCTGAGTTGGCGAGTGCGTCGGCGGTGGCGGCGGCGAGGGTTGTGGGGAGGGTGGCGAGGAGCCAGTTGGAGTCCAACTGGGCGGTTGTGTTTCGGACGAGGTTCGAGACGGTTTCGATGCTGGTGGTAAGAACCAGCGTGGTGAGTGTGATGGTTGCGATCGAGCGGGCGGGTTTGCCGGGTCGGGCCGGTCTGCCGGGCCGGGCGGTGGCCAGCAGTTGGACTGCGGCGGAGGCGAGGACGAGGTCCAGTCCCAGTGGCCCGTTGCCTCGCAGACAGTCGCTGGTCAGGCCGAGCAGGGCGGCGTAGACCAGCACGGAGTTTCCCTGGCAGCGTCCGACGACCAGGGCGAGGACGATCCAGAGTGGTCGGATGGTCGGTCCGCCGAGGTCGAGTGCAGGTGCGATCGTGGTTTCTGCGACCAGCGCGGCGTAGACCAAGACGAGCAGCATCAGGTGGCGGACGATGGTCAGTGGGTTCATTGGGCCAGGACTCCCGAAGATGTCGACTCGGGCGTGGTCGTGGGCCGGCTGAGGTTTCGGCCCGGGTTCAGGTTTCGGGTCAGGACGTCGAGTTGTTTGAGTTGATCGAGATCGATGGCTGGTCGGATCCGGATCTCCCAATGCGGTGCTCCGTCGGGCAATTGAGCTTCGACGACGGTACCGTAGACCATTGGCCAGTGGTCAGGTTGGTCGCGGCCGTCGGTGTAGACGATGTCGCCGACGGTCACGGCGGCGGTGGCCGGGACTCGTGTCAGTCGGCAGAATCCGTCCCCGGTGCCTTCGAGCATGCCTTGAGTCGAGAAGACCGGTCGATCCTGTCCGGGTCGTGCCAATCGGGCGAGGCCTCGGAAGCGAGTATCGGTCAGTGGTTGCAGAGTCGAGGTCAGGTGTCCGACTCGAGAAATCCGACCGGCCACGTTTCGGCCCGAGTAGGCGGGTTGTCCCTTGGAGAGACCGTTGCCGTCGCCGAGGTCGAGAGTCGAGTGTCCGGGTTCGACCACCAGGCTGCCTGGCGACAGACGATGGCCGTGGTCCAGGATCCGACCGGCTGCCCATGCCTGGATCGTTTCGCGGCCGAGGACTCGGACGGTGACCAGGCCGGTGGTGATCAGTGGCGGATGAGTTGGAGTCGTTGTGGGTGTGTTGTCGGCTGGTTTTGAGAGCCGCAGGTTGGCCAGTCTCAGACGCCGGATTTCGAGCCGCAGGGTGGCGAGTTCTTCGGTGTCCGGGTTGACGGTCCGTGTTGGGCTGGCAAAGGGGTGCCAGGCGGTCAGACGATCCGCGACAGTGATGGCGGCCTGTTGTCCGGGTCGGGCCAGATCGAGCAAGCCGCTGCGGATCGACTCGGAAACCGGTTCCGGCAAGACACCGAGCATCAGCCCGGTTGCCAGGCAGGCGGCCAGCGGTTTCCAGTTCGACGTTGACCTCACCACCGAATCCTCAGTCCCAACCTTCAGTCCAGGCCCTCAGTCCAGGCCCTCGATTCCAATTCTCAGATCGCCCATTGAGAGTTACCGAGTGGTTCACAGGTCGCTATCGCCATCTTCGAGAGCATCTCGCCATTGCGAGAGGTGTTCGAGGCAGATCGAGGTTCCTCGGGCGACGGTTGTCAGCGGGTCGTCGGTGACACGGACGGGGACGCCGAGTTGTTCGTTCATCAGCCGGTCGAGACCTCTGAGCATCGCGCCTCCGCCTGTGAGCACCATGCCGGTATCGACGATATCGGCGGCCAATTCGGGCTGGCAGCGTCCGATCACGTCGCGGACAGCCGTGACGATTGTTTCGAGCGATTCGCCGAGTGCTTCTCGGATCTCTTCACTGGTAACGACAGCCTTGCGGGGGACTCCGCTGATCGTATCGACTCCGCGGACTTCGGCCGTACGTTCGTCATCGAGTGGAAACGCGCTGCCGGCTTCGATCTTGATGGCTTCGGCGGCCTGGTTGCCGATCAGAAGCGAGTAGTGTTGTTTCATGTATTCGACGATGGCCTGGTCCATCTTGTCGCCGCCGATTCGGATCGAGCTGCTGACGACGATTTCGGCGAGGCTGAGAATCGCGATCTCGGTCGTGCCTCCCCCGATGTCGCAGACCATGCTGGCCATCGGTTCCGAGATCGGCAGTCCGGCTCCGATTCCAGCGGCCTTGGATTCATCGATCAGGTAGACACGTCCGGCTCCGGCCCGTTCGGCGCTGTTGAAGACCGCTCGTTTTTCGACCGGAGTGATGCCTCCGGGGACGGCGATCACGACGCGTGGTTTCAGCAATCGATGGCGGCTCGACTTGTTGATGAAGTACTCGAGCATGGCTTCACACAATTCGAAGTCGGTAATCACACCGTCGGCCAGCGGCCGGACGGCGGTGATTGATTCGGGCGTGCGGCCGAGCATTTGTTTGGCCAGCTTGCCGACTGCGGTGCCTCGGCCGAGCACTCGGCGAGTCCCTTTTTCGAGTGCCACAACGCTCGGTTCGTTCACCACCACACCCTCGCCCTGGATCGCCACCAGGGTGTTGGCGGTGCCCAGGTCGATGGCCAGGTCGGGACAGATCCATTGCCGGAGTCGGTGCAGCATGGCGGTTTGTAGTTCGGTGTCGAGTTTGCCGCAAGATGCAGATTGCGGGGCTGGCAGGACTGCGAATCGACGTGCAAAAGTCGTAGAATCGACAAGCATGACTTTTGCTGAAGAATCTCCTGACACCCAATCGCCACTGACGGCCATCGTAACGGGTTCGGCCGTACGGATTGGTCGTAGCGTGGTGCTGGAGTTGGTTCGTCGCGGCTGGCAGGTGGTGGTGCATTATCGGGATTCGGGTGTTTCGGCCGAGAGCCTGGTTGGTGAGATCACCGAAGGTGGGGGAGTGGCGATAGCGGTCGCGGCGGACTTGTGCGAGCCGTGGGTGGCGGCCGAGTTGTTATTCGAGGCGGCCGAGAGTCGATTGGGTCGGGTGTCGTTGCTGGTCAACAATGCGGCGATTTTTGAGGGTGGTGGTCTGGGTGAGACTGATGCGGAGACCTGGTCGCGACTATTTGCGATCAACCTGGAGGCTCCGTATGTGTTGTCGCAGCGGTTCGTTTCGGGGTTGGGCGAGGCCGGGCCCGAAACTGTGACCGGGCAGATCATCAACCTGGTCGACTGGCGTGGACTGCTGGTGGATCGGTCACGACTGGCGTATTCGTTGACGAAGCACGGCCTGATTGGATTGACACGAAGTTTGGCCGAGTCGCTGGCGCCTCGGGTGAGGGTCAACGCCGTGGCCCCCGGGCCAGTGTTGCCGGTCGAGGGAGCTGAGCGGGGTGCGTTGGCCAAGGCGGCGGCGGCGTCACCGCTTGGTCGAACTGGGTCGGTGGCTGATGTGGTCGCTGCGGTTGGTTATCTGCTGGACGCCCGGTTGGTGACTGGCGAGGTGTTGTCGGTGGCTGGCGGTTCGCAATTGCCTGCGAGTCGGTCGGGTTGAGAGTTGAGCGAATGGATCGAGTGTGATGGCAGCCGGCCGCTGGATCCGTCAGAATCCCTCTGTCGCTATTTGCTCTTTTACTCAGAGTCCGAAAGTCCCCATGACCGACATGATCCAGATCCACGACCTGATGACCCGGGTGATTGTCGGGATCAACGATGACGAGCGAGTCAACCGGCAGGACGTGGTGATCAACATCACGTTGTGGGTCGACACGCGTGAGGCGGGTCGGACCGATGAGATCGACGACACGATCAATTACCGATCACTGGCCAAGCGTTTGATCGAGTTGGCCGAGCAGTCGGAGTTCTTTCTGGTCGAGAAGCTGGCGGCGGAGCTTGCGAGGTTGAGTTTGGAGTTCTGCGAGTTGATCGAGCGGGTACGAATTTCGGTCGAGAAGCCTGGTGCGGTTCGGTTTGCTCGATCCGTCGGCGTGACGATCGAGCGGACTCGAGGCGACCTGTAGGCGGCGGGTGTCCGGCTTACTGATTGAGTCGTTCGAGCAGTCTGAGCAACTGGATCAGGCCGTCGTTGCGGGATTTATTTTTGAGCCTGAGGTCCCAGGCGGCGGACCAGGTGGTGGTCTTGGGCTGGAATCCCAGTTCGAGCATACGGCGATGGAAGTCGGGCAAGTGAGCGGCTCCGTAGAAGACTCCCAGTCGTCGACGTCCTATTTTGATTTGTTCCTTGAGTACGACCATGGCTGCGGCGTTGCGGTCCTGGATGAGCAGTTGGTCGAGTGTTTTGCCGACGCCTGTGGTGGGTCCGAGTGAGACCATTTGTTCGGCCATCATGCGTTTCATCTTGGCGGGACCATTGGGGTCGAGCAGCATGGTGGTCAGGTCGATCTGTTGGGTTTGTTCTCCGTTCTTTTGGGCCTGTGCGTTGGCGGCAGCCTGTTGTCGGAACATGTCACTCAGGACACCGAGAGTGATCGACAGTGGCGTGTCGCCTCGTTTCTTCATCGCCTTGGCCATGTCGGCGGGCGAGCGATCGGCGTGGACGAAGTTGTCGGGGGTGTAGTCGATCAGTTCGAGCTGGTGGTCGAGTTCCAGAGTGCTCTTCATGGCGTTCTGCATGAACCCGGCCGGGTTGCTCGAAGCGGCCTTGGCTCCGCGCGGCGGTCGCGTGCCCTTGGCTCCGACCAGTTCGTACAGCAAAGCGTCGTATTGCTGGAATTGTCTGTGGAGTGCTTCGTAATAGGCCCGTTCGCCGACGTGGACGGCTCCGATCATGTCGACAGTGACCACCTGGCGGCGTTGCTTGCCCTTACCTTTGGACTTCTGGAGTCGTTTGACGTAGCGGACGGTGGCGGTTTCCATTTGCAGTGGTTCGTTCGTCTTGGGGTCGCGGACGATGCGGATGAACGTCGGGACGCTATCGGCAGCCGTCTTCGAGTTCTTTTTGTCCGCCGTCTTGGTAGCCGGCTTGTCGGCCTGGAGGACTCCGAGGCCAGTGGCCCACAGTGCGAGGCCCAGGCAGACGAGCGAAGCTCGGCCGGGTCGTTGAGGTCGTGGCGAGAGCATGGTCATGATCGGATTCTCTGGTTGGCTACATGCACGCGTTTGATCCAGCTGTTCAGTTCAACGGCTGAACGCGAGATACGCAAGATCGTGGTGGGAGATTCGTCGTCGAGGACGAAATCTTGCGATGCGTCTTTTGGCAATCAGGCCAACCAGGTCGAGCCAGAAAAGGCGAACCCTCTCTTCCGGGGTGAACCGGAAGAGAGGGGAGTTGAGAGGGACAATACAGGGGCTCGTTGCCTCTCGACTCGGATCGCCAATTCAACAGGTCTCCAGAACGGGCGGATCAGAGCTTGGTGATATTCGTTGCCACGCCTTGAGAATTGTATTCCACCTCAACCCTGTCGCCTTCGCGCAGGTCGCCGAACGTGAGTGGATTGCCGTGAATGTCATTGATGGCCGTGGTCGGCTTGACCTTGACCGTTTTCTCACGGCCGGTCTCGTTCTTGACTCGGATCTCTTTCTTCTTCTTGTCCTTGTGCACGATCTTGCCGGTGATGTCGGTGTAGGCCTCGATCGCGTCGGCGGGTTCCAACTCGTCGGCCAGGTCACCGGCCAGGTCACCGGCCATGTCGCCAGCCGCCTCGGCCAACTCTTCCATCGCTGCCAGATCGGTCGGATCGCCGGCCAATCGCATCAGCAGTCGACGGATGTCGCGTTGAGTTCCGGGTCCGACAGCGATCCGTGCTCGGACGAGATCCATGTAGCCGCTCGGTGTGACGCCCGACAGGACCAGATGGTAGGGACCGGGAGCGACGTTGCGGGGAATGTCCAACAGCAGCTTGACCCGCCGCCGTCCGTCCAGTTGACGCAAGGACTCGGTCCCCAGGTGGACTCGGTCGCCACTGTCGGGATCGTACAACCAGGCGTCGAGCAGAACCGGAGTTGGACAACTGCCGCAATTGACGACTCCGGCAACCATCGAAGCCTCGCTGCCGGCTTGAACCCGCTCGGGCGAATCGAGAATCACGAGCTGGATACACTGATGGGCTTCCGCGGCTGGCACATTCAGACCGAGGGCCAAGCTGCCGACGACGAGTAGAGCACGCAAGGAGAGTGTAGACATTGCAGATCGCTCCAGAATTGTATCATTGGAAGGGAAGGGAGATGGTGTGGCAGCGGCGAGAGGCCCCGGCCGGTGATGGTTCTGCCTGAACACTGCAACCACACCCTGTTGAAAGGCAATGCCCGTGCCAAACTGGATCAGAGTCCAGTCTCAAGACGCAACCTTTGTTGTGGTCAGGAGTTGAGTGCAGATCCGATAATTGCACGTTCTGTCAACTCGGTTGCAGCAGCGGTGCGAAACTGTTGCAAAACGCAACAGCCCACTATTCAACGTTCGATAATCCAGCGGTGGCTGTCCGTCTGGGATGGCACAAAAAAAGGACCCTGGCAGCGCCAGGGTCCATGAGTTCCTTGCAGAGGCGACGATTATGTCGAGTGCCCCCGGAAGGACTCGAACAATCGGAAGAAACACCGAGACGTGTGCAAGTTTCAGAGACGGCCGGTGCGAAATCCGGTGCAGTTGACCGCGAAAACGCCCCAATCGACCCCGAATTGGCCCAGGTGATCGAGGCCTGGCCAACCCTGCCCCCGGCGATCCGCGAGGCGATCCTGGCGATGCTCAGGGCGGCCGAGTGAGCCAGCCGGTGGCCTCATGCACTCTTGGGGCCTCTCCAGTCGGCCAGAAAACGAACCGCCCCACCCCGTTTGGGATGGAGTCCCTGACTTATCCCGTGTTCGCCGCGACGGGTCTTTGGGGTGGATTCTTCGCCACTTGATGATTGCCGTGCCACATGGGCACAATGCGTGTCGTGCGATCTCGGCTTTCTCACGGAGATGAAGCGATGCGGCTGACCCACTGGCTTGTAGGACTGGCTCGAAAGTAACCTCTCTCCAGGCGATCCACTCGCCGCAAGTGGCACGGCGATCTCCGCCCGGCAGTGGAACGACTGGAAG
>Ga0114993_10006096_pt1 | contig 11444 bp, 10 predicted proteins | sample ArcticOcean_MG_C_FD_87042 | JGI IMG/M metagenome (GOLD analysis project Ga0114993, IMG submission 87042) | Marine microbial communities from western Arctic Ocean - ArcticOcean_MG_CB2_150 | ecosystem: Environmental > Aquatic > Marine > Oceanic | place: Arctic Ocean: Canada Basin | collected...
AGCGAGGTTCGATGTTTTCTCTTGGATATGGACGTGGACAGGCAGTGCGGGCAGGAGATGAATAGATCTCCTCGGCAAATGAGGAATGATGCTATTCTGCCCCGACACTGAGTTCCGTCAGAGCCTTTTGAGAGAGTTACATGCTTGCTGTCGCATTCACTATTGTCATACAGGTGTTTGGTTGAACTTAGTTCCATCCGACGCAGGGGTGCGAGCCGATGGGTGTGATGGGTGTGGGTACGATATGACCCCGCGCTGTTAATAACCGGGAAAGGCTGACACTCAGGCTGAACTGAACTGAGTGACGAGGATCAGAACTGTGGAAAAGATTGCGTACATTGCTCTTGCGGGGGCTGCGGGGACACTGACTCGCTATGGGGTGGGGACTCTATTTCAGCGAGATGGTTTGAGCGGGATGCCGTGGGGAATTTTTGCTGCAAACATGATTGGTGCGCTGCTATTCGGGGTTGTGTGGGCTGCCGGTGAGGAGCGTGGTTGGATTGGCGAGAATATGCGTGTTGTCGCTCTGGTTGGGTTTATGGGCGCGTTTACTACGTTTTCGACGTTTGCTTTCGATAATGTGCAGATGGCGCGGGCTTCGGAGTGGGGTTGGTTTGGGGCGAATATGGTGCTGACTAATGTTGGTGGTTTAATTGCGGTTTATGCGGGTTTCAGGGCGGTGAGGCTGGTGTAGGTTGTGTACGCGGGGTGATAGTCGCACTCGTGACTTGTCATTGGGCTCCGCGTCGCAGGTCGTTTGGCTCTGGCGTCATCGGATGACTTGTCGCTCGCGTCGTTTGGCTCCGGTCGTCATCTGAGCGGCGCGATGTTGCTGGGTGAGTGGTTCATGTCGTTCAGGGCGTAGGTTTTCGCGGGTGTTTGGCTCTGACGTAGCGTTTTGCTCTGGCGTCGTCGAAGTGGATCTGATTGCTCCAACGCGTTCAGCGTGGAATTACGGGCGGTTCAGGATGAAAATAATTCGCTGAGCGGCCCCCAGTAGTTGTCGTGCCAGCCTTTGTCGAGGTGCTCGCCCTCGTCGTCAGGGTACCCGGTGTGATCCATGATGATTGTTGTGCCGCTAGCGTTGGTTTTGAGTTCGAATCGGACGATTGAGTAGACGCCGGCTTCCCAGTTGGCGGATCGCCATGCCTAGACAAGGCGTTCACCGGGCGAGCACTCGACGTTGATGCCGACGATCATGCCACTGAACAATGAAAACGCGCCGCCGGTTTCCGGGTTGATCTCAGTGGGGAGTCCGCCGGTCAGTGTGCTGAATTTACTGGCATCTGTGAGGACGTCGTAAATTGCGGATGGCGTCGCATCGTAGTCGATTTCGTGATGGATGAAGTGATTCATTCTCGATCTCCTTTTACTTTTCAACCAGAGTGTAAGTCATCTACTGGTGTGTTCAATGTTTCCATGGGGGCAGATGATATATGAGTGACTAGGATTCGAGTGTACGTTGAAAAATGTGGGGCACGAATGGCAACTAAAGAACGACGGTTTAAATTTCATTGGGGAAGCGGAATCGTGGCCGAGGAGGCCAGGTTCGGGGGCGAACATCACAATCCGGCGATTCAGTTGTTGAGCTACGGCGAGGGAGAGATGGCGGGGGCAGTGGCGATTCGATTCTGTTTTTTCAATCAGAAAGGGCGATTTCAACGATCGCCTTTGATGATCAACGAGGGAGAGTTGGACGAGATGCGGACTGCTCTGGAGCAGCCACCGCGGCTGAAGGAGCTTTTGAGGCAGCTGATTGCGGGGTGAGAATGCTTGCGAGAGGGATTTGAGGAGTTCTTCGATGGCTGGCTGTTTTCTGAGTCGGTTCCGCCGTTGGGCGGGTGATGCGTTTGAGTCTGTGGAGAACCTGTCGGCTATGATGTCGGACATTGGCTGCTCGCTGCGAGAATACCGATAGGGGGTTGCGGTATGACCAAGGGAAACGAGCCTTAGTTTTATGCCTTGCCAGGCACCCGGGGGTGGCACGACTACTTGAACCTGCTTCACCTGCCTTACACGCTTTGGAGCATGAGTCTTGTGGTACTGGGCGCAACCATCGCCCCGGTTATCCATGTGGATCGGCTGTTAGGCACACTACTGGCATTTTTCTTGGCAGTGGGAATTGCGGCGCACGCTCTGGATGAGTTGAATGGGCGCCCTATGGGAACCAAGATTCCTTCGCCGGTGCTGATTCTTCTCGCAGTTGTTTCGTTGTTGGGTGCTATTGCCCTGGGGATCGTGGCCGGCGTACTGGAAAGTCCGTGGCTATTCGCTTTCGTAGCTTTCGGCGGGTTCATTGTGGTCGCTTACAACCTGGGTCTCTGGCACGATCGATTTCATACCGACTTTTGGTTGGCGTTCTCCTGGGGGGCGTTCCCGGTTCTCACTTCCTACTGGGTGAACGCTTTGCGCTTTGATTTTGCGGTCGTAGTGGTAGCGTTGGCTTGCTTCCTGGTGACGCTGGTTCAACGGACTTTAAGCACCCCGGTGAGGACTGTGAGGCGGAGGGCTGTCAGGGTTGAGGGGTTCATTGAACTGACTAACGGCGAGCGGATAATACTCGACAGTAAAAGTCTCATTGCGGCGTCGGAGCGGGCGTTGCTTTTGTTGGCGATCTCGTTCGTGGTGCTGTCGATCGGCCTGTTGATGTTTCGACTTCAAACATGATCGCTCGCAACGATTAATTTTCCATCGTGCGAAAAGACCACTAAATGCCCCGAAATCTATTTCAGTTGGCATTTGAATGTGTCTGCCGTGGTTGGAATCGAATTTGCTGTTTACTCGTTGACGGCGTGCTCATTGAACGTTCCGACGCCGAGTCCGGCTGAGCCGTTGTCGGTTGCGGAGTGGGCTAGGTCTCGGGAGTGGGCAGAGGCGTTTGCCGGGGCGAACGAGTTGTTAGGTTAGGTTGCTGGCTTCGCACTCTATTTTGGTCGATTTATAATCCCAAACCAGATCGCTGAATTCTGCGCGCCTGAATTGGTTGGCATAAGCTGGGATCAATCGTGGTGCATTGGGCTTTTTGTGGTTCTGGCACCAAAAGTGACATCAGAGGATTCGGGAGTGTTTGTTGCATCTCAGCTTGAAGAGTCGGCCGGGGTTTTATGACGATTAACCGCTGGGTGATTCTGGCTTTTGTATTTGTTGTGAGAACGGGTTTTGGCTTCCAGTTCCAGTCTGTGGGATCCGTCTCTGGCTTGATGCGCGAGGATCTCGTTATCAGCCACGCCCAAATTGGAACGTTGATCGGGGTATACATGCTTCCGGGCGTGTTTTTTGCTTTGCCGGGAGGATTTCTCGTCAAACGGTTCGGCGATAAGCGACTGCTGTTGGTTGGGCTTGCACTGATGGCAACTGGTGGTGTGGTTGTTGGGCTGTTCGATACCTACGACGGCGCGCTTGTGGGCAGGATTGTGAGCGGCAGCGGTTCTGTTGTGCTGACTGTTGTTGCGACCAAGATGGTCGTCGACTGGTTTGCGGGGAAAGAAACTCGAACGGGTCTGGCGATTATGTTGGCGGCATGGCCGTTTGGTATTGCTCTGGGATTGGCAACTCAGGGTTGGATTGGCGAGACCTATTCGTGGCAGGCGCTGATGTATGTCACTGCGGGGGTTTCGATTGTTGGGTTTATCTGTGCGGCGATCCTGGTGAAGCCGGTGGAGATCGCCAGCGAGAATTCGGGTAGGGGTCTATTTTCGATATCCAGGAGAGAACTGGTTCTCGCGTCGCTGGGGGGATTGGCATGGGCGCTTTTTAACGCAGGTTTTTCGATCCATGTCAGTTTTACTCCCGACGTTTTGATGGATACCGGACGAACTGCGATCGAAGCGGGGGCGATCGTGAGCATCGGGATTTGGGTGACGATGGTGGCGACGCCGGTTGGTGGTTACATTGTCGATAAGACGGGCAGGCCGTACCTGTTTCTGGTGATAGTGATGGTTGGTCTGGCGATGACGGTTGGGGCGTTCCCGTATCTGGCGATTCCACTGGTTCTTTCGGTGCTGTTTGGGCTGTGGACGGGGCCGGGTGCGGCTCCGATTGTGGCGTTGCCGTCGGAAGTGTTGCGACCGGAGAATCGAGGTCCGGGGCTGGGTGTGTTCTTCACGTGGTACTACGTTGCTATGGCGGTTGGGCCAGCTGTGGCGGGGGCGGGTCGGGATCGGACGGGAAGTTCGTCGACGCCGTTGCTGATTGCTGCTGGGATGTATGTTGCGATCATCGTGGTTATTCTGGTGTTTCGATCGTATGCGAGGAGATCGAGTGGAGTGGTGGTTGAGGGCGGCGTCTGATGGGTTGAGGGGTGGATCGGGTGACTTGTATCGAAATTCAGAGGCAGTGGTTGATAGATGGATGCCGAAATCAAAATATCGGTGAGTGATGACCAGTCCGTTACGGGGTTGCGGAACTACTCGGAGGGATCTGAGTGGACGGTGATTTATGCTCCGGGTGCGAGGTCGAATAACGATGATCCGTTCGGGAAGTATCTTGCTGACAGGCTGCCTTCGGAGGGTGTTTCATTATTTCGGTTTCAGTTTCCTTATATGGAGCGTGGGGATGAGATGCCGGATGAGCCTGAGGTGCTTCAGAGTACCTGGCGCGCTGTGATAGCTGAGGTTGGGCGAGACGGTCGAGTTGCGCTGAGTGGGCGGTCACGTGGTGGTCGTGTTGCGTCGGAGGTCGTGCCTATGGACGGGTCTGTTTGCGATTCGCTTATTCTCTTTGCTTATCCGCTTCATACGCCGGGGGAGCCGGACCAGCTTCGAGTCGATCATCTTCCAGACGTTAGTGTGCCGACTCTGTTTTGTTCAGGGACGAGAGATGCGTGGGGTACGCCCGATGAGTTGAAGCGGGCGGCGGGGTTGATTCCGGGTTCATCTTCCACAACGTTGGACGGTGCGGATTACGCTTTCCTGCCTGAGGATTCGAGAGTGCGGACGCAAGAGGATGTTTGGGCAGAGGCCGTTGGGGTGGCGCTCAAGCATTTTGGTGTTGGGTAGATCAGCCGTAGATAATCGTCATCATCAACATCATCCCACCGAAAACTATCACCGGTAGGGCGGATATGACCGCTCCGATTCCCGCTACCCATTTGATTGCTCGTTTGCTGATCATGTTTTTATCCTTCTGTCCGTGGTGTTTACGGTGGCGTGAAATTGATCGCCGGTAAAGGCGATTCGTTGAATGTGTGAATGCGCAGAAGATACGGGTGTACTAGTTGGGGTAGTGCGGGTGTACTGAATCTGATGGGTGGGTGTTTCTTAGTCGCTATCGTCCCTTGCTTATTGGGGGACGTCGAGGATCAGATCGAGGCCGAATTCGAACCTACGACCCGCTGATTAACATGCAGTGTTATTGCTATCAGATCCACACTTATTGGACGCCAGAGGTGTCATGAGATGGGTTGGGCTATGATGCGGGCACTTCCTCAGTGACCCGAGCGACAAGGAACACGTTTTGCCCTACGCCGAAAATAATGGTGTCCGTATTTACTATGAAGTGATGGGAACGGACGGTCCGCCTCTGGTGTTACAACACGGGTTTACGCAGACACTAGAAACTTGGAAGCGAGAGGGATACGTTGAGAAGCTGGAATCTGAATACCGGCTGATCCTGATCGATGGGCGCGGGCACGGCAAGAGCGATAAGCCCCACGATCCGGAAGCATACAAATATTCCACTCGCACAGTGGATGTGGTGGCGGTTCTGGACGATCTCGGTTTCGAAAAAGCGAGTTACTGGGGCTATTCGATGGGGCCGGGTATCGGTTTCGGCCTTCTGTGGCAATCGCCTGAACGGATCGACACGTTCGTGTTTGGAGCAGGCACTCCGTATGCGTCATCCACGACTGGCGGTATTGTTTCCATGTTTGCAAACGGCACGGAGGCCTTTCTCGAATTCATCACAAAATCCCTTGCAGCCGTTGGAAAAGAACTAGCCGAGGGAAGGCGGAAGGAAATTCTCGCGCTAGATATCGAGGCACTCGTGGCGTCGACTCGGCGTCCGGAAGAGAGCGAGCAGATGATCGATGCTTTGAAGCCACTTGATCGACCCGCGTTTTCTTATGCAGGCGATCTGGACGATGGTTACGACTTGATGGCACGTTTGCCAGAAGCCAATCCTCGAATCGAGTTCGCTACCCTACCCGGACTCGATCACATGGGTACTTGGAACTCTTCAGGCGTAGTGGTGCCGGTCGTTCTGGAATTCCTGAGAAGACAGGGCTGATATTTGGCGAGCTGCACCGCGAAAAATCATAGAAAAAGCCCCCGGAGTGTTTCCGGGGGCTAGTTTTGATCCTGAATATGAATTCAGGATGACAGTGGAGATGTGTGGAGGCCGTGGTTGGCGGTGGTGGAATGTGCTGGCGGGTTAGCCTCGGCCTATGAAGGGCATTTTTGTTGCCATGATTGTCATGAATTGGATGTTGGTGTCGAGGGGTAGGTTGGCGATGAACAGGATTTGTTCACCGACGTATTTCACGTCGAATCTTGGCTCTGGTGCCATTTCCATGTTTGCTTGCATAGTGCCTTCTGGCATTCGTTTAGTCATCGGTGTGGCGGCGTTGCCGATGTCGATCTGGGAGCATGCGATGTCGTATTTGCGGCCATCGAGCGAGGTTGACCGGGTGAGACCGGTGACACCGTGTTTCGTTGCTGCGTAAGGGGCGGAACCTGGTCGGGGGACATGTGCTGAGATGGAGCCGTTGTTGATGATCCGGCCACCCATGGGATCTTGGTTTTTCATGATGAGCATGGCTTCTCGGGTGCAGAGGAACGTGCCTGTGAGGTTAATGTCGACTACCGACTGCCACTTTTCGGGCGTGATTTGTTCGAGTGAGGGGGGGCCTAGGAGGTTACTGTCGATTACCGACCGCCACTGTTCGGGTGTGATTTGCTCGCGTGGGGTGGCGCCTATGAGGTTACTGTCGACTACCGATTGCCACTGTTCGGGTGTGATTTGTTCGAGTGAGATGGAGCCTGCGCCGATTCCTGCGTTGTTGAACAGCACGTCGAGTCTTCCGAACGCATCGATGGTTTTCTTGAATACGTTGGCAACGGCGTCGGCTTTTCCGGCGTCGGCTGAAACGGATAGAGCGTTTGCGGAGTTGTTTCCGGCCAAGGCTGCTGTTTCTTCCAGCGCTTCGGTTCTTCTGCCGACAAGCGTTACTTTGTAGCCGCCGCCCAGCAGAGCCAGCGCTGCGCTTCTTCCAACACCGCTGCCTGCACCTGTAACGATCGCAACTCTGTCGTCTGCCATCTCATTTCCTTCGTTAGACTAATTGGGGTTTTATTGGGGATTTACTGGCGGGAATGGTACTCCAGCAGACTCGCGCAGGAGGGTTCCGGCGTGAGGAGTTGGCAATCATTCGCTATGATGGCGATGACTGAATCTGGTGAACGTGAGGATGAAAGCCCGGTGAACAAACAACGTGTGAAAGTGGCAATCGCTGAATGACGAGTACCTTGCGACTTTTGGCAGTGCTTCTCGCAATCACGCTCTTTGTATTCTCAGGCTGTGAGCAAGACACAAATGGACATTCCAGCGATAGCCAAGGCAACTCCACTGCGACTGTATCTCCCTTAGCCCGGGAACTCATCGCGTATGCAATCGCCGTAAACGACTTCAACTCTAACGTTGCGCAGCTGGAAACTGACTTTGCGTACCTTGTCGAGTTCTACAGTCCCAGCTTTGTTTCTACAGTGTGGAAACGGGACATGTCTGAATTGCTGGACCGGGATCAACAGCTCCTCGGTAGTTGGCTCAAAATCAATGCCCCTCAGTCTTTTCTCGGGTTCCACGACACTATTGCAGGAGGTTTAGCCGTTGCAGAACGTTTGAGAGACCATTACGAGGAGTGGTTGTCTTCCGACGAAAACGATACCGACGCCATAAGCAGTCTGTGGGATAGCGGGATTGCGATTGGAAACGAGCGCGTTGAAATATTTGAGAGCGCAAGAACCGCGTTAGAGCATGGCACTGCGGTGTACGCAGACCAAACTGCAGGCGAGGAAGAACTCAAGGTCGAGTTTGACGCTGTCTTTCGATTTGGTGATTATTTTAGTGAGCAGGTGCGCCAGTCTCCAGCTTCAGAGCGAGTGGCAGCCAGACCAAAGTCAGGTTCCACACCTACGACGACGCTCCCGATCACTACCCCATCGAACGTGATTGAGACCGATAAAATTCCAGTTCCAGTCGAGACTCCGCTGACATTGCGAATTGTCGTACCTATTTCATTGCCTACTGCAATAGTTCCGACACAGAGTCCTGTTCCGACACCTACTCAATTACCGCTCCCGACGCATACCCCGATAGTTGTGCCACCGCCGGTTGTCCTGTTGCCTACTCAAGTGCCAACCCCGTTCCCAGTAGTTTCACTTCCGACTGCAACTACTGGACCAACAATTGCTCCCCAACCTTCTCCACCCACGGCAACAGCACCGGCTGCAAGCTCAGCCCCTTCAAACATCTTGAATCTGGTTGAGTCTTTGGTTGTGAATGACAATCCAAAATCTGCATTACCTAGTTACAACAGAAGTAGTTGGAAACACTGGAACGATGAAGACAGTGATTGCATCAATGCTCGGCATGAAGTGTTGATCGAAGAGTCGACAACGTCTGTCGTTATGGACGGGAACTGTAGAGTTGGCGCCGGGCAATGGTTTGGGGTGTTTACAGGTGAACAGTTCAGCAACCCAAGCAATTTAGACGTCGACCACATGGTTCCGTTGAAAAACGCTCATGATTCGGGTGGATGGGCATGGTCGGCAAGCAAGAAAGAGGAATTCGCCAACTATCTCGGATTCGCAGGTCATCTTCTGGTGGTATCTGCCTCTGCCAATCGATCAAAAGGTGCTTCTGGGCCAGAGTCGTGGAAACCTACAAGGACAGACTATTGGTGTCAATATGGATCTGACTGGGCAGAAATCAAGGCGACGTGGGCGCTGACCGTTACATCACCCGAAAAAACCGCTTTGATCGATATGGTGAACAAATGCGGCGGTTCAAATGGGGGCGGTGTTGCACCCCCGACTCCGATCTCCGGTCAGCCGACATCAGTCCCCTCTACTGCGACTATAACTTCCGTGCCGACAACTCCGGTGCCTACTCAAACAGTTGATCCATCACTCCCATTCGACCCGTTTGGTCCTGATCGCAACTGCGGTGATTTCTTGAACTGGGAAGACGCTTATGGATTCTATTTAGCTGCGGGCGGACCATCGCAAGACCCCCATGGTCTGGATGGAAATGGTGATGGTGATCCGTGTGAGTCCTTGCACGGTAGTGATCAGCCAGCTCCGACCGTAACATCAATTTCTGTGCCAGCGACTTCTACTTCTGTTCCGAGTATCCCTACTTCCGTGCCTGCAACAGCGGTTCCCACCCCAACGGCTACCTCATCGCTGCCATACGATCCCTTGGGAGAAGACAGGAATTGTGGGGATTTCTCGTCATGGGACGTTGCCTATGCGTTCTATCTCGCAGCAGGTGGTCCAGCTCAAGACCCACACGGACTTGATGGCAACAACGATGGCGATCCGTGTAAATCGCTGCACTGACCCTGTGGAGCCGGAGAAGTGACGCTAGTCATGGTTCACGCGAAAACTCCGGCAACTTTTTTGTACTTAGTTGCGGTGCAGGAAGCAACGATCAGCACTGCCACCCCCACGTCCTTCTATAACAAGGGGGTGGGGTCGTCTATCGGCGACCGACGGTGACACCCGACTCAGCTTCCACGCCTGAACAAGCTACATTCACTAGATGAATCCTTGGTCGAAACGTCCCGGTAAGAAAGTTTCCGTCCCTCGCTTCTCGCTAGAGTCGTGGGCCCAACACATGGCAGACCCGAAGCAGTATGCCAACATGCTTCGAGAACACGCCCGTTCGATCAGGGAGCAGCTGAAGCTGTTGGACAAGTGGTAGGTGTTGTCAGTACTTCCAGAAGCCGACTTAATTCATGCTATTGGAGTAACTACTCGAAAAGCCCCCGCACTTCTACGAGAACTTCTCTAGTTCAATTTCAATATGGCACGCCCGGAGGGACTCGACCCCCCGACCCTCTGGTTCGAAGTTAGGTAGACCTTGTTTCAGGCTATGCCAGAACGTGCCTGGTGGTAGAAATTTCGGAAGCAAATTATTCATTTGAAAATGGAATCACACGCGCACACTGGTCCTGGGTCTCCCAAGACATGCCGAATTCGCAAACGCATCAAACTGTCCTTGTTGTGAACAATACCAACATAAGTGATAGGGCCATTTGGAAAGTTGTTTGCCACACCAAGCGAGGTGCAAAACAAGACATTGCTGACTGCGAAAAATTGATACAGAGTTATGAACAGTATTGAGCCGTTTCAGCACTGCCACCCCCACATCCCTTTGTAACAAGGGGGTAGGGAGGTGTATCGGCGATCGGTTCCACTACCGGGTAGGTTGGCTATCCCGGGTAAGCAAGATGATCAAGGTGTTCACATCTCGTTGGGTGAGCCGCTTGATCTTCTCTCACGCCAGAGAATAAAGATCGGGGAGCCGAATTCACGACTTCTAGGTAATTACGCGGTCCGTTGTGTCACGTTTGTGTCAATTAACTAGAAAACGTACGCCGGATATGGCGCACGCTCTCTAGTTCAATTTCAATATGGCTCCCGAGGCAGGATTCGAACCTACGACCCGCTGATTAACAGTCAGCTGCTCTACCACTGAGCTACTCGGGAATGATTTTTGAGTTCAAATAGACCTGCTGATCCTTAAACTCGATTGTGCTTAGCGCTGCAACAGCAGATAATTATTCTGATTCAGCCTGTCGATTAACGAACTGGAGCGGCGTTTTGACACTAAATCATTCTACTCAGACATCTGGTGATCTGGCTATAAATATCACCAGTTTTAAGCGTCACCTCTCAGCTGAGAACAAAAGTCCGAAGACAATAAAGTCGTACCTCGAGGCCTGTACCCAGCTTTCGGAATTCCTGAAATCAAAAGGAATGCCCCAGTACCTGGGTGATATCAAGCGTGAACACATAGAGCACTACATCAACGATCTACTCGAACGCCGGACTCCCGCCACCGCCGCCAACCGATTCCGAAGCCTCAGGGCTTTCTTCAAGTGGGCGATTGAAGAGGGTGAGGTATCCGCTGAGTCGAGTCCCATGGCCAATATGAAGGTGCCCAAGGTCCCAGAAAAAGAGGTCAGGGTGCTGACCGGTGACGAGATTAGTTCACTCTTGGCCGCATGCCGTGGCGCTGGGTTCGAAGCACGGAGAGATCTCGCGATCCTGAGGATGTTCGTGACGACAGGCGCTCGACGTCTTGAGATCGCAACTCTGCGATTCGATCCTGAAAATCCGTTGGAGAATGACATCGATCTCGATCAGGGAGTAGCTCGAGTTTTAGGAAAAGGTGGCCGTGATCGACTTGTGCCATTGGATCCAAGGACAGTCAAGGCGCTA
>Ga0114993_10006098_pt1 | contig 11443 bp, 11 predicted proteins | sample ArcticOcean_MG_C_FD_87042 | JGI IMG/M metagenome (GOLD analysis project Ga0114993, IMG submission 87042) | Marine microbial communities from western Arctic Ocean - ArcticOcean_MG_CB2_150 | ecosystem: Environmental > Aquatic > Marine > Oceanic | place: Arctic Ocean: Canada Basin | collected...
ACTTTTTTGCAAGATCCAAGATCAGTTATTTTTACATTTTCTAATTTTATCCCAATGTCTTCAGATATTACTTGTCCACCAGTTAATATTGCAAGATCATCTAACATAGCTTTTCTTCTATCGCCAAATCCTGGAGCTTTGACAGCAACAACTTTTAATCCGCCTCTGAGTTTATTTACTACTAAAGTTGCTAAAGCTTCTCCCTCAACATCTTCTGAAATTATCATAAGAGGTCTTCCTGCTTGAACAACAGATTCTAATAAAGGAACCATAGATTGTAAATTTGCTAGTTTTTTTTCGTGTAACAAAATAAGAGGATTTTCAAGTTCTGTTGTCATCTTATCTGGGTTAGTTATAAAATAAGGTGAAAGATATCCTCTATCAAATTGCATTCCTTCAACAACATCTAGCTCAGTTTCTATTCCTTTTGCTTCCTCAACAGTAATTACTCCTTCATTGCCAACTTTTTGCATTGCTTTAGAAATCATATCTCCAATTTCTTTTTCTCCATTTGCAGAAATAGTTCCAACTTGGGCTACTTCGTCATTACTTTTAACTTTTTTAGAAGAGGCTTTTATTTTTTCAATTACATGAGCTACCGCATTATCAAGTCCTCGTTTAACGTCCATAGGATTCATTCCAGCTGTAACATACTTAATTCCTTCTCTGACGATTGCTTGAGCAAGAATTGTAGCTGTTGTTGTGCCATCACCAGCTTCATCATTAGTTTTGCTGGCTACCTCTTTTACCATTTGAGCACCCATATTTTCAAATTTGTCTTGAAGGTCAATTTCTTTAGCTACTGTTACCCCATCCTTAGTTGTTCTTGGTGCACCATAAGATTTATCTAAAACTACATTTCTTCCTTTAGGGCCCAAGGTTACCTTCACTGCGTTTGCAAGAGTATCAACACCCTTCATCATTTTAGATCTTGCTTCTGTATCGAATTTTATAATTTTTGACATTTTATTTTTTTCCTTTCGAAATTCCCATAATATCTGATTCTTTCATTATGCTGTATTCTTTTCCATCAATTTTTACTTCAGTTCCAGACCACTTACCAAAAAGAACTAAATCTCCTACTTGAACGTCCATAGGAATAGTTTTTCCATCTTCTGTTCTAGCTCCCGATCCTACAGCTACAACTTTACCTTCCTGAGGTTTTTCTTTCGCTGTATCTGGTATAATTATCCCACCAGAAGTTTTTTCATCACTATCCAAAACTTCAATTAATACACGATCATGTAAAGGTCTAAATTTCATATTAAAGTAACTCCTAATTTTTTTTTATATTGTGGTATATAGGTGTGACATAGGAAAATTACAATCCCCCCACCTAAAAAAGTTATAAATTATGCCACAAATGCACCAAAATAGTGTATTTTTCATCTTTCTTAAGCTAATCATCTATTGTTATGCAAACTAAACTTATTAAAGGACTTAGCCAAATCCAAAGCAAATATGATGTTTTTTTTATAGATTTGTGGGGCGTGGTTCATAATGGGATTGAGCTACATAATGAAGCTATTAAAGTATTAGAAAATATAAACAAACTTAATAAGAGTTTTGTTTTAATCTCCAATGCTCCGAGACCATCACAAAATGTTAAAAATTTTTTAGTAAAGCTAGAAATGAGCGAAGAATTACTAAAAAATATTTTTACTTCTGGTGAGGCAGCTTTAAAAAGTTTACAAAAAAATATATATGGAAAAAATTTTTATCATTTGGGACCAATAAGAGATAGTAGTCTATTTAGAGATTTTGAAAAAAATAAAAAAGAAATTGATGCAGCTGATTTTATTTTATGCACAGGTTTTTTAGATGGCCATGAAAATTCACTAAATTTTTACGAAGAGCTGTTAAAAAAATATACACATCTTAAAATGATTTGTACAAATCCAGATCTAATAGTCCATCGAGGGTCAACACAAGAATATTGTGCGGGAACACTGGCAAAAATTTTTGAAAGATTAGGTGGTAAAGTTGTTTATTTTGGGAAACCATATCCTGATATATATAAGTTTTGCCTACAAGATAATAAAAATATTCTTGCTATTGGAGATAATATTCGCACTGATATTAAAGGAGCAAATAATATGAAATTCGATTCATTATTTATCACTAATGGAGTGCATAAAAATGAGTTTTCAAATTTGTCACCAGAAAATTATGATAATGTTCTAAATAAATACAAAACAAAAACTAATTATTATCAAGAAAGATTAGTATGGTAAACTATGAAAATTTTTAAAAATATAAATATTTTAAAAAGTTACAGGCGATCAGCGCTTGCAATTGGAAATTTTGATGGTGTACATCGAGGACATCAAAAAGTTTTCAAAGAAACAAAAAGAATTGCTAGTAAAAATAAAATTAAGTTTGGAGTGTTAACTTTTACTCCCTTACCTGTGATGTTTTTTAATAAAAAAATTAAAAACTATAGATTAGCTTTGGAAACTCAAAAAATGAATTTTTTAAAAAAAAATAAAGTAGATTTTGTTATCAATGTAAATTTTAATAAAAAATTTTCTAAAATAGAAGCCTCAGATTTTATAAAAAATGTCATTTATAAAAAAATTAATCCTAAATTACTTGCGGTAAGTAATAACTTTAGATTTGGAAAAAATAGAATAGGTGATGTCAATTTATTAAAAAAATTTAGTAAGAATTATGATTATAAGCTATTAAATATAAAACCTTATAAGATTAATAATCAAATTATTTCTTCTACTAAAATTAGAAAATATTTAAAAGCAGGGAAAATATACCTAGCAAACAAATTGCTCTCAAGAACTTGGTTTATTGAAGGCAAAGTTATGAAGGGAAAAAAATTAGGAAGAAAACTTGGGTATAGGACGTGTAATATTAATATTAGCAATTATATTCTTCCCAAACTTGGAATTTACTCAGTTAAAGTTTTGATTGGAAATAAAAAAAAAATACATGGAGGGGTTTCTTATTTAGGAACTAGACCAACTTTTTATGGACAAGAAGTATTTTTAGAAACAAATATATTTAATTTTAAAAAAAACCTATATAAAAAAAAACTAAGGGTATATTTTTTAAAATTTATAAGGAGAGATCGTAAATTTAGGGGCTCTAAAGAGTTAATTAGTCAAATGAATAAGGATGTAATTTTAGCAAAAAAAGGTTTAAAAACAAAGTTGGTCTTATGAGCAAGCAAGAAATAAACTTACCGAAAACTTCATTTTCAATGAAAGCGAATTTACCTCGTAAAGAGCCTGAAATTTTAAAAGTTTGGGAAAAATTAGATTTATATAAAAAACTAAGAGACTCTCGAAAAGGTAAAGAAAAGTTCGTTTTACATGATGGCCCCCCATATGCAAATGGTCATATACACATGGGTACAGCTCTTAACAAAATTCTTAAAGATATAATAGTTAGATTCCACCAAATGGATGGCAAGGATTCAGTTTATGTTCCCGGATGGGACTGCCACGGACTGCCTATAGAATGGAAGATTGAAGAACAATATAAAAAAAATAAAAAAAATAAAGATCAGGTTCCGATAAAAGACTTTAGATTGGAATGCAGAGAATTTGCAGAGAAGTGGATTAAAATTCATACACAAGAATTTAAAAGACTTGGTGTCGAAGGCGATTGGGAAAATTATTATTCAACAATGAGCCACCAGGCAGAAGCGCAAATAGTGAGAGAGCTCGGAAAATTTCTATTAGATGGAGCTTTATACCAAGGTTATAAACCTGTTCTTTGGTCAACTGTAGAAAAAACAGCATTAGCTGATGCAGAAGTAGAATACCAAGATCATATTTCTAATACTATTTACACATCATTTAAAGTTAAAAAGGCAGAAAAAGATTTTTTAAAAGATACACAAATTATAATATGGACTACTACTCCTTGGACAATTCCAGTTAATAGAGCTTTGGCTTATAGTGATAAAATTAAATATTCAGTTGTAAAACTAGGGAAAGATAATGAAAACTTTAAGGATAAAAAAATAATTATAGCTAGTGAGCTTGTAAAAAGAGTTTCTGAAGAATGTAATTTTAAAGAATTTAAAATTTTAAAAGAATTTGACGGTGCGGATTTTAAAAATACTATTTGCTCACATCCTTTAAAAAATATGGGTTATGATTATGATGTACCAATGTTAGAGGGTGATTTTGTTACTTTAGAACAGGGAACAGGTATTGTGCATGCTGCCCCAAGTCATGGACCAGATGATTTTAATCTTTGTTTAAAACATGGCATCAAAGCATCAAATACAATAAGTGATGGCGGCTTGTATGCTAAAGAAATACCTTTTTTTTCAGGAGTTCATATTTTTAAAGCAGATAACCAAGTAATAGAAAAATTAGTAGAACATAAAAGTTTGTTGGGCAACAGCAAACTTCAACATAGTTTCCCGCACTCTTGGAGATCTAAAGCTCCTTTAGTTTATAGGGCAACTTCTCAGTGGTTTATATCTATGGAAACAAATGACCTAAGAAAAAAAGCTCTTAAAGCAATTGATGATACAGATTTTTATCCAGAGAGAGGCCGAGCCAGAATAAGATCAATGATAGAAACAAGACCCGATTGGTGCATTTCAAGACAAAGAATTTGGGGAGTTCCTCTGCCTTTGTTTATTTCCAAAAAAACAAAAAAACCTCTAAGAGATCCAGATGTAATAGATAATATTGCTAAAATTTATGAAAAAGAAGGATCTGATTGTTGGTTTACTGACGACCCTCAAAAATTTTTAGGAAAAAAATATAATAAAGAAGACTACATTAAAACTAGTGATATCGTAGAAGTTTGGTTTGATAGTGGAGCTTCACATAGCTATGTTTTAGAAAGTAGAAAAGATTTGATGTGGCCTGCCTCAATGTATCTTGAAGGCTCAGATCAACATAGAGGGTGGTTTCATTCATCGTTATTAGAATCTTGTGGAACTAGAGGGAGAGCTCCTTATAACAGTATTCTTACTCATGGCTTTGTAGTTGATGGAAAAGGTTTAAAAATGTCAAAATCAACTGGCAATGTCATAGCTCCGGAGAATGTGCTTAAAAAATACGGCGCAGACATCCTAAGAACTTGGGTCGCTGCCTCTGACTATTCAGAGGATTTAAAATTAGATAATTCGATTCTCGAGCAGCATGCAGAATCTTATAGAAAAATAAGAAACACTTTTAGGTTTTTATTAGGAAATCTAAAAGATCAAAAAAGCAACTTTAATTTAGATTCAAAGGAAGTTGAAAAATGGCCAGAACTTGAGCGTTTTATCTTACATCAAATTTTTTTATTAAATAAAAAATTTGAAGCATATTTCAAAGAATATAATTTTCATAAACTTTACAAAGAATTAGTAAATTTCTGCTCCTTAGAATTGTCAGCTTTCTATTTTGACATAAGAAAAGATACTCTTTATTGCGATGATTTATCGTCAAACAAAAGAAAGGCGTGTATTAATTTATTAGGATTAATTTTGGACATGTTGTTGAAATGGTTTGCTCCAATATTATCTTTTACTACCGAAGAAATTTACCAAACAATAAATTGTGATCAAAAATCAAGTATACATTTACAATCCTTTCCAAAGATACCTTTAAAATGGCAAGATGAAAAGTTATCTGAAAAGTGGAAAAAGTTTAAAATAATAAGAAAAGTAGTTAATGCAGCCATGGAAGTAAAAAGAGCAAACAAAGACATAGGCTCAAGTTTAGAAGCCGACGTATCAGTATATTTAAGTGAAGAATATCTAAAAGTCGTCAAAGATTTTGATTTACCAGAAAGTTTCATAACATCAAAAGCTGAAGCTAAAAAAATATCGGCAGATAGTAATTTTTTTAAACTAGGTGAAATAGAAGACATAAACGTTTTAGTAAAGAAGGCAGAAGGTGAAAAATGTCCAAGATGTTGGAAAATATTTAGTGAACCGTGCGTAAGATGCAATGCTAAAAATTAATTTTATGAAAAAAATTATTGTTATTTTGCTTATTTTTTTCTTGGATCGCATTAGCAAATTTTACTTACTAGAACTGGAAACGTCAGGAACTGAAGTAGACTTTTATGTATTTTCTTTTTTAAATTTATATTTGGTGTGGAATACAGGTATTGCATTTGGATTAGTATCGCTAGAAGCAAATAATTATTATCATGTTCTTACAGGATTTATTTTAGTTATAAATTTAATTTTGATTTATTTTTTGTCAAAAGAAAAAGGAATTAATGCATATTTGTTGGCGTTAATAATAGGTGGCTCTTTAGGAAATTTGGTAGATAGAATTTATTATTTTGCCGTTCCTGACTTTATTGATATTCACGTAGGTAATTTCCATTGGTTTATATTTAATATAGCTGATATTTTTATTACAATAGGTATAATTGGTTTGATGATTGCAATACTATTAGAAAAAGATAAAAGTTTATCAAATGAAAAATAAAAAAATAGCATTTATAATATCAGTAATTTTTCTGCTCACATCATGCGCTGAAAGCTTTGACTCAGTTAAACGTGGAATAACTGGAGCAAAAGGAAAATCGGCAGATGAATTTTTGGTTCAAAAGAAAGATCCACTAACTATGCCTCCAGATTATGAAAATTTGCCAACGCCTGCAGAAAAAATTGCAGAAAGCAAAGAAGATGAAATTATAAAAAAGAAATTAAAATCAGTAGATAACACAATAGAAAAATCTAAAAGAGTAAGCTCTGCTGAAGAATCAATTATTGAGCAGATTAGAAATAAATAAATAAATGTTGCGTAGGTATAATTTTTTTAAAAATTTTTCTTTAAAAAATAAAGAATTTAATCAAAATTTAAGAAAAGCAAGAAAAAGCTTTAAGATTTTAAAGTCTGAAATTAAAAATAATAAAATTCCTTTTTTAGCATCTTTTGAAAAAAATTATAAATTTGATTTTTCTAAACAAAAAATTAATCAATTTAGTAAATGTAAAAATATTATTGTTATCGGAATTGGTGGATCAATCCTAGGAACTCAGAGCATTTATTCATTTTTTGGGAAAAAAATAAAAAAAAATTTTTTTTTTATTAATAATCTAGATTCAAATTTAATTTTAAAATATAAAAAAATAAAAAATTTAAAAAATTCTTGTTTTATTGTAGTTTCTAAATCTGGGAATACTCTTGAGACGATAGCAAATCTTGGTGTAATATTTTCAAAAAAAATCTTAAAAAAAAGATTAGTTATTATTACAGAGATGATTGATAATCCTTTAATGTCTATAGCTAAAAAGTACGATGCAGAAGTTATTGAGCATAAAAAATTCATAGGAGGACGTTTTTCAGTGTTATCAGAAACAGCTATGTTTCCTGCTTCATTAATGGGTTTGAATTTATCAAAATTTAAAGATCTCAAGAGGTTAATGAGCAATAAAAGTTTTATTTCATCTTTAATACAAAATGTGGCTGCTATGCACACATTAAATTTGAAAGGAGTTAAAAACTCAATTATTTTAAATTATGACTCAAGTCTAAACGATCTTGGGTATTGGTACCAACAACTTGTAGCTGAAAGTCTGGGAAAAAAAGGTAAGGGCATTACTCCAATGTTATCTTTTTGTCCAAAAGATCACCACAGCCTTTTGCAACTTTATTTAGACGGACCTAAAGATAAATTTTTTACATTTTTAAATTCACAAAAAAAAGAAAATAATTTTAAAATTTCTAAAGAAGTAATTTCAAGTAAAATTAATTTTTTAAAAGGAAAGAATTTAGATTTTATTGTTGACTCTGAATGTAAAGCTACAAAAAATATATTTAATTTAAAAAAAATTCCATTTAGAGAAATAACATTTTATAAAAAGAATGAAAAAGAATTAGGGAAAATTTTTACTTTTTTTGTCTTAGAAACAATTCTTTTGTCACGCTTAATGAACATTAATCCATTCGACCAGCCCGCAGTTGAAGAAATAAAGATTGAGACAAAAATATTTTTAAAGTAAAAATTTGCCAAAAATTATTTTTGATCTTCCATAAATTCTTTCATCCAAAATATTAAAATACTTGGGAAATTTTTCAATAATATTTTTATCCCTGTGCAAGATTATAATTCCTCTCTTATATAGTATGTTTTTATTAAATATTAGTTCAATTAGTTTTTCCACGTTAGCATCTTTAAATGGCGGATCGCAAAAAATAAGATTAAATTTTGATCTTAAGATGCTTTGATTTTTGAATATATTAAAAACGTTATCAAAAAAAATCTTAGTTTTATTTTTTGCTTTTAACTTTTCTATATTTTTTTCTAAAATTTCAAATGCAGATTTATCATTCTCTACAAAATAAACACACTTAGCGTACCTTGATAAACATTCTAATCCAAAAGACCCCGTTCCTGAATACAAATCTAAAATATTTGATTCTTCAAAATGTAAAGAAATTTTACTTGAGTGTATTAGTAAATTAAAAATACTTTCTCTTGTCAGGTCCTTAAGTGGCCTGGTGTTTTTATTTTTAGGCTCAAATAAAGAATGTCCTTTTAAACTACCTGCTATAATTCTCATAACTATTTATTTTTTATTACCCTCCATCCAATATCTTTTCTAAAAAAACCATCAGTCCAATTTATTTTTTTTATGTTGGATATAGTTTTTTTTCTGGCATAATTTAAATTTTTTGCAGAAGAAGTTACGTTTAATACTCTTCCACCATTAGAATAAGTTTTATTTTTTTTTATATAAGTGCCAGCATGAAAAACTTGGTTATTCTTATCTATTAAAATATTATTTAAATTTTTTATTTCACTATTCTTTATATATCTAGAAGGATATCCTTTGGCACACAAAACAATAGTCATAGAACTTTTTTTGTTCCATTTAACTTTTAAATTACATATTTCGTTTTTTGTAGCACGATCTATAATTTCTAATAAATCTGTTTCTAACCTCATCATAAGAACTTGGCATTCTGGATCGCCCATTCTAATATTATATTCAATTAAGTAAGGTTCACCTTTTTTAATCATTAAACCTGCATATAAAAAACCTTTATATGGGCTGCCTAAATTCTTCATGGCTTTTAGTGTAGGTTCTATAATTTTATTTTTAATTTTCTTCTCAAGCTCTTTCGTTAGTAGAGGAGCTGGAGAATAAGCGCCCATCCCCCCAGTGTTTGGTCCGACATCCCCTTCACCTACTCGTTTATGATCTTGAGCTGAACCAAAAAAAAGATAAGAATTTTTATCAACTATTGAAAAATAACTTAACTCTTCTCCTTCTAAAAATTCTTCTAAAATAACTTGATTTGAAGATTTAAATTTGCCTCTAATAATTTCATTTGTTTTTTTTAAGGCGTCTTCCACTGATGTGCAAACTGAAACTCCTTTTCCTGCAGCCAGTCCATTAGCTTTGACAACTATGGGAATTTTATTTTTTTTAATAAAATTAGAGGCTTCATCAAAATTATTAAAAATTTCATATTTTGCTGTTGGGATATTGTTCTTTTTACATAAGTTTTTCATAAATGCTTTTGACCCCTCTAATTGAGATGAAAATTTATCTGGACCAAATACTCTAATTTTTTTTTTATCTAAAAAATCTACCAAACCATCGACCAGAGGCTGTTCAGGGCCAACTATTACTATATCGATATTTTTCTTTTTAATTATTGAATAAAGACCCGCAAAATTTGAAATATCCTCATATATATTTTCTGCTATCTTTTCAGTGCCAGCATTACCAGGTATGCAGATTAATTTTTTTAATTTTGACGACTGCTTTAATTTGTAACAAATGGAATGTTCGCGACCACCACTTCCTATAACTGCTAAATTCATATATTATTGATTCCTAATAATAAATATACATGAACGAAAATAAAGCAAAACTTAAATTTAACCCAAATAATTTTGAAATTATTGAGGAAGGAGAATATGTGGTATGTGCGGTTTCAGGAAAAAATATTCCACTTAATCAATTGACCTATTGGAATGTTGAATTACAAGAAGCTTATTTTTCACCTAAAGAGGCTCAAGAAAAATACGAAGAATTAAACAAAAAATGAAAATACTAATTAGTATAATGATTTTGTTTATTACAACCTCAAGTTTTGCTGCAACATTTAAAGGCAAGTTCATCCAAGGATCATTTATCGTGGGCAAAACTGAACCAGGTTCAGAGGTTTATATTGATAAAAAAAAAGTAAGAGTAACATCAGAAGGTTTTTTTGCTTTTGGATTGAGTAGAGACAGAAAGAACGATATTGTTATATCAATCAATAATAAAAAAATTATCAAAAAAGTGCTAAAACGAGAATATAATATTCAAAGAATAGATGGTTTAGCAAAAAAAAAAGTAACCCCGCCAGAAGAAGTGTACGAAAGAATTAAAAAAGAAAATAAGTGGATAGGAGAGGCCAGAGCCATTGATAGCGACTTAACTTTTTTTAAAAATAAATTTTATATTCCAGTTGAAAACGCAATCATCACTGGAGTTTATGGAAGCCAAAGGATTTTAAACGGCAAAGCTAAGTGGCCACATTACGGATTAGATTTTGCAGCAGATGAAGGTACAAAAATTAAAGCTATGCTTAGTGGCACGGTAACTTTAGCAGAAAATGATTTATTTTATACTGGTGGAACTTTAATATTTGATCATGGGCATGGTATCTCAACTTTATATATGCATATGAATAAAATCTTAGTTAAGAAAGGTCAAAAAGTAAAACAAGGAGATATAATTGGTACTGTTGGATCAACTGGAAGAGCCACAGGGGCACATTTAGATGTTAGGCTTAATTGGTTTAATGTGAGATTGGATCCAGCCACTGTTCTTAATATTAAAAACTAGTTGCCGGCTTCTTCGCTTTTATTTATTAAATATTTTATCAAATAATATACAGCTAGAGTGTCTTTAGCACAGTAATCTATTAAAAGTTTTTTTTCTTTTTTTTTATCATCATCAGAAGTTTTGGGATTTGTACATATAAACCAGGCTAATTGTGCAGCATCACCACCATCTATATTTCCTGCCTCTTCATAACTAATATTGCTATCTGGTATAGCTTTAATAATTGACTTTATTCCCCAATCTCCATTCATTAATGGAGAATAAAAATTGTTTCTAGCAATTATTAAACTATCTTCTATTCTTTCGATTAATTTATCAATCTTATCCTCCAAGTCTTTACAATTACCTTTGTCTTTTAATCTTTCTAAAGTTTTTATTTCTGTCCCGTTAGCGTTATGAGCAAATATCGTTCCATTTTCGTCTACAGCTTTTAAAAGACTTTCAATAAATTGTCTTTCTATGTCGTGGTCTTTAAATTTTAAGAACGATTCGCCGTCATTAATTTCTTTATCTACAGAATCCCATTTATGTAGCGACCACTGAAATGGCACAGCATAATAAGGTTGTGTTCCTTTTATTATTGGAACTCCCTGCATAATAGTTTCAAAGTCGATAAAATAAAAAGGGAAACTAAATTTTTTAAAAATATTTTTCAAGTTTGGACTAAAC